>ERZ1740065.127-NODE-127-length-33912-cov-9.157131_pt1 | contig 33912 bp, 29 predicted proteins | sample MGYA00581738_ERZ1740065 | MGnify/ENA primary metagenome ERZ1740065 (study PRJEB43018, sample SAMN04849749) | marine metagenome | isolation source: floating plastic debris | place: Pacific Ocean | collected 2008-09-01 | study: EMG produced TPA metagenomics assembly...
CGGCGCGGGGACAGCTGACGCCTCGTTCATTGAAACGCAACGAAAAAACACCTACCTTACGGCTATACAGACGGAGAACTCCGTCAATTCTGATGGAGACATCCGTCAATTCTGATGGTAGTTCCTGAAGAACAACAGGATTATAGAGTGGTATGTCACGAACACCAAAATCGCCGCCGCCGATCAAAGGTCAGACAGGACCCCGCCCTGGCTATTGACGCCTGGGGCAACGTTATCCCCATTTATCCAGGCTTTCCTTCAAGGCTTGGCTGACGTTTTTACCCGCCAATAGAGCCTCGCTTTTTAACCCGATGTAATCCGTAAAAATCGCGATGCGTTGATCCTGCGTCATGACGGCCCCGCGCGCAGGATCCGTGTTGCGGAAATCGGGGGAGCGGAGATCCTCGATCAAAGACGAAATCGCGACGACCTGATTGTAGTAATAGGTCACGGGTTCAATCACGGGGCTCGGCAGGATTGAGATATCCGGCAAGACGCTTTGAAACACCATGTCGTTCTTTTCGGCCGGAATGAACGGGATGTATCCGTCATCCTTTTCCATCCTCAAGACAATCTCTTTCCAGAAGTCATCGAGGTTCATCTTGTCGTTCGACAGCGCCGCGACATAGTGGTCAATCTCGGCTTTGAGCGCCGTTTGAATGTCCACTCTTTTCTCACGACGCCGACGACGTTCTGCCTGAATTTGACGGCGACCAGACACAACGAGGGCCAGCAGCGTGACGGTGGCGGCAATAACCGCCGAAATCAGTGCTGGGCTCAATATGTCAATGGGCAAGGTCCGGTCCTTATTCGAACTCCATGATCACATCATCAACCGCAAGGCTGTCGCCCGCACCCGCATTGATCTTGGTGACCACGGCCTTTTTCTCAGCCCGCAGGATATTCTCCATTTTCATGGCTTCCACGGTGCAGAGCGCCTGACCTTCCTGCACTTCATCACCCACCTCGACATTCACCTTCACGATGAGACCCGGCATGGGACAAAGCAGCATCTTCGATGTATCGGGGGGAAGCTTCTCTGGCATCAGCCCGGCCAGTTCCGCCTGACGCGGCGTCCTTATGCGCACCGACATATCCGCCCCGCGCGTTCGGATGCGGAAGCCCTGGGTTATCTTGCCAACCTTCAGGACAAGCGGCCTATCATCGACCATCATCTCCGCGAGCTGATCGCCCGGGGTCCAGTTGCCAGACACACGCATCTCTGACCCACCAGAAAAGCGCACGGTGGCGCCGTCGGGATCTGCGCTGATCACAAGGGACATGGTGTCGTCCTTGTCGATCTTCACCACCCAATCATCGCCCACTTTGCGTTCATGGTTGTCCATGCGGCCCGTGACCCGCGCGCGGCGGATCTCAGCAACGCGGTGCATAGCGGCACATGCGGCGGCGACACGGCGTTTCTCCCCCTCGGGCAGATCCACACCGTCAAACCCATCAGGATATTCTTCGGCAATGAAGGCCGTTGTCATGTCGCCAGAGATGAACTTGGGATGATCCATCACAGCCGCCACGAAGGGCAAATTGTGTCCGATGCCTTCCACTTCGAACCGATCAAGCGCCACGCGCATCGCCTCAATCGCAGAGGCGCGATCCGGGCCCCAGGTGCAGAGCTTGGCAATCATGGGGTCGTAATACATCGAGATTTCACCACCCTCGTAAACGCCCGTGTCGTTGCGCGCGCCAGTGTCACCCGAGGGGGCATCGTCGTGCCAGGTGCCAGCTTCAAGCATCGGGCCGGATGCAACCTCCATCGGGGGCCGGTAGCGTGTCAAACGACCAATCGAGGGCAAGAAGTTGCGATAGGGATCTTCGGCGTAAAGCCTGTTCTCAATCGCCCAGCCGCCGATTTTCAGATTATCCTGCTTGATCGACAGCGTCTCGCCTGCCGCCACGCGGATCATCTGCTCCACAAGGTCCACGCCGGTGATCAGTTCGGTCACCGGATGCTCAACCTGAAGGCGAGTGTTCATTTCGAGAAAATAGAAATTCTTTTCTCCATCTACGATGAATTCCACCGTTCCGGCGCTGGCGTAACCCACCGCATGGGCCAGCGCGAGAGATTGTTCGCCCATGGCCTTGCGCGTCTCGGGATCCAGAAACGGCGACGGCGCTTCTTCCACCACCTTCTGGTTCCGGCGCTGAATAGAGCATTCGCGTTCATGCAAGAAAACGCCATTACCATGGGTGTCGCAGAGCACCTGAATTTCGATGTGGCGCGGCTGCGTGACAAACTTCTCAATGAAGATGCGGTCATCGCCAAAGCTGCTGGCCGCCTCGTTCTTGGACGATTGGAAGCCCTCGCGCGCCTCCTCATCATTCCACGCGATGCGCATCCCCTTGCCGCCGCCGCCGGCAGAGGCCTTGATCATCACCGGATAGCCGACCTTGGTCGAGATCTTCACAGCCTCATCGGCATCCTCAATGAGCCCCATATACCCAGGCACCGTGCTGACATTGGCATCCTGGGCAATTTTCTTTGAGGTGATCTTATCCCCCATCGCTTCGATGGCGCCTTTCGGGGGTCCAATGAAGGCAATCCCTGCATCTTCAAGGGCTTCTGCGAATTTGGGGTTCTCTGAAAGAAACCCATAACCGGGATGGACCGCTTCCGCACCTGTATCCTTGATCGCCTGCATCACCTTATCGATGACGATATAGCTCTCCGACGCCGGAGGCGGCCCGATATGCACGGCCTCATCCGCCATCTTCACGTGCAGGGCATTGGCGTCGGCATCCGAATAGATCGCCACGGTGGAAATGCCCATCTTCCGCGCCGTCTTGATCACGCGGCAGGCAATCTCTCCTCGGTTGGCGATCAGGATTTTTTTGAACATATCAGGTCCTCTTCATCAGCACTGGCACGCATGGCCAAAAGCCTGCGTCATTTTTTCGGTGTGGAACGTAAAAATGGGCGGCCTGTGCAAACCATGCACAGAACCGCCCAAAGGGGAAGGGTAACGGATCAGACGAAACGTCTTGGCCCCTTGGGGGAGGGCCACCACTACATGCACGAGTGAACAGCCACTTTTCGATTTCGCCAAGCAGCATGGAAGCGCTTGACGAAAATCGGCTTTAATCCGCGTGTTTTTCACACACATGCGCAGAAACACGCTCAAATTGTGTTTGCGCAAAAATTTCACCTGCCGAAATCCTCGTCGTCAAACGCATCTGGAAAGGCGGCACGGGCAGCTGGCACATTCAAAACCAAGCGCGCGTCATAGTCTTCGGGGTCAAACGGGTCATCCAAGGCCATCACTTCGCGCCCCAATAGCCAACCAAGTCGACCGGCATCAAGGTTTCCCCTGTGAAACGGCTCATCGCCAAACTGATGCCAAAGTGCACGCACAAAAGCTGCATCCGCACGGCGATCTGCTGGTCGCCTGTCGGCAAACCGTTCGCGCCGCGTGATGGCTGTTGGCCCTTTGGGATTGGCGCGTCGAATGGTGAATTGGAAATCTGTGCCCGGCAGACGGCCCGGGAAACCGCGGTGCTTGATCATGGGTCCCCTCCCCTGATCAACACCTTTGAGGGGGTCAGGGCGGGCCCGAAGGCCCGTCCCTTTTTTTCAAGTGGGGTATTACTTGAACTTTCCGGTGTACTCGGGCTCGATCGAAATCGGCTCGGGATCAACCACGATGAACTCTTCCTGTTGTTGCTGCTGACCACAGGCGGCAATGAAGCCGACCAGGCCCAACGCCAGGATGCTCTTGATAGTTTTAGACATTGAAGTCTCCTGTATGTGTACACACTGAGACGACGTGCTGGCTGCCCCACCACTTGTGCACGCGCCCCTTGGGTCGCAACTTTGCGACCACATATCAGGATACTGGAAAATGCCTTTTTTTCATACGCTTGGACGGTCCTGTGGATAACTTGTGGCCCAAAAGACTCACTTCCCGACTGATCCGCACGTCGCGTCGCAAGATGTTGTGGGCGCATCAAAATTCCTCCCAGATACAGCGGCCGCTTTCCGAGCGAAACGCTTCGAAAACCTGGATCACATTCGGCGCGGCAACACCAAATTCAGAAGGTTGGTCAGCCAAAGAGATGATGATCTGCGCACCTTCTGACACTTCGGGAAGGGCAATTTCAGCACAAAGATGCTCAAGATCCGCCGCGACAATTTCAAGCTCACCAGCCTTGGAGAACTCTGGCGCCACGAACCTAAAACGGAAGATGTCGGCGCTCTCATCGGCGATCACTTCATGCAAGTAGCCAGACAAACCTGACGGCAGCTCAATAGGCTCGGCCACCGCGAACCCCACGCCTGTCAGCGCCAATAATGCCAAAAATGATGCCAAGGCCGTCCGCACTCACTCACCTTCATGTTTCTTCTGGCTCAAACTATCCCGGGCGGTTTGAGGGCAGCACCCCAAGCTTCCCCAAAGAGGCTCAGAGCGGAATATTGTCGTGCTTTTTCCAAGGCAGACTTCGGCGTTTCTTACGCAAGGAAGCAAACGCCCTGCTGACGCGTTTGCGTGTGCTGTGGGGGCGGATGACCTCATCGATGAAACCGCGTTCTGCCGCCACAAACGGATTGGCAAACCGGTCTTCGTAATCCTTGGTGTGCTGGGCGATCTTTTCCGCATCGCCCAGATCCGCGCGGTGGATGATCTCTGTGGCACCCTTGGCCCCCATCACCGCGATCTCGGCCGTGGGCCAGGCATAGTTGAAGTCTGACCGCAGGTGCTTGGACGCCATCACCACGTAGGCCCCGCCATAGGCTTTCCGCGTGATCACGGTCACAGTCGGCACGGTGGCCTCCCCGTAGGCATAGAGAAGCTTCGCGCCATGCTTGATGACACCTCCATATTCCTGAGTAGTGCCGGGAAGAAAGCCTGGAACGTCCACCAGCGTCAGGATCGGAATTTCAAAGCAATCGCAGAACCGGACAAAACGCGCCGCCTTGCGAGCACTGTCGATATCAAGCACGCCCGCCAGCACCATAGGTTGGTTCGCCACAACGCCAACGGTCTGACCTTCCAGGCGGATGAAGCCTGTAATGATATTCTTGGCAAACTCGGCCTGGATTTCGTAAAAATCGCCCTCATCGGCCAGCTTCAGGATCAACTCCTTCATGTCATAGGGCGTGTTGGGATTGTCTGGAATGAGCGTATCGAGGCTCATCTCCAGCCGATCCGGATCGTCAAAAAAGGGCCGCACGGGCGGCTTCTCGCGATTGCTGAGCGGCAGGAAATCCACGAGGCGGCGCACCTCTGCGAGCGCCTCCACATCGTTTTCAAAGGCACCATCGGCCACTGAGCTCTTCTTGGTGTGCGTGCCTGCGCCGCCAAGTTCTTCGGCCGTGACCTGTTCGTTGGTCACAGTTTTCACCACGTCGGGACCCGTGACGAACATGTAAGAGCTGTCTTTCACCATGAAGATGAAGTCCGTCATCGCAGGGGAATACACCGCGCCGCCCGCACACGGCCCCATGATCACAGAGATCTGCGGCACCACGCCGGAGGCTTCAATGTTGCGCTGAAACACATCGCCATAGCCTGCAAGGCTGTCGACACCTTCCTGGATACGCGCGCCGCCAGAATCGTTGATGCCGATCACCGGCGCGCCGTTTTCAACGGCCATGTCCATGATCTTGCAGATCTTTTGCGCATGGGTGGCAGAGACCGAGCCACCCAGGACCGTGAAGTCTTGGCTGAAGACATAGACTTGCCGCCCGTTGATCGTACCCCAGCCGGTGACCACGCCGTCACCATAGGGCTTTTGGCTCTCCATGCCGAAATCCGTGCAGCGATGGGTGACAAAGGTGTCGAACTCTTCAAAGCTGCCTTCGTCGAGCAAGAGGTCTATGCGCTCGCGTGCTGTGAGCTTGCCGCGTCCGTGTTGGCTGTCGATCCGTTTTTGCCCACCGCCCAACGATGCCTCGCCACGTCGGTCTTCCAGTATCTGGAGAATGTCTTTCATGTCAGGTCCCTCGAAATTTCGACCGAAATTAGTAGATCGCAGGCGGGGGAGAAAGCCCAAACCGTCACGTTTGCGCTAAACCTCATTTATCCAGGTGCGCCTAACGCGAACGTGCTTTGGCCAGATGATGGACAACTGTGCCTGTCTGACTTAGGTGACATGCATGCCTGAGACATCCCAACTTCTCCAAGGGCCGCGGTTTCTGGACCGTCGCAGCCCGCCCAACATCGTCACGCTGATCCTTCTGGCCAGCGTCTCTGGCTTGGCGTTGAACATCTTTCTGCCCTCCCTGCCGAACATGACCGCGCATTTTGACACGGAATACGGGCTGATGCAGATGGCCGTGGCTTTCTATTTGGGTATGAACGCAGTTTTGCAGCTGATCATTGGCCCGATTTCGGACCGATACGGCCGAAGGCCTATTCTGCTGGGCGGCTTGGTCATCTTCCTGCTGGCCACGCTGGGCTGCATCTGGGCGACAAACGTGTGGATGTTTCTGCTCTTCCGAATGCTGCAGGCCGTGATCGTGGTCACGATGGCGCTCTCGCGCGCCGCAATCCGTGACATGGTGCCAGAACGTGAAGCCGCCAGCATGATCGGCTATGTCACCATGGGCATGGCCGTGGCCCCGATGGGCGTCCCCGCAATCGGGGGCTCGCTAGATGCTATCTTTGGGTGGCAGGCCAGTTTCTGGGCCTTGTTCCTGTTGGGCGCGGTCGTCCTGGCGCTGACATGGGCTGATTTCGGCGAAACGGCACCGCGCAAGCCTGGCGGCTTTGCAGCACAGCTGCGCGACAGCCCAGAGCTCTTTCGATCGCCCCGGTTTTGGGGATACGCTGGCACCTTGGGCTTTGCCTCTGGCGCATTCTTTGCCTATCTGGGCGGCGGACCCTACGTAGGCGATCAGGTGTTTGGGATGGATCCAGCCACATTCGGGATCTACTTTGGCGCGCCAGCCGTGGGCTATTTCATCGGCAACTTCATCTCTGGCCGGTATTCCGTGCGCTTTGGGGTCAACCGCATGGTGCTTATCGGCTCGGTGGTATGTGCGGCGGGTATCACCGTCAACCTGATGCTTTTTGCTGTCGATCTTGGCACGCCGCTGAGCTTTTTTGGGCTTATGTCGCTGATGGGGCTGGGCAATGGCCTGGTCATTCCAAACGCGACAGCGGGGGCCTTGTCGGTTAGACCACATTTGGCAGGAACGGCCAGCGGACTTTCTGGTGCTTTGATGATTGGGCTTGGGGCTGGGCTATCCGCTCTGGCAGGCTTCATCTTGACATTGGGCTTGGGCACCCTGCCGCTCCTGGCGTTGATGGTCGTCTCAGCCTATGCCGCGATCTTCACGATCCTCTACGTCATCAGAAGAGAACGGATACTGGGCGTTTCTTGATCGATACAGGTCGGTACACTTTGCAAAGTGCAATTAAATTTAGGGGCTTAGACCGTTACAATCGGCGCAAGGCCGTCCCGACCTTTCTGCTCCACCCAGTGTGTGCGTCCAAGCACCCGACCGTCGGTGCGCACCTCGGAAATCGCGTCGAGGTCCACTTCGGCATAGGTCCAGCCGGGCGTGTTCAACGTCCCTTCCGCCAACACACCGGTCTCTGGGAACCCTTTGTCAGGCGGACCAAATATCCCACCCATGCCAGTATTTGAGCTGGCATGCGGACACGCCTCAAAGCTGCCGACTAGGGAAGACATGACCGTCACGCACTGCCCTTCCAGCGCGCGGGCCATCGCGCCGATGCGCACCCGCCAATAGCCTGAAAGAACTTCGGTACAGGACGGCACCAGAATGATCTCCGCCTCGGTTACCGCGCGGCCCAGCAAAGGAAACTCGCTATCATAGCAGGTGAGCACGGCGATCTTGCCCAGTTCTGTTGCAAAGACCTGAAGCGGCCCGCCACCAACGACATTCATCACATCGCGCTCGTAGCGCGTCATGATCTGCTTATCCTGCACGGCCATACCACCGGCTGGCGTGAAAAGCCGCGGGCGGTTCACGGGCCGCGTTGAGATAGCCTCGTCATAGACAGGGCCCGATCCCGCACAGATCACCACCCCGTAGGTCCTCGAAAGATCCGCTTGCAAAGCGTCTACCTCGGGCATGATGTCGGATACCGCGCGCAAGCACGCCTCTCCATCCGCTGCCACATCCGACCCGGCCAGTGTTGCAAGCTCCATTGCGCCGTACTCGGGAAACAGAAGCAGTTTTGCGCCCTGCTCCGCAGCGTCTGCCACCCATGTTTCGATCTTTGATCTGTAGTCAGCCCAGCTTTGCATCGCATCGAGCGGATACGCAGCCGTCGCAATCTTCATGGATCTCACTCCGCTGAGGTCATGCAACCATGGCGCAACGTTGCCGTCTGTTCAACCCAATCAGGCCAAGGCGGCGCCCAGAATATCGCGCGGTGTCTCGCCAGCGATGGAGGCGAAATCTTCGCCCAAAGACGATGCCACAACGCGCGCTTCTGCGGGCGGCAGGATCGCGTAAAGCGGGTCTGGCCGTTGCTCCAAGGCCATCTCCACCATGTCTCGCGAAGAGGCGCATAGGTAAAGCGCACCGTGCTCACCGAAGACGACTTGCTCATCGGCAAACGAGATCCGGACGACCTCCATCCCGTCTTTGGGCGGCACGCGTTCAATCCCGCGCAGCCCCACCAGAGCACTTGCCGGAATAACCGAAAAAGGATCACCGAACATATCCTCGGCGGCATCGCTTTCCACCATGATGTTCTGCCCGCTCAGCAGGTGGTATGGCGTTGCGTTGCCAAAGGCGCCCTTGGGAACCTCAAGCGGCCATAGTGCACTCGGGCAGTCTTGCGCGGTTTCAAAGGGCACTTCGCTGCTGACCTTGGTGACCGGCTGCAGACCCGCATCGAACGTGAGCACCAGATCACCCGGCTTGAGATTGCGCACAGGCGTCCATCCTTGCGCTGTGGCGACCAGTGTGGATGAGACCAAGCCAGCCTCTTGCGTGCCGTCAGGTTGCACATGGACCTCTTGGGCCCCTGCCTCTGCACGGGGTGCGAAAGGTTTAAAAAGAAAAGACCAGCGCTCAAACATGTGCCTATCCCAAGTCTCGACCGGCGGCACAATGCGCGCCAAATTCATGGTAAACGAGACGTTAAGAGTGGGCCAAAGATACGATTAAAATGCGTCGCAAATGCGGCAGTGTTGCAAAACCGGAGACACTCTCGCAGGCTTTTGCCCTTTGTTTATTGGACGCAGACGATGTTTCAAGAAAACTGATAGCCAAACCGCGCAATGTCGTCACGGCACAGCTTTGCCACAATCTCGGCATCTGAGTCGGTGTAGAGAATGCGATAATCGCCGGGCCGGTCTGAGCGATTTACAGCAGGCAACTCCAAACGAAACCCCAAATGCTCCCACAGTTGAGCTGCATCTGTCTCAAAACGCTCAAGTTGCAGGTAAAGGCTGCAATCCTCAACGCCATCCGAGCGTGTCATGTAATGGCCGTAAGGATTGGCGGGCAGCGCCTGTTGCAGGTAGTCGCTGCGCAGGAAGCCTGGAAAATCGGTCTTCTGAGCGGTATGAACAGAGACATCATCAAAGCGCTGCGCACGCAGCCAATGATAAAAGCTCACAACCCTGTCCCACGGATTGCGCACCATGGTCACTGTGAAGGCTTGGTCAATCTGCTCAACCGACACAAGCCCGTCTATGTCAGCGAGCGTTGAGTGCTTCCAGAGACGGCCCGCAGCCTTGGCATCTTTCAACCGGCGGCGGCGCTTCGCTGCTTTGGGAGTATCACCGATCAGGATGTCATCCTTCATGGCGCGGGACTCCAGCGCAAGGGCCAGTGAGGTGCCCCCTGTCTTGGGAATATGGACAAAGATATAGGCCCGGCCCTGCGAGATGATCATGCTGGCAACGCTACGCCAAACCATGCGCGAAAAAAACCGGCCTTGACCTTCCTGCCCATGCGCAAACCCTTCCCATATCTCCACAAATGCGGCATATGCGGTTGCGAGTTTCCAAAGCGGCAAGGGAGGGCACGCCATGGGATGGATGAGGGATGAAACCGGCCTGGATAAGACGGCAGCCAATTTTGTTCCGCTGACACCGCTGTCGCATCTGCGGCGTGCAGCCAAGCTTTTCCCACACCACGAGGCGCTGGTCTATGGGTCGTTCCGCAAGACCTATGCGGAGTATTATGAGCGTTGTACGCGCCTCGCCTCCGCATTGGCCAAGATGGGCGTGCAGCCGGGCGACGTTGTGGCGACGGTTCTGCCCAACATTCCCGCCCATGTAGAAGCCCATTTCGGCGTTCCGGCCTGTGGCGGTGTGCTCAATGCGATCAACATCCGTCTTGAGGCCGAAACGATCTCATACATCTTCGAGCACGGTGAGGCGAAGGTCGTGCTGGTCGACCCTCAGTTCATGAATGTGGTGCAGGATGCGATTGCGCAGATGAACGGACCAGCACCGCAGATCATCGAAGTGGCCGACGATCAAGGTGGCGTGCACGCGGCCACGGAATACCCAGAGTACGAAGATTTCTTGGCGGGTGGAGACCCGGATTTCGACTGGGTGATGCCAAAAGACGAATGGGAGAGCTTGGCGCTGAACTATACCTCTGGCACGACGGGTCGACCCAAAGGCGTGGTGTATCACCACCGCGGCGCGTATTTGATGACGATGGGTACAGCGATTACATGGCCGATCCCGCGCCATCCGAAATACCTCACGATCGTGCCGCTCTTTCATTGCAACAACTGGAATCACACATGGGCGATGCCGATGCTGGGCGGCACCATTGTGTGCTGCCGCGATGTCACCGCCAAGAATATCTATGACGGGATCGCGGATGAAGGCGTTACGCATTTCGGGGCCGCACCCATCGTGTTGAACACGGTGATCAACGCCCGTGACAACGAACGTCGCGACTTTGACCATGTTGTCGAGGTGTTCACTGCGGGTGCGCCTCCCCCTGCGGCGACGCTCAAGGCCATTGAGCCACTGGGGTTCAATGTGACGCAAGTCTACGGGCTGACGGAAACCTACGGCCATGTCACCGAGTGCCTATGGCACGACGCCTGGAACGACGCGCCCGAGGAAGAGCGGTATGCCATTAAAGCGCGCACCGGCGTGCTGATGCCCATGATGGAAGAGATCACCTCTATGGATCCTGATGCGATGACGCAGATCGAGATGGACACAGAGGCACAAGGCGAGATTATGATCCGCGGCAACGCGGTGATGAAAGGATATCTAAAGAACCCAGAGGCGACAGCTGAGGCCTTCCGCGGTGGATACTTTCATTCCGGAGATATCGCCTACCAGCACCCTGACGGTTATCTCAAGGTCGCCGACCGCGCCAAAGACATCATTATTTCAGGGGGTGAGAACATCTCTTCCGTGGAGGTAGAAGGCGCCTTGATGCATCACCCAGCAGTATCGCTCTGCGCCGTGGTCGCATTGGCCGATGACAAATGGGGCGAGGTGCCTTGCGCCTTTATTGAAACCAAGGATGGCGCGACCGTTACTGGAGACGAGATCATTGCGTTCGCGCGAGAGCGGTTGGCGGGGTTCAAGACCCCCAAAAAGGTTGTGTTCCAAGATCTGCCCAAAACCTCGACAGGCAAGATCCAAAAATACGAACTGCGCAAGATCGCTGCAGAGGCTTAAACGCCTCAGGCAGAGCTTCAACGAACAAAAAAGCCCGGCATTTGCATGCCGGGCAGTTTGGTTTCTCTGCTTTTATCCTTGGTTTAGAAGACCTTCGACACTGAGAAAATGAAGTTGCGGCCTTCTGCCTGCCGCGCCGACAATTGCGGACGGTAGTTGCGGTCAAACACATTCTCGATGCTCAGACGAAATTCGGTATCTTCCCAAACGCCACTCTCTGGCGCCACTGTCACACGAATATTGTTAACGAAGAAGTCTGACGCGCGACCAAGTTGGTTGGTACGGCCACCAGCCCCATAGATACCTTCCCAGCTTACATCCACGCCGCTTGCAAATTTGCGACCAACAGTCAGACGCGCCGTGTCCTGAGCGACACCCCGGAAGGTTTGTTCTATTCCGCTGGCCAAGGTTTCTTCTGCATCCACGATCTGGCCATTAAAATCAGCGTAGTAGCCCTCCAATGTGGCGTAGGACGCCTCAAGCTCAAGCCCCATTGTATCTATATCCGTGACGCCAGAGAACGAGTTCACATCCGACAATTCTGTGAAATAGACGTTTCCTTTGACGGCAAGGTTGTCGCCTTCTAAGAACACACCGACGCTATCGTAAGACGCCCCGAATTCGTAGGTCGTCGCTTCCTCTGACTTCGGAAAAACCGGCACAAGCACGTCGTCAATGATCGGCAAAACCTCTGTGTAGGCCCAGCTGCCAAAGAGCGCAAAACCATTATTGAAGCCATACCGCGCCGACAACCCGCCCATAAGCGCGTCATCGCTAAATTTCACGTTATTGGCGGTATCGGTGACGGACTGATCCTCGTAGCGAAGCGCGGGCGTGAACGTCCAGTTGCCGACGTCGATCTCATTCACGACGAAAATGGCCCAGCTTTCTTTTTCGCCTTCTGGGACACCGATGAGGGCTTGGCCTGGCAGGGGCCGGTCGCGAAACTGATATTCGAGGCCTGCGACCAGATTGTGGTTCAATGCACCGGTTGTAAAGAATGAACGGTTTTTCGCCGTTACAGTCGTTGTTTCGTACACCTGATCCGCGTTGAACGTGCCACATACGAAAGCCTCTAAACCAAAAGGTGGACAAGGGGCTTCAATGCCTATCACTGGCGGAAATGGAGCGAAGGGATTCGGTATGGTTCCCACGCCTGACAGAAAGATCCGTTCATCGGCAAACGAGTATTGCAGGCTGAAATCCACCAGATCGTTCCCAATCGGGTTGTAGCCATACTTTACAGCCAAGGTCGTCGAATCCACGAACCTGTCCACGTTGCCGAGGAAAGCGGGAAACGCCGTGAAAGATTCAAACGGCACGTTAAACTGAGATGTCTGTGCGTCGGTGTAAGACGCCTCGATGCTGTGCTCATTATCGTTCCCAAAGGTCAGTTTACCTTTCAGCAACCAGGAGGGATCATCAACAGCCCCGGTCGCAGGGTTGATCTGCCGTCCAGCGCCGTCTTCGCGAATGCCCAACTCTCGCTGGGTGTAATTGAAGAGAAATTCCGCGTTCTGAGTTGGCATCCATGCGAACGTACCCGACCGCGTAATGCCCTGACCATTTGTTCGGTACTCAAGCAGAGGCCGGAAGGCAAAGCCGGGCTCACCGCCCAAAACGTCAGATGCGTCGATCGTCTCCAACCGAACCACACCACCTACGACGCCAGAGCCGAATTCAAAAGATCCCGTGGTGCCCCGGATCACTTCCACTTCTTTGTAGAGATAGGGATCGGTGAAAAGCTGCGTGGAGTTACGATAAAATTCTTCCGCACCGCGGGTCACGCCGTCGATCTGGATCAGCACTTTGTTGTCTGTGCCGAAAGTGAAGTTTGACCCAAAGCCACGAATGTTGATACCCGATCCAACCGGCGTAGCTCCGTTGATCAGTGTCACACCCGGCACCGAGTCGATCAACCCCGCGATCGTACCCGCCTGACGGTCTCTGATCTCTGTTTCGTCCACAACGGTCACAGCCGTCGCGGTATCCGTGCGAACTTCTCGCTTACTTTCCCCAAGCACCAATGTGCCCAGATCCACTGCACCATCCTGGGCCACGGCCGCGGATGATGACAGCGCCAGGCCCATGCTGGTGGACCCCAATAGCAACCACTTCGTGATATGCGGCATACCCGTTCCCTCCGATATACAGATAAAGCTGAGTGCGCTCTAGCTAACGGAAGGCTTGCTGGTATTTATTTGTTCACGCAATTTCGGTCTATTAACCCGTTTTTTGTGAGTCAAGCGCCCCCAATAAGCAAACCAAATGGTGGCGCTTTTGCCACATCAAAAAGGGCACGTCACAGGCTGCATTTGCTTGCTTTTGAGGTGAAAAAATCTCGAGCGCGCAACCAGAAGTGGGGCACGTGAAATTCAACTCAAGATGCGCGTGACACGGCGTCTTCACTGGTCTGCAACCGCCAAAGAGCCGCATACCGACCGTTCTTGGCAAGCAAGTCCCCGTGCCTGCCTTCTTCCATCACTTCTCCTGCTTCCAGCACCACGATCCGGTCGGCCTCCGCAACCGTCGACAGGCGGTGGGCGATGGTGATCACAGTGCGCCCTTCACTGGCGCGCGCCAGCGCATCCTGGATGCCGTGCTCTGTTTCTGAATCAAGCGCGCTTGTTGCCTCATCCAAAAGCAGGATGGGTGGATCTTTGAGAAACGTGCGGGCAATACCGACGCGTTGCTTTTCACCACCAGAGAGTTTCAACCCGCGTTCGCCCACCTGGGTGTCATAGCCCTCCGGAAGTCCAATGATAAAATCATGGATCTGCGCGGCGCGCGCGGCCTCTTCGACATCGGCCTGCGTCGCCCCTTCGCGGCCATAGGCGATATTGTAGCCAATGGTATCATTGAACAGCACTGTATCCTGTGGCACCACGCCGATCGCCGCATGAAGGCTGTCTTGGGTGACGTTGCGAATGTCTTGTCCATCAATGCGCACCGCACCGCCAGCCGCATCGTAAAACCTGAACAAAAGCCGCCCGATGGTGGACTTGCCAGATCCAGACGGGCCCACGATCGCGACCGTTTCGCCCGCGTCCACTCGGATCGAGGCCTGCTTTAGGATAGGACGATCCTGCGAGTACGCAAAAGAAACGTTGTCGAGCGTCACAGTACCTCCGCTCACCGTCAGAGGCTTTGCATCGGGCTTGTCTGCCACGTCCGCATTTCGTTCCAGCAGATCAAACATTTCACCCATATCCACAAGCGCCTGCCGGATCTCGCGATACACAAAGCCCAAGAAATTGAGCGGCATGGTGATCTGGATCATGTAGGCATTGACCATCACGAAGTCGCCCACAGTCATCGTCCCATTCTGGACGCCGATCGCGGCCATGACCATGACGCCCACAAGGCCCGACGTGATCAAAAGCGCCTGACCAACGTTGAGAAACGCCAGCGAGTAAGACGTCTTCAGAGCCGCAGTTTCATAGCCTTCCATGGCCACGTCATAGCGCGCAGCCTCACGCCCTTCTGCGCCGAAATACTTGACCGTTTCAAAGTTGAGCAGGCTGTCGATCGCCTTTTGATTGGCATCGGTATCCTGATCATTCATCTGCTTGCGCAGACGCACGCGCCATTCGGTGACTTTGATCGTAAAGCCCACATAAAGAATGACGACGCCGAGAACGACGGCCATGTACCAAAAGTCAAACACCGCCCAAAGCACAATGGAAATCATCAAGAGTTCGAGCAGTAGCGGGCCAACGGAAAGCAGCAAAAAGCGCAGGAGGAATTCTACGCCTTTGACGCCGCGCTCAATGATGCGGGACAGCCCGCCGGTTTTGCGCGAGATATGATAGCTGAGCGACATCTGGTGGATGTGCCGAAACGTACGTAGCGCAAGCTGGCGCAAGGCCCGTTGACCCACACGCGCAAAGATCACATCGCGCAGCTGCTGAAACCCGATGTTGAGCAGCCGGGCCATGCCGTAGGCGATCGTGAGGCCGACGGCCCCAAGCGCCAGCGTCCAAGCCTCGCCAGAGGATTCTCCTGAGAGGGTATCAACGGCGGCCTTGTAGAAAAACGGCGTTCCCACGGCGACCAATTTGGCGACAAACAACGCCGCCAGCGCAGCGACGACGCGCCTTTTTATCCAAGGCTGATCTGCTGGCCATAGGTACGGCGCGACCTCTCGGATCGTGCGCAAGCCTTTTTCTTGTGTGTCGGGTCGGGCCACTGAAATCCTGCCATGCCTTGAGACGGGTTGGGTGCATGGGTGAACTTATTTCCGCAGCCCACCCATTTCCAGTGCACAGGTGCACAGTACGATCTGCGCTTTGTGCGATCCTTGCAAAATGTCTTAAGCGACCTGCCTAGGACACATCTTTGTAGCTGATCTCACGGCGATCCGACCCACCTACCTTCTCGCGACGCACCAAAAGGCGGTTCAGCGCCACCACATAGGCTTTGGCAGAAGCCACAACCGTGTCAGTGTCTGCAGATTGGCCCGTGGCCACGTAGCCATCCTCTTCCAATCGCACGGTCACTGTGGCCTGGGCATCCGTGCCCTCAGTTACGGCATGCACTTGATAGAGCGACAGGCGCGCAGTGTTGGGGTGCAGCGCGCGCACCGCGCGGAAGGTGGCATCCACGGGGCCGTCGCCGGTCTCTGTGGCAGACACTTCTTGGCCGTCGATCGACATCACCAGGTCCGCCTTCGCCTTACCAGACGTGCCGCACATGACAGCCAATGACGAGATCAGGAGACGATCGTTCTCCAGATCCTCACCCGCGGTCACGAGCGCGATCAGATCTTCGTCGTAAACCTCTTTTTTGCGATCCGCGAGTTCTTTAAAGCGCACGAACACGTCGTTGAGCTGATTGTCGGCCAGTTCATAGCCCAGATCGCTGAGCTTGGAGCGCAAGGCAGCACGACCGGAATGCTTGCCCATCACGATATTGGTCTCTGTTAGGCCCACATCTTCGGGACGCATGATCTCAAAGGTCTCGGCGTTTTTGAGCATGCCATCCTGATGGATGCCAGATTCGTGTGCGAAGGCGTTTTTACCGACGATGGCTTTGTTGAACTGCACGTTGAAGCCAGACACCGTCGCGACACGCCGGCTGACATGCATGATCTTTGTTGTGTCGATATCGGTGTAATAGGGCATGATATCGCCCCGCACCTTCATCGCCATAACCACTTCTTCCAGAGCGGTGTTGCCAGCCCGTTCGCCCAATCCGTTGATGGTGCATTCGATCTGGCGCGCGCCACCCGCCACAGCGGCCAGTGCATTGGCCGTCGCCATGCCGAGATCGTTGTGACAGTGAGTGGCAAATACCACCTCATCAGCGCCCGGCACCTCTGCGATCAGGCGCGCAATGAGATCAGCGCTTTCGACCGGGGCCGTGTATCCCACCGTGTCTGGGATGTTGATCGTGGAGGCCCCGGCTTTGATCGCGATGTCGACCACGCGGGCCAGGTAATCCCATTCCGTGCGGGTGGCATCCATGGGTGACCATTGCACGTTGTCGCAAAGGTTGCGCGCATGGGTGACCGTTTCGTGAATGCGATCGGCCATTTCGTCTTTGGTCAGGTTAGGGATGGCCCGATGCAGGGGGGACGTGCCGATGAAAGTGTGAATGCGCGGGCGTTTGGCGTGCTGTACCGCCTCCCAGCAGCGATCAATGTCTTTGATATTGGCGCGGGCAAGCCCGCAGATGATGGCGGTCTCGGCGCGCTTTGAGATCTCGCTCACAGCCTGAAAATCGCCCTCGGATGCAATGGGGAATCCCGCCTCAATGATGTCCACGCCCATCTCATCCAAGAGCCCCGCGATCTCGAGCTTTTCATTGTGGGTCATGGTGGCGCCGGGGCTTTGTTCGCCGTCGCGCAGAGTGGTGTCAAAAATGACGACTCTGTCTTTGTCGGAATTGGTCATGGGGGATCTCTTTTCAAATGTCCTAAGCTGGCGGCGCGGGTCTCATCCTCTGAGCGGTCGCGCCGGATCAGGGCACGCTCAGAGGCGGCTTAGGAGCAGCAGGAGAGAAAGACAAGCGAATGGCCTGCCTTTGATGGGTGTCATATGATCCTGCGAAGTCATTGGTGCACTATAGGCTGAGCTTGTGCATTTGCCTAGATGTGTTGCGCGAGAAAGCGGGAGCGCTCGTCGCTTCCTTTCGGGCGCGCCTCGCTTGTGTCAGATGCTGTCGCGGAACCGGTTTACGATTGGATAGCGACGATCCAGCCAGAAGGCGCGTTTGGACAGCCGCGTGCCGGGCGCGGACTGGAAACGCTTGTATTCTGCAATGTAGATGAGGTGTTCGACGCGATTGGCATCCTCGCGCGTGTATCCCGCGTTGATGCAGTCTTCGATTGAACCATCCTGATCAATCAGAATGTCTAGGATCCCGTCCAAAACAGGGTAATCGGGAAGAGAATCGCTGTCTTTCTGGTCGGGCTTGAGCTCTGCCGAGGGCGGTTTTTCAATCACACGTACCGGGATCACCTCACCCGAAGGCCCCATCATCCAAGGTCTGTGGTTTTCGTTGCGCCAGCGGCAGATCTCAAAAACTCGGGTTTTATAGAGGTCTTTGATCGGGTTATAGCCCCCCGACATATCGCCGTAGATCGTCGCATAACCCACCGCGACCTCGGATTTGTTGCCCGTGGTCAGCAACATCTCTCCGAATTTATTGCTGAGCGCCATCAAAAGCAGCCCACGCAGCCGCGATTGCAGGTTTTCTTCGGTGATGTCGGGCTCTCTGCCTTCAAAAAGCGGCGCCAGAGTGTTGGTCACCGCGTCGCGGCCTTCTTTGATCGGCACGTAATCGTATCGCGCGCCCAAGTTCTCAGCGACCGCTTTCGCGTCCTCCAGTGATGATTGCGATGTGTACTCGGATGGCAGCATCACACAGCGGACATTTTCGGGTCCCAAGGCATCGGCGGCGATCGTGGCCACGATGGCACTGTCGATCCCGCCCGAGAGGCCCAACAGGACCTGAGAGAAACCAGTCTTTCGCAAATAGTCCCTGAGCGAAAGCACCATGGCACGGTAGTCCAGCTCATAGGCGTCGGGAATCGAGGCCAACGCTCCTTTGACTGCACGCCAGCCGCCCGGGCCGCGCACAAGATCAAGCTGTGTGATCGCCTCTTCCATAACCGGCATTTGCAGCGCCAGCTCTCCACCGGGGTTGAGCACAAAGGTGCCGCCATCAAACATCTGATCATCCTGGCCGCCCACCAGATTGAGGTAGATGAGCGGCAGACCGGTTTCGACCACGCGGGCGACCATCAGGTTCTGGCGCTCCTCCAACTTGTTTCGGTAGTAAGGCGATCCATTGGGCACCAGCAAAAACTCCGCGCCCGTCTCTGCCAAGGTCTCTGACACCTCCATATGCCAGGCATCTTCGCAAATCGGGCTGCCCACGCGCACACCGTCCACCACGTAAGGCCCGCCCAATGGCCCTGCATCGTAGACCCGCACTTCGTCAAAGACGGTTTCATTGGGCAACTCGTGTTTGAGCACGCAGGTTTGGATCTGTCCTTTTTTAAGAATGTAGTACCCATTGTGCAGCGCACCATCCACAACAGCTGGGCCCCCGATGGCCAAGGCCGGACCGTCGGCACAGTCCTTGGCCAGTGCCTCTATCGCCCGGATCGCGGCATTGTGAAAGGCGGGCTTCACCACCAGATCCTGGGTGTTGTAGCCCGTGATGAACATCTCCGGCAGCGCCACCAGCTGCGCCCCAGCCGCGCGTCCCTCCTCCCAAGCGGAGCGGGCCAAGGCCGCGTTGCCAGCAATGTCTCCAACGGTCGCATTGAGTTGCGCCAAAGTGATGCGGAAACGGTCTGTCATGGCGCAGTGCTCTCCTGGTTTGGCGTTGATTTAGCAGATGGGCAGGCAAGGGAAAGCGGATTTGGCCGAAACACGTTGTCACGCCCGGGTGCCTCAATTAACATTTCGCCTCATACAAACGGTTCGAATGACCGCATATGAGAGGCAAAGATGACCCACAGGCTGATGGCCCCTTTCGCGATGACCCTCGCTTTGGCAGCAACACCCATGGCGCTTGCGCAAGAAGGGACGGTGCAAACCAAGCAATATGAAGATGGCGGCATCTACGAGGGAACGTTCAAAGACGGGCTCCAGCATGGAACCGGAACCTACACGCTGCCAAACGGGTACGAATACACCGGTGAATGGGTCGACGGTGAAATTCGCGGCCAAGGCCGCGCGGTTTTCCCCAATGGCTCCGTTTATGAAGGCGAGTTTGCGAAGGGCAAACCCGAGGGCGTGGGCATGATCACCTTCACCGACGGGGGCACTTACGAAGGCGAATGGCTCGACGGTAAAATCACTGGAAACGGTCTGGCGATCTATGCCAACGGCGTGCGCTATGAGGGCGGCTTCCTCAATGCGATGCATCACGGACGGGGGCGCATGGAGAGCCCAGGTGGATACATCTATGACGGGGAATGGTCCGAGGGGGTGAAAGACGGAGCGGCCGAGATCACCTACCCTGATGGCGCCGTTTATGAAGGTCAGGTGACGAACGGCGCGCGTGAAGGCGAAGGCACGCTCAGCATGCCAGATGGGTTGATTTATGCCGGACTTTGGAAAAATGGACAGATCGACGGCCAAGGTCGGCTGACGCAGCCCAATGGCGATGTCTACCAAGGTGATCTTGTCAGCGGCAAACGCCAGGGTCAGGGCCGTGTGGTCTACAATAATGGCGACATCTATGAAGGCGCATTTCTGGATGATCGGCGCCACGGCGAGGGCAGTTTCGTGGGCACCGATGGCTACCGCTATGAAGGAGACTGGGCGGAAGGCCGGATATCAGGTCAGGGACGTGTCACTTATCCCGACGGGTCCATCTATAGTGGCAGTTTTGCTGATGATCTGGCGAATGGGACGGGCACCATCACCTATCCAGACGGATCAACCTATGAAGGCGAATGGTCCAATGGGGTGATAGACGGTGAAGGCGTCGCGCGCTACCCAAATGGATTGGTCTATGAAGGGCAATTCGTGAATGCGCGCAACGAAGGCTTCGGCATCATGACCTACGAAGACGGCTATCGATACGAAGGCGAATGGCTAGATGGACAGCGTCATGGTCAGGGTATTGCCACCTATCCCGATGGTACGGTGTACGAAGGCGCATTTTCCGACGGTCAAAGAGACGGCATGGGCAAGATCACTATGCCTGATGGCTTCACCTATGACGGTCAGTGGTTGGAAGGGGAAATTTCAGGCATGGGCGTTGCGAGCTACACAAACGGCGACGTCTATGACGGTACGTTCCTACGCGGCAAACGACAGGGTCAAGGCACCATGCGATACGCCACAGGAGAAGAGGCCTCAGGAAACTGGCAGGATGGCGCTCTCGCCACTGCAACGGAAGGGTCCGAGGCACAGACGGAATAGGCCTCGCACTCTTGCTATTTGATGTCTGAGCAGGGAGGGTGAGCGTCACCAGGGGATTGATTTTCCTTGCCAGTCGAAAAAGCCACCAGTGTCGTCAACCGATAGGCTTTGGACCACAGATATCAAATTTTGCGCTGCCTCGCTTGGCGGCACGGCAGGGTGACGCCCAACATATTTTTCCGTGAACGAGGTCGCCACCGTCCCCGGATGAAGCGCCACGCAAATCACCTGTTTGTGGCTGCGCCCAAGCTCTATGGCTGCGCCATGCATCATCTGATTGAGTGCGGCCTTGGCGGTGCGATAAGAATACCATCCCCCCAGGCTGTTATCCCCGATAGAGCCAACGCGTGCCGAGAGGGCGGCAAAAACCGCTCTGCGATCACGCGGCAGAAGTCGAATTGCATGCTTCAGGATAAGCGACGGACCCACACAGTTGAGGGCAAACTGATCCATCATCGCCTGCCGGGTTAGGTTTTTGATGGATCTTTCGGGGCGCGCGCCTTCTATCTCCAAAGCGCCGGTCGCCACGAAGATAAGGTCATACGTGCCTGACAACGGGGACAAAGCTGCCGCTATGGATGCTTCATCGGTGACATCAAGTTGGTGGGTAGAGCGCGACAGACCTGTGACCGCCACGCCCGTCTGCGAAAGGGCCTCTGTGAGCGCTGCGCCGATGCCGCCAGACGCGCCAATGATGAGTGCGTTTTCCATGCAGTCGAGTTAGCCGCATATCTTCTTCGATCAACCCCTGTCGGGATCCAAACGAGCACGCGCCGTTTGAAAGGGAACACACAGAATTTCTCAAAAATTCTGTGGGCCTGACCCGTGATCAAAGCATCAATTGGTAGGAACTGGGCACGTATCGAAACCCGCCGTCTTTTGCCTCGACATAGCCCACGGCAGGCCAAGGCATGTGATAGCCCGTAAAGGCCAGGTTGTCGGTTGCGATCATGTCAAGCAGCCGTCGTCGGGTTTTGGCGGCAGCTTCTTTATCGATGTCAAAACGCACATGCCAGTCCGGATGCGCCAAAGACCACACGTAGTGATTGGCAAAATCGGCCGCGATCAAAAGCTGTTGGCCTTCGGATTCCAGCATATGCACCATGTGACCCGGTGTATGCCCAAAGGCTGCCATGGCCGTGTGGCCTGAAAATCCGCTCGCCCCGTCACCCACCATCGAGATTTTGTCTGCCAAGGGGCGCACCTTGCCCTCAAATGCATCACTTTTTTCTTTGGCCCAATAATCAAATTCTGCCTGACCTGCAAAAAGCTGAGCGTTGTTAAACGTCTCGCCCGCGTCTCCCATCAAACCGCCAATATGATCGCCATGCATATGGGTGAGCACCACCATATCCACCTGATCCGCGCTGTAGCCAGCGTCCTCAAGGGCAGCTGTGATAGAGGCGGGGCTCAAACCTGTGTCGAAGAGCACCAGCTTTTCACCGGTATTGGCAACCACGGGCGTGAAAAAGAACTGGGCCTGGTCAGTGGGAATGTTGGCCGCGGCGGACGCGGCGGCAAAATCCTCTTTCGACGCATTGAGACCAAAAATCGACTGTGGCTCTCCGCGTGCAACGGTGCCAGACAGCAACATCGTGACCTCAAATGCGCCCAGTTTGAAGCGACGGTGAAGCGGCGTGCTCACGCCCTTCATGGGTGCATCCGCCCAACCTGCCGCCGGCAAGAGCGGTAATGCGGCAACCCCGCCCATAACGGCGCGACGGGTGAGATCTGTAGGTTGGGTCATGGCATATCCTCCGTATTGAGCGTGAGGTAGCACACAGCAATGGCGCGACCATACCAATCGCACTATCGTGAAAGACGAACCGCCCGCATGCCCGTTGGGAAGACACATCATGGCTGACGCGCTAGACCTGCTTCTCTCATCCATCAAACACGCGCGCAGACGCGCAGATGCCCAAGCTCTATTGCCGTTTTTTCAGGATGTGACCGGGTATGACCCTGTGATTTGGAGCGGATCGATCATTGGGTTTGGGCGATATCACTACACCTACGACAGTGGGCGAGAGGGCGATTTCCTGGCGACAGGCTTTGCCCCGCGCAAAGCGTCCATGTCGATTTACATCCTGCCAGGATACCAGGATTACAGTGAGATACTCTCGCGCCTCGGCCCGCATAAAACCGGAAAGGCCTGCCTTTACATCACCCGGCTCGACCTTATCGATATGACGGTTCTCAGAGAGCTGATCCAAACGGGTTTGAGAGATCTATCCCGGATGTATCCTGTCTATCCGATCTAGGGCGCCGAAATCTTTGAAAGATTTCGGTCCGCATTCTTTCAAAGAATGCGTGCGCCCGGACGGCGGGCCGAAAGCTGAACCCCGCCAACCACGCCGTCAGCGAAGTAGCCCGACATCTTGTCATAAAAAACCTCAATGACCTCGTACCCGTCCGGTCCGTGCTTGGCCTCATACGCGACACGATCCTTGCGAAACGCTTCCAGACGGCTGGCCGTGAACGCGCTCCAATCCTCTGTCATGTCCTGCAATCTCACGTCCACAAACCCCGCGTCGGACAAAGATCGCTCATACTCTTCCAACGAGACCAGCGAATTTGGGAATAGGTGGCGCGCGAAATCCTCTTGGTCCTTGGGCGGCCTTATCAGGTAGAGGTCTTCTGCGAATAACATTCCCCCCGGTTTGAGCGCCGCATAGATCTTGGATTGGTACCGCGATCGGTCCGGAATGTGAAAGAGCGCCAGCCAACTGACCGCGTGATCAAAGCTCTCTGCGGGCGCGTCCCACTGAAGAAAGTCTGCATTTTCGTGAGAGACCCCTTTGGCAAGCCCAGCGCGTGCCGTGAGGTCTTGCGCAACACTGTGATAGTCCTTTTGCAGCTCGATCGCAGTCAGTGAGGCGCCGCTCGTCTGGGCCAGGTACCGCGCGCATCCCCCCCAGCCAGACCCAACCTCAAGCACCGTGTGATCTGCCGCCATAGCGCAAGCCTCAATCGCGGCATCTAAAGCATCCGTGCCATGATAGTGCAGTTGATCAAATCGATTGAGCACATCAACAGAAACAGGCGCCCCGGGGCCGTAGCCCAGCGCATCAAGCTCCGCATAGATCCGATCGGCGCGCGGATAGAGCTGCATTGATTTGATCTGATCTGACATACCGGCCCTCGGTTTTTTCAGCGCAGCCTACAGACATTCGCGCGCAGCTTACAAGCTCAGGTCACACTTTCCCGAAGCTTGCGAACCAGCCACCACACGACAAGAACAACCGGAAGTGTCACGGCTGCCGTCAAAACCCCTGTGCTGATCTCTGTGGCCTCGGACACCGGATAAAGCAAATAGGAGGCCAGCGAGACGGCATAGTAGCTGATCGCAACGACCGACAGCCCTTCCACCGTGCGTTGCAGCCTAAGTTGGAGCGCTGCGCGTCGGTCCATACTTTCCAAAAGCGCCTGATTCTGCGCGCTGCGTTCCACGTCAACGCGGGTGCGCAACAGCTCTCCGGCGCGGCGGGCGCGTTCGACCATGGCATCAAGACGTTCTTTGGCCGCGGTCACAGTGCGCATGGCAGGATCATAACGCCGCATCATAAACTCGGAGAAGGTCTGGCGCGAGCCGAAGCGGTCTTCGCGCAGCACCGAGATGCGCTGAGATACAATCTGTTGGTAGGCCGCCGTGGCGCCGAAACGGAAAGAAGATTTGGCGTTGAGCGCCTCCATCTCGGCGGTGATATCCAGAAGCTCGCGAAGTGTGTCCTCAGCTTTGTCTTCGCCGGCACCCAGCCCACCGATGATACGGCTGAGGCGATCTTCCATGGTGCCCATATCGGCCTCCATGGCGCGCACACGCGAAAACCCCAGCATGGACATGGCCTTATAGGTCTCAATCTCACAAAGGCGCTGCATCACGCGCCCTGCCCGACGCGCGCCAATGTCCTCATCCACACTGATCAAAAAACGCTGGTGGCCGGCGGGATCAATGCGAAAATCTCCCGCGATGACGGCAGAGTTTTCCACCACGCGGGCTACGGCAACAGATTCAGAGACGAACCAGTCCGCGATGTTCTTTTCCAACTGCCTGTCATTTTTGCGCGGCTCCACCCGCAAGAGCGCCGACGTGACACGAGAGCCCGGAGCGGTCCCTAACCAGTCATCAGGAAAGACCTCGAAATCGGCCGGATCGAAGGGACGTCCGCCATTGGCTTCGGCGATGGCAGAATAGGTGACAAACTCCGCGTGGCTTTCCCAGGTGAGATGATGACGGCCCACCTGACCGGAATAGTGCGTGGCGCCTGGTTGTGGGTGGGACGCGCCGTGACGGTCGAGAAGATCTATCAAATGCACCATGTCGAGCGCCCGATCCCGCCCCGCGGCGTTTTCGTTCTTTTTCAGAACGAGGAACGCGATCGTGGAAGGCGCCTCCAGCGATGGAAACGGGCGCGCATGCAGCTCATTGGCGAGCGTGTAGCGCAACGGATGATCTTCGATCGGCGGCATGCAATGTCCATCTAAAATTCGTGCCGCGCCATCATCCATGGCCCGGGTTAAATTATTGACACTCCGGGCCTCGCTCACGCGCGACGGTGGAGTGCAGTTAGTTTGCGGATGTGCTGCGACAACCCGTCATCCCGAATGCCCGGGCATTCAGGGCGGGCAGTGTCTTTATGGGGTCAGATTGACGCCAGTGAAAGAGCGCAGCGCATAGAAAAAGGGCGGCCTGCGAAAGGCCGCCCTCTGGTTGGGTCGTTATAGAACAAGACCTTGGGGCTATTCCACCAGCGGGAGTAGTTTGCTGACGCTGTCTTTGGCATCGCCATAGAACATCCGCGTGTTCTCTTTGAAGAAAAGCGGATTTTCGATACCCGAGTAGCCCGTGCCTTGCCCCCGTTTGGAGACAAAGACCTGCTTGGCTTTCCAGACCTCAAGAACCGGCATGCCCGCAATGGGGGAGTTCGGATCATCCTGTGCCGCAGGATTTACGATGTCATTGGAACCGATCACGATAACAACGTCCGTTTCCGGGAAGTCCTCGTTGATCTCATCCATCTCCAGCACGATGTCATAGGGCACCTTTGCTTCGGCCAAAAGCACGTTCATGTGGCCGGGCAAACGGCCTGCAACAGGGTGGATGGCAAACCGCACCTCTTTGCCCTTTGCGCGCATTTTGTTGGTCAGCTCACTCACCGCCTGCTGCGCCTGAGCCACCGCCATGCCGTAACCCGGCACGATGATGACAGAGCTCGCATCGTTGAGCGCCGCCGCAACGCCATCGGCATCAATCGCGACCTGCTCGCCTTCCACGGCCTGCTGCTCACCCGCGGCCGCACCGCCCCAGCCGCCAAGTATAACGCTGACAAACGAGCGGTTCATCGCCTTACACATGATGTAGCTGAGGATCGCACCCGAAGACCCCACAAGCGCGCCGACAACGATCAACAGGTCATTGCCGAGCGAGAAGCCAATCGCAGCCGCAGCCCAGCCGGAATAGCTGTTGAGCATCGACACAACGACCGGCATGTCCGCACCGCCAATACCCATGATCAGGTGATAGCCAATAAAGAGCGCCAGAAGCGTGAGCAGAACCAGCGTCCAGGAGCCGGATCCCGCCAGATACATAATGGTGAAGAGCAGCGACAGGCCGGCAGCACCGGCATTCAGCGCGTGGCCACCGGGCAGCTGCTTGGCAGATGTATCCACCTTGCCCGCAAGCTTGCCGTAGGCGATCACAGAGCCGGTAAACGTCACCGCACCGATCCAGATGCCCAGAACCAGCTCGACCTTAAGGATGGTAACCTCAACAGCCAGTTTCTTGGCAATGAGTGTGCCAAAGGACGACAGCGGCTCTTTCACCTCGGAGGGCAAGGACGCGTAGGCGCCTTCTGCACCCAACACCAGATCATTGGACGCAAAAAGCGCTTCCATCTGATTGATCATGATGTCGGCATTAAAGCCCACAAAAACGGCCGCAAGACCCACGAGCGAGTGCATGATGGCCACAAGCTCTGGCATTTGCGTCATCTGCACGCGCGTGGCCAGTTGATAGCCAATGATCGCGCCCAGAATGATGAGCATTATGGTCAGGGGCCAGAAGACCTGACCGGGCCCAATAAGCGTGGCCAGAACAGCGATCGCCATACCGACAATCCCGTACCAAACAGCACGCTTGGCGCTTTCCTGGCCGCTCAGACCGCCCAGGGAGAAGATGAAAAGAATGGCCGCAACAACGTAGGCCGCCGTGGTAAATCCGAATTCCATGGCTCTTCCTCCTTAGGACTTCTGGAACATGGCGAGCATGCGCCGGGTGACGAGGAAGCCACCGAAGATGTTGATCGCCGCCATGAAAACGGCCAAGGCAGCAAGGATCGTGATGATCACCGAGCTGGACCCGATCTGAATGACCGCGCCCAGAATGATGATCGACGAAATCGCGTTGGTCACCGCCATGAGCGGCGTGTGCAGAGAGTGCGACACGTTCCAGATCACCTGGAACCCAACGAATACAGACAGAACAAATACGATGAAATGCTGCATGAAGCTGGCCGGCGCCACGAGGCCCACCGCGAGTAACAGAAAGCCACCAATGCCCAGAAGCGTGACCTGATTGATCGTTTGCTTCTTGAACGCGGCGGTCTCCGCTTCACGCTTTTCTTCCGGCGTCAGCTCTTTGGGGGGCTCAGGCTTTTTAGCCTGCTGCGCAATGGCGTTCACCTTGGGCGGGGGCGGCGGATAGGTCACCTCACCGGCATGGGTCACAGTGGATCCGCGGATCACGTCATCTTCCATGTCATGGACCGGCGTGCCGTCTTTTTCCGGCGTCAGGTCGGTCATCATGTGACGGATGTTGGTGGCATAAAGAGTAGAGCTTTGCGCCGCCATCCGGCTTGGAAAATCGGTGTAACCGACGATGGTAACCCCGTTATCAGAAACGATTTTCTCGTCCATCACGGTCAGATCACAGTTGCCGCCACGCTCAGCCGCGAGGTCAATCACGACAGAGCCCGGCTTCATCATCTCGACCATGTCTTTGGTCCAAAGTTTCGGCGCCGGGCGGCCGGGGATCAGGGCCGTGGTGATGACAATGTCGATGTCAGGCGCCATTTCGCGGAATTTCTCAAGCTGCTTGGCCTGGAACTCCGGGCTGGAGGGCGAGGCATAACCGCCTGTAAGAGCACCATCGGTCTGCTTTTCTTCGAAATCGAGGAAGACGAACTCTGCGCCCATGGATTCAATCTGTTCGGCCACTTCAGGACGCACATCGAAGGCGTAGGTGATCGCGCCCAGCGAGGTCGACGTGCCAATCGCGGCAAGACCGGCCACACCGGCCCCTACCACAAGGACTTTCGCGGGTGGAACTTTGCCCGCAGCCGTCACCTGACCCGTAAAGAACCGGCCAAAATTGTTGCCTGCCTCGATGACAGCGCGATAACCCGCGATATTGGCCATGGAAGAGAGCGCGTCCATCTTCTGAGCGCGGCTGATCCGGGGGACCATCTCCATCGCCACAACGGTTGCGCCTTTCTTGGCGGCCGTCTCAAGGCCCTTTTCATTCTCGGCCGGGTTGAAGAAAGAGATCAGGGTCTGCCCGTCGCGCAGGCGCTTGACATCCGCGTCGGTGGGCACACGCACCTTGGCCACGATGTCGGAGGCCTTCCAAAGCGCGGCAGCGGTCTTGTGAACGGAGACGCCCGCGTCTTTGTAGTCTTTGTCGCTGAAACCGGCGGCATGACCCGCGCCCGCTTCAATCCCGCACTCATAGCCCAGCTTTTGCAGCTGGAGCGCCGAATCCGGTGTCATGGCCACACGGTTTTCGCCGTCCAGCACTTCTTTAGGTGTTCCGATCTTCAATCTGTCGTCCCCCGATGTCGTCGTCATCCGTATCGTCAAATCTTGTGGCTCAGGTCTCTTGGCTCAATGCGCGTGACAGCCTGCACCGAACCCGTCAAATAGTGCGAAGCGTGCCTATGTCACAATCAATTGAAGAAGTGAATGCCAGACGTGCTTGAAGTCTAAAGCCACCGCCGCGTCTGGGCCATGTAGCGCAAAAATGCATCACCAAAGTCGCGCTCAAGACGAAACTCTTCGGCGTGAATGAAGCGATTGTTGATGATCCAGACCAGAATCGGAACCAAGGGCACGCTGACAACCGCATCCCAGCGCAGGATAAGACCCGCCAAAATCAGGATGTCGCCGAGGTAGATCGGGTTGCGCGAAAATCGGAAAATGCCTGAGGTGATCAGTTCGCTGGCGTCCATGTGGGGTATTGGCGTTGTCCGCTTGCGCACAAACTCCATCAATGCGAGGGCAAGGAGCAATAGGCCCAAAGCAACGAGGGTGGTGCCCGCAGCAAACGCCCATCCTTGGCCGAAACTGAGCCCAAGCGGCACGTATTCAGCCTGCACCCAGGCGAGCACCGCGCAACCCAGAAGCCACATGGGCGGGATATCAAGCCATTTGAGCATCGCGCTTCTTTATGCCCTGCACCCGTCCCCTTGTCACCTCACGCCGGCTTGAGTGTTTCGTCCACGTCCGTCAATGTGCAGCGAAGATCGCTCATGGCTTCAAGGAGGAACACCCATGTTGAAGGGCACTCATGCGCTGGTCACCGGAGGCGGCACGGGCATCGGTCTTGCGATCGCCCGCGCGCTGGCTGACAACGGCGCGGTCGTGACCATTACCGGCCGGCGCCAAGAGGTTCTGGATGAGGCCGCAGGCGACGGATTGCATGCTTTGGTGATGGACGTGACCGATGAAGCGTCCGTCGAAGACGGCGTGGCCTCGGCGGTTGAAGCGCGCGGGCCGGTACAGATTTGCGTTCCGAACGCGGGCGTGGCGGAAGGCCGCTCGTTGCTCAAAACCGACACAGAATTCTGGCGATGGATCCTCACGACCAACCTCGATGGCGCGTTTTGGACGATACGAGCGTGTCTGCCCGGCATGCAGTCGACGAATTGGGGCCGGGTGATCGCCGTATCCTCCATTGCCGGTTTGCGTGGTTTGCGCGGCGCACCGGCATACTCGGCCTCCAAACACGGGCTTATTGGAATGATCCGGGCGCTTTCTGAGGACTACATGGGCGCGCCTTACACGTTTAACGCGCTCTGCCCCGCCTATGTGCGCACCGATATTGTGACCCGCAATCAGGAAGCCATCCAAACCCGCGCCGGTGTCAGCGCCGAAGACGCCATGGAGATGATGGTCCGCGCCAATCGCCACAAACGGCTCATTGAGCCCGAAGAGGTGGCCGCCGCCGCGCTTTGGCTATGTGCGCCGGGATCTGAGAGCATCAACGGCCAGACAATAGAGATCGCCGGGGGACAATGCTGAGGTCACGAACCGCCGCGGAACTTGCGAGCTCTCCTGCAAACTCCCATATTTCATGTGTGCCCGGAACGCAGGTGTTTAAAAAACTTCGTCCGAAACCTGATTGACTGTCCAACAGGCATTGGGAGATCATCCATGTTCACAATCAGCAAACCAAAAGACAACCGCGTGGATCTTGACGTCAGCGGGAGCATTGACAGCGAGGCCATGCGCACGGCCCTAGACGATCTCATCTCGGCATCGGAAGGGATTAAGCACGGTCGAATGCTGTACCGTATCCCGGAAATGGCCTGGCCAACCCTGGGGGCAATCTCTGTCGAGCTGGTGCGTTTGCCCGCTCTTTTCGCCTTGCTAAAAAAGTTCGACAGATGCGCCGTGTTGACCGACGCCACCTGGATAAAGACGGCAGCGGAGCTTGAAGGCGCGCTTTTACCCGGGCTTGAGATCAAGGCGTTCTCACTGTCACAGACCTCAGAGGCCGAAGCATGGCTCGCCCAAACAACGACGTGACCCGACCCTCTCAGGATAAGGGCGCTGGCCCATGATCGTCACTCAGCCGCGATGCGCTGTGGTGATTCCGCAATCTCCGGCACCCAGGTCCTGAAACGCCATGATTTTCGCTGGCCAGGGTTGAGACGCAGGGCATTGATCTGACGCTGAAGTTTGTGCTTCACGCCAAACGCGCTCAAACGCTCAGCAGAGTTGGCAAGCGCGCGGGTGATCCGATCGTCGCTCAGCCCGTGCACCTGCCTCGCGCGCAGCAGGTCGGGCGCAACGCGCCTTGTATAGAGATAGGCTACGGTGCCGCCGGGAACGTAGCATAAGGGCTCAAAGCACGCCCTTAGGCGCTGCATCTGCGCGGCAATCCACGGCTCTTTCCAGTGCAACTCATCTTGCTGCACGATCACCGATATACCCGGCACTAGATGCGGGAAAAACGTTTGTGCCATCATGTCCATGGTACGCGATGTCTTCGAGGCATCCAGGATCAGCAAAGAAATCGTTCCATCGCTCCAGGTGCTGTCTTCAATGCGGCCTTTGCGCAGGACAACCTGGTCGGACCATGGTGAAAGCAAGGCCTTGGACAATGGCAAAGTGTCCTGCCCATCAAACTGCGAAATCCCTTTGGCATAGAGCTGACGCCGTTTCACCTTTGGCGAGGCGTGAAATTGATCATAGGCAAACATGCGCGGCCTCTGACGTTCTCGCCGCGCAGAGGCGCCTGCCGCCAAATAGGCCGTTGAGCCCCCAACAAAGCAGCCCAGATCCACCATGCTGCCCGACACATGCGCCATTCTGTGGGCCAGCCAGAAGTAAAACTGCGCCTCTTCACGGTTGAGCATACTGGGAACGCCCAACGCGCAACCGAGGTCCTCTTCTGTCACAAACCTCCACGGCCTGGACGACATGACAGTTTTCGTCAGTCTTTCCACGATTGCACTGCTCGACTTTACCTATGAGGGCAACAAACCCTTCGTTTTGTGCACTCATGACATGTTGAGCCTTGTCTTTCGCTTAACCCGGCGGCCACCCTGCCCCGTAAAAACACTCAGATTGTCGCTAAATTCATTTTTTTCGCCTGAGACCGCGTGACGTTCAGAGTTTGTTGAAAGAAACCGCGTCAAACCTCAATCTGCGCGCAGGACAAGATCAGTTTCTGGACAATCCCCGGCCCGTATGACATTGCGCGCACGAAATCGGAGCACGCTTCATGACCATCACCCGTTTTGCCCCCTCCCCCACGGGCTTTCTGCATGTCGGCAATCTGCGCACGGCATTGATGAATTACCTCATCGCGCGCAAAGCCGGTGGGACATTCATATTGCGCATTGATGACACCGATCCCGAACGCTCCAAGCAAGAATATGTGGATGCCATTCAGCACGATTTGGAGTGGTTGGGGCTGACTTGGGACCGAATGGAGCGACAATCTGAGCGGCTGGATCGCTATGCCGCCGCCGCCGATGCCCTGCGGGACAAAGCGCGTTTCTACGAGGCATTTGAGACGCCGGTGGAGCTTGACCTAAAACGCAAGAAACAACTCAATATGGGCAAACCGCCGGTCTATGATCGCGCGGCGTTGACCCTGTCCGACGATGAAAAAGACGCCTTGCGTGCAGAACGCGGCAATGGCGTATGGCGCTTCCAGCTTGATCATGCCCGCATTGAATGGACCGATGGCATTCTGGGCGATATCTCGATCGATGCAGCTTCCGTCTCTGACCCGGTGCTGATCCGGGGGGACGGTCAGGTGCTCTATACGCTGGCCTCTGTCGTGGACGACACCGAGATGGGCGTGACCCACGTGGTGCGCGGATCCGATCACGTGACCAACACCGCCACGCAGATCCAGATCATCGAGGCATTGGGCGGCTCTATCACAACGTTTGCGCATCATTCCCTGCTGACAGGACCGCAGGGGGAATCGCTATCCAAACGTCTGGGCTCGCTTTCCTTGCGCGATTTTCGCGAACAGGGCGTGGAGCCGATGGCGCTCCTGTCACTGCTTGCGCGGTTGGGATCATCTGATCCGGTAGAGCTGCGTGGCTCCTTGGAAGAACTCGCAGAGCATTTTGAGCCGGCGCGGTTCGGCTCCGCGCCCACCAAGTTTGATCAGGCGGATCTCTTTCCGCTCACCGCGCGCGTGCTGCATGAGCGCCCGTTTGAAGACGTGTCTGGCGAGATCGCGGGTTTGGGCGTGCCGGATGACATCGCTCCAAAATTCTGGGAGGTGATGCGCGCCAATGTCACGACCATGGCCGATCTGGCGCCGTGGTGGGAGATTTGCCGCGACGGGGCAGAGCCGATCATCGCCGAGGAAGACGCAGAGTTCGTGCGCGAGGCCATGGCGCTTTTGCCGGACGCGCCGTTTGATGCGGAAACCTGGAGCGCTTGGACATCTGCGGTCAAAGACGCCACGGGCCGCAAGGGCAAAGGCCTTTTCATGCCATTGCGCCTGGCGGTCACCGGTCAGGCACGTGGGCCGGATATGGGCAGTCTGATGCCTTTGCTGCACGTGGTGCGGGCAAAGGGCTGATTTGCCGGAACGAGTTCGGGCGAACGTCTAGTCGCGCCACAGCTGGTTTGGGACATCGTCGATGATGGTTACGCCAAGCGTGGTCAACATCTCATCCACAAGGCCCCGCTCATCAGAAGAGAGCATCTGCGCACGGGAATAGACCGGCTTGGCACGATCATCCAGGATCGGCGCGTCCCACCCATGGGTGGTTGAAAAGAAGGCCCGCGCGCCCTCTTCTCCGAACTCTTGAAGATAGCCTTGCACGACGACATCGAGGTAACTCATCAAAACCGGGCAGGATTTTTCAGGCTGGCCGTGTTTGCCATCGGGAATGGAATAGACAACGATTTCAGGGCTTTGGGGAATATCGTGGATGATCTGGTGGCTTGCAGATACGCGATCATAAGCGCGCTCCCTTTCATCAAGCGCGCCCCAACCCGCATCTGGAACAGCCGCCATCAGGCCATCAATCTCAGCCATCGGGTCTGGCACCACAGTCAGATACGCCACGGGACGCAGATCGGTGTGCCGCCATATCCGCCGCCACCCTTTCAGCCGCGCCGGGCGGATGTCTTCGTAGTCATGGGTCTTGCGGTTGACCAGACTGCCATA
>ERZ1740065.128-NODE-128-length-33882-cov-6.702545_pt1 | contig 33882 bp, 36 predicted proteins | sample MGYA00581738_ERZ1740065 | MGnify/ENA primary metagenome ERZ1740065 (study PRJEB43018, sample SAMN04849749) | marine metagenome | isolation source: floating plastic debris | place: Pacific Ocean | collected 2008-09-01 | study: EMG produced TPA metagenomics assembly...
ACGACTTCGGGGATCAGCATCGAGATCGGCTGGCCGAGCATCGCGGCTTCGGCTTCGATCCCGCCAACGCCCCAGCCCAGAACGCCCAGGCCGTTGATCATCGTGGTGTGGCTGTCCGTGCCAACGCAGGTGTCGGGGTAAGCGACCATCGCGCCGGTTTCATCCTGGCTCGACCAGATGCCTTGCGCGATGTGCTCAAGGTTCACCTGGTGGCAGATGCCGGTGCCCGGAGGAACAGCGGAGAAGTTCTCGAAAGACTTCGAACCCCATTTGAGGAAGTCGTAGCGTTCCGCGTTGCGCTCATATTCGAGCGCCATGTTGTTTTCCATCGCCTTGGGGTGGCCAAACTCGTCGACCATCACCGAGTGGTCGATCACGAGGTTGACGGGCACCTGTGGGTTGATCTTGGCGGTGTCGCCGCCGAGCTTCTTGATCGCATCGCGCATCGCGGCCAAGTCAACGACGCACGGCACGCCGGTGAAGTCCTGCAGCAGCACGCGCGCCGGGCGGTACTGGATTTCGTTGCCGGTGGCGGGGTTCTTCTGCCAATCGACAATCGCCTGAACGTGCTCGCGCCCGACGGTGAAGCCTTCATCTTCAAAGCGCAGCAGGTTTTCCAGCAGCACTTTCATCGAGTTCGGCAGTTTGGACACATCGCCAAGCTGCTCAGCCGCTTTGGCAAGCGAGTAATAGGCGTATTCCTTGCCGTTCACGTTGAGCGTTGAGCGGGTTGCGAGCGTGTCCTTGCCGATCTGCGTCATCGGGGCGTTCCATCCTTGTGGCTGACCCCCTCGCCAGATCTACTCTTGGGCGAGGGAGGGATCCGGGTGATCCAGGTCCGGAGAGTATTCTCGGCGCCGCAAGTGCTAGACTGGGCCGCTGAGGTCAAGGGGGGTGGCTTTGTTGCGAGTCGATTGCGGTTACAGGCTCAGGATTGGCTTGCCGCTTGGCTCGGCTTGCGCGCCGCGATCCAGCATCCCGCAACGATGAGCGCGGCCCCGATGAGTGTGGGAATCGTCACTTCCTCGCGGAAGAAGAACCAGCCAAACAAGCTCGCCCACAAGAATCCGGTGTATTCCATAGAGACCAAAGCTTGCGTCTCTGCGCGCGCGTACGCCCAGGCGATCGACATCGCTCCCGCCACGGTCAGCGCGCCGGCTGCGGAAACCGACAGCAACGCGCCCGATCCGGGGGTCTCCCAAAAGAAGGGGGCGAACAGCAGCAGAACAAGTCCGCCCACTCCGCTGTGAAAAGTGGCAACTTCCACCGGGCCTGCGACCTGGCTTTGCTTGCGGATCACCACGAAGTTGTAGGCGTAAAGCAGGGCGGAAAACCCCATTGCAGCCAAGCCATACACGAATTCAGGCGAGACGGGCTCGGCTCCTTCGCGGCCAACGCCAATCTGTCCGCCGACAATCACCAGCGTACCGCAAAACCCCAAGAGGCTGGCTAGATAAGCGGAACGCCGAATTTCCTCCCCAAGCAGGACACGCGCGAAGTACAAGGCGACGATGGGCGCAATAAAGCTGATCGCGATGGCTTCGGCCAGTGGCATCGTGGTGATCGCGTAAAAGAAACTCAGCGCCATGAAAGCGGAGATGACGCCGCGCTCAACGTGCAATTTGAGCGTGCCCTGGGCCGGCCATTTTGTCCGCCGTGCGAACCAAAAGGGAGCGATTATCGCCACGCCAATCAACGATCGCAGAACCGTCGCGCTGTACGCCCCAGCGGCGAGTGCGGCGGTCTTCATAAAGGCGTCCATCAGAGCAAGAAAGCCGACGCCGGCAGCGGCAGCGGCAAAAGGCGCCAGTCTGAAAAAGGCTGGGTTTGCAGATGTCATGTACAGTTGGCCCTTACGGGCAAAGCCGAGCGCCGTCACCATTCAAGCGCGCAAAGCCGCGCTCTGGGCCTGATTGGTGCCGGATTCATCGCAGAGTAAGCGTGGCTGGTTGATAGGAAAGTGTAAGCAGGGGTATGCTTAGAGACACAAGAGGACGCGCTGCCCCGAAGCGACGCGCTTGGGATGATCGAGGCGAATATGCAAACAGAGCACAAATTGGCGTGGACAGCCAGGCTTGTAGCCGGGCTTATGGCGGGATCTGCAATCACCAGTGCCGCGCTGGCGCAAGAGGCTGAGCGCGGCTTTGGCGAGCCGGTCGATCTGCTTCAGCAGACCGAGGTGAGCGATCCACAAGCCGCCGATGAGCCAACTGCAGAGCCAGAGCGCGCGAGCCCGGTCGAGAGCTTTGATGAGGCGTTTCCAGAGACGGTCTCCAACCCCGTTGATCAAGCCGACCTGGAAGCCGCTGGATCGCAGCCGCAGCCTTGGACGCTCGCTGGTGTCGAAGCGCTGATCGCATACATAGAGGCCATCGACGAAGAGGGGTTGGATCCGGCGGATTACGATCTTCAAGCCCTGAAAGTGTCCGCCCAAACGGGTGCCAGTCTTGAACTGGACGAGTTGGCGTCCAAGAACTTTGTTTGGCTGGTTGAGGACATTCGAGACGGGCGCACTCCGATGGAAGCGCGCAAGCAGTGGTTTGTCGTTGATCCCGATCGTGACCGCTATCGCACCTTGGACCTTCTGGCTGAAGCAACGCAGACCGGTGATGTGGCCAGTGTGCTCAACGGTCTGCACCCGGTTCACGCTGATTACGCCGCTTTGCGCGCCGAACTCGCGGCAACTCCCGAAGAGGAGTTGGACCGGCGAAGACTCATTCGCGCCAATATGGACCGTTGGCGCTGGCTGGCGCGTGATTTGGGCACAATCCATCTGATCACCAACGTCCCCGAGTACCAGCTGCGCCTTCGTGCGGGCGCGAAGACGTTCACCTATAAGACGATTGTTGGAAAGCCCGGTCGCACCGCCACCCCGCAGCTGGCAGAAAATGTCTCAGGCGTAGTCTTCAACCCAACCTGGACGGTGCCGCAATCGATTGTTGTTGGCGAAGGGCTGGGGGAGCGCGTGCTCAACAATCCCGTTTGGGCGAAGAAGAACGGCTATAAGGCGACCAAGGGTGCCAATGGGTGGGTCACCGTTGTGCAGCAGCCGGGGCCTGGCAATTCGCTGGGTCGCATGAAGCTTGAGATGCCAAACCGCCATGCGATTTTCTTCCACGACACGCCAACCCGATGGATGTTTGACAAGCAAGGCCGTGCGCTCAGCCACGGATGCATCCGCACCGAAAAGGCTCTACAGCTGGCGATGACGGTGGCCATCCTGGGCAAAGCGGCGTCAAAAGATGAGGTCATCGAAATCGCAACTTCGGGCAAATACACCAAGGTGTTTCTTGAAGACGAAAAAACGATCCCGGCCTACATCACCTATTTCACGATGGGCACCAACACCGATGGCGAGCTGACGACGTTCAAGGACATCTATGACCGCGACGCGCCAGTGCTCGCCAGCCTCGATCAACCGCGTCAGGAAAACCGGGCGACGGTGAGCGATGACGAAGTGATCGTGATCGAGAACAACCCGCTCGCCGGGGGCTAGGCGATTTCGCGCTCCGTCAAAACTTCGCGCCGATAAAAGGCAGCGGCGGGCAAAGCGTAGAACAACGCAATTGCGCTCCATCCAAACGGGTCGGATGAGGAAGCGAACAGTCCGAAGGCGACCGATAGGAGGGCGGCGCTGGCGGCGCTGACCAAAAGCCCTAAGCGTGTGTTCAGAGTGTCGCCCAGAATTCGCGCCAGGACGGGTCCAAAAGCGCTGACGCCGGAAGCGGTGGCTACGAAGCCCACGATAAAGGCGAGGGCGTAGGCAAAAGCGAGCACCGGCAATCCCACCCACCAAAGGCTCTGGCTTTCGCTATCGGCGAACATCAAGGGTGAAACCAAAAAAGCGGTGACCAATAAGGCCCCTGTCAAAGCGGCCCAGAGGCTCGCTGCAACAATCGGCCGGGTTTCATTCGGGAACGCGTAAGTTGGCCGATACGGCAATGTATCAAAACGCCCCGGGAACGTAGCGCTGTGTGATCGTCGGGCGATCGGGTTGCAGCGCTTCCAAGTCGCCGCGCATCGCTATGCTGCCATCTTCCTGCAAGCCGATGGAATCGGCGAACAGCAAACGCCCGCCTGAAAGCTGGCGCAAGGCTACGCGAAAATCGGCCTCGCCCATCGCAAAACACCCGTTCGAACGCCCCATCCGCCCCCAGCGGGCCAGATGCTGGGGTTCGGCGTACTTCGCACGGTGCATAACGATGTAACGGCGCAAAGCCGCCTCGTTGGTCGGGTCAAGACCGCCAAGCCGCACTGAGGTGCCGTAGCGACCCTGATACCATTCCCACGTCACATAGGCCCCGCGCGAACTCGCGTTTGAACCTTCAACGTTGGAATAATGGTTGAGCCAGCCATCGTGCTCCGGGTCAGAGCCTGAACCGTGACTGACATGGAAGCTCTGCACCTCCTGAAGACCAAGATTGACGAAATGGAACCGCTTTTGCGCTGAATGCAGGCCGTAATCGGCAATGCCAACGATATCGCGTTTCCAGATCGCTTCGCCCGCGCGGGCCAGTTCATCGCTCGCGATCTTAAACAGCACCCGGTCGCGCGCCGATCCCTTGGCCGGTTGCGCGGCCAGACGAGCCGGCAGCGTCAAGGCGGCGCCTGCGGCCACAGAGGCCTTCAAGAGATCGCGACGGTTCATGTCGAGCATCCTACTACACAAGTGGTAGCGCGCAAGTGAACGCAATGGTTCCCGGTGTAAGGGGTCTATGTGAGGGCTGGTGTCCTAGGCCGCCTTCCAGCCCGGCTCTGTGCTCTCGTGAATTTCCTTGGCCGCCATGCCGAGTTTGATGACTCCGGGCATATTGGCTTTGATCGTGTCGCCTATTGTGGCGAGCTTGGCGAGGCGTTGGTCGCCCTCCGCCAGCATCCGCGCAACCGCGGGACCGGTGGGGTGCAGGCGGCTCTTCGCGTTCCAAGCGTTGACCTTTTCGTTGCCCGCCAGGATCGCGGTGCTCATCAGATTGGCCATGACAGCATACGGGTACGTCGCGGTGCCATCGGTGAGCGGGGCCGGCGGTGCGAGATTGTTCTTCTCTTCGTCGGTCTCGAAATTGGCTTCGAGGAAGGCGGCGAGCGCGGCGCTGTAGGGCACGAAGGGTACCTGCGCGAGTTGCAGAGTGATCGTGTCGCCATCGAAGAACGGGCGCGCGTTGTTCCGCACGCTGAAGGGCACGGCGGTGGCGGTGCAATTGATGAACAGCGTGTTTTCCGGAAGGTCCACTGTCTCTGAGGCAAAGTGCATCTTGCCCGGTTCGATTCTAGTGACGTGACCCTGACGGTAGACGTCTTTGATCTCGCTAAGAAGCGCGACTTCGGCTTCGGAAATCACCGCGTAGTGGAACATGCTGGGTGTCACGTTTTCATCGAGGCGCAGCATGGTGCCGCGACGGCCCAGCTCTTCGAACATCTCATCGCCCGTTTCCGCCGCGTTGGCCGCTTCGACCAGATCGACCTGGAATTTCACCAGACCTTCGATCTCGTGATAGGCGGGCTGCAGCAGCTTGCGGTTGAACATCCAGCTGTCGCGCGGGCGCACCCAGCCGATCTTGTCCGCCGGAACGCCTGCCTCACGCAGCCAAACACCGGTGTCCATTGCGGTCTTGCCGCCGCCGATGATTACATAGTGATCGGGCAGGTTTGACGTGTCTTTCCAAAGCGCAGGCAGCTCGCCTGGAATGGTGAAGCGCGTGCCCTCGGCGATCTCGTAAGCGGGTGTGTGAGTCGAAGGGACCGAGGTTTTGAACCAGGTGCCATCGACCAGTTTGCGGCGCGTGTGGATCGTCATATCCTCGCCCGAGAGAATGCCTTTGACTGTGTGGGCCTTGCCTTCGCGGGAGACGTACTCGGTCATCGGATGATATTCGACGCGACCGCTTGGCAACAGGCGTTCGCTCATGAGCTTGCTGTAATAGGCTAGGATCTCGGCGTGCGGCGCAAGCGGGAACATCCCGGCGTTGTGGCCACGTGTGTCGCGGCGGTCGGGGCAAAGTTCCATTGAGTTCACGCCATAGGTCGCGCTGGGTTGGTGCAGCGCGACGAAGGGATAGGCGTCGTTCCAGTGGCCGCCAGGCTTGGCGTGTATGTCGACGATGGTGATATGGCAATCGGGGTCTTCGTCCAGCAGCGTGTCGACAAAGGCAAGGCCGACCGCCCCCGCGCCAACAATGAGGTAATCGGTTTCGAGGGTTGCCATGCCGTTGTTCCTTGGTTGCGCTTGGGCCTGCTTGTGGCGAGCCTCTAACACCACCTGCGGCTCGCGAACATACCCAAAGCTTGCACCGGGTTTGAGCGGGGCGTGGCTAGCTGGAGCTTAATTGCATTGTGTCGCCGCTGATCTCCACTCGATTGAGGCGGCCAAGATAGGATTGGCCCAGCAACGAAACATCGAGGCCATTTGGGACAATAACCGCGTCAACGTTGCGCTGCGTAAGGTCGCCAATCGCGACTTCATCCAGCCGGGTCGGCACACCGTAGACCGTCCCGCTAGCGCCACGACCGATCGGCCTTACGTCGCTCTCGTTCCAGTAAAGCCCTGCTGCCCTTGCGTCATCTCCGGTCAGCGCGATGACACTCGCGCCGGTGTCGACGAGCATATAGGTCGACGCGCCGTTCACGCTGGTCGTCGCGTAAAAGTGCCCGTCACCCCGCCGAGCAAGCGTTTGGTCGCCGCTGAACCAAGCCGCGTTGGCGCCGCTTTCAGCGCTGTCCACACGCTCGGCTTCGTGAGCAATGTGAGGGCTTTGCCCATCGTTTCCGGATGGGTCACCCGGTGATCCCTCGCGCGGCACGACGAGATAGGTGAAGCCAAGGATAAGGGCTGCGAACAAGGCGAGACGGCCAACCATGCGTTCCACTTTACGCGCCAGATGTTAAGCGGGGTTAAAGCGCATCCGTTTCGAAGGCGGTGTTGGTGGCCGCCATCGTCAGCATCGACCGGGCGTGGCGCGCGGCGACTTTGCGTTGATCGTCGCCATAGCCACCGCCCAGCGCCGAAGCGATCGGGAGTCCCCGCTGACGCACTTGCTCAACCACGTAGCGATCGCGCGCGGCGAGCCCCTTATCGCTCAACGCAAGGCGCCCAAGCTTGTCATCGGCATGTGGATCAACGCCAGCCTGATAGAACACAAAGTCCGGTGCAAACCGGTCGAGCGCTGGTGGAAGGGCTTCGCTCAGCGCGGCCATAAAGCCGCTGTCATCGGTCGCGTCAGGCAGGCCGATGTCGTAGGTTGAGCGCGCCTTGCGGACCGGAAAGTTCCTCTCGGCATGGATGGAGAGCGTGGCGATATCGTCGCGGCCTGCGGTCAGACTGGCGGTGCCATCGCCTTGGTGCACGTCGAGATCGACGATAAGGATGCGCTTGGCATCGCCCTCGGCAATCAGGCGGTTCGAAGCGACGGCGAGATCGTTGAAGACGCAATAGCCGGCGCCCGTATCGGCCAACGCGTGGTGGCTCCCTGCGGCGCTGTTGGCGGCGTAGCCGTGCTCCATAGCGAGCTGTGCGGCGAGCCAGGTCCCACCATTGGTGTGGCGAACGCGGTCGCGGATGCGGGTGGTGATGGGAAAGCCGATGCGGCGTTCCTTGGCGCGCGGGACGCGGGCCGCGAAGACCTCTTCGACATAGGCGGGATCGTGCACCGCTTCGAGCCACACTCGCGGCATTGGCTCCGGCGCGTGTTCGGTGATCGGCGCGCGGCTGGCCCGCAGCTCCTCCATCACGAGGTGGTATTTGTCGAACTTGAACGTCCCGCGTTCCGGGCGCGGGGCCATGTAGTCAGCGTGGTGGACGACGTGGAGCATTGTAAGTCTGGCACAGCCTCCTGACAGTCTCTTCAGTTACTCAGCTAGCGACGCGCGACTTTCCAGATCCACTCATGGACATGCTCAAGGAGTGAAAGCGTTCCGAGAAAGCCCAGAAAACTAAGGACAAGGCCGATGGCAAAGCCTTCCCCTTCTTCCAGCTTATACGTTATCGTAAGCCCTAAGAGGAACGCACCGCCAGCGATGATCCAATGCAGCGGATAGCACACCGTTTGAGCAGCCTTCCGGCTCCAAGTTCCCGAATGTGCCAAGGCGTACTCCGCCATCAAAAGCGCAACGATTGTCGCAAGCCAAAGTGGTCCGAACACAAGCCAGTCGATGTTTGCCAGTTCGCTGGTCTGGTCCTCTAGGGACCTTGTCATAGGCTTGGAGGAGATGCGTCAGCCAAAGCCACCAATTCCTCAAAGATCGTATCCTCTTCCCGGCTTGCCGCGTTGCGCCAGGTGGTGGCGGTGTCGGCGTTTACCAGCTCGCCTTTAGCGGTGACGACGAGCAGGTTCGGCGTGCCTGGAAGGTCCTCAACCCCAAATCGGCGCGCGATGTCGAGGTTGTGGCCATCGCCCGATTGCGGCCTTCCCACATTGACGAAGACCAGCTCATATTCGCGCGCGATCAGCCCGGCAAAGCGCTCGGTCCCGAGCCATCCGGCCAGCGCGCGGCTGTCATGGCACCAGTTGGCGCCCATCACCAGCAGCACGCGCGTGCCCTTCTCTCCCGCACGCATGAGCGCCGCATCGACCTCAGCCTCGGCGTCATCCGAGACGGCGTAGGCCTTGGCTTCGGGGTAGTCGTGCTCGCCGCCTCGCGCCGCGTTGACCAAGGTGGCGCACCCCGTCAGCACCAGGGCGGCAAGCAGTCCGGCCAGGATCGGCTTGATCACTCCGCCGCTTCCGCCGTTTCGGGCGCGTGCGGGTCAAACGCCACCGCCTCGCCCGCCTCGATGCGCGCGGCTTTCTCCTCGACCAGTCTCACTATGTGATCGAGCGTGTCTTCATCGTCGATCGTGTGCGCCTTGACGCCCGACAGATACACCATGTGCTTGCCATTTCCGCCACCGGTCAGGCCGACATCGGTCTCGCGCGCTTCGCCGGGTCCGTTGACGACGCAGCCGAGCACTGAAAGGCTCATCGGGGTCTTGATGTGTTCGAGGCGCTTCTCCAGCGTCTCTACCGTGCGGATCACGTCAAAGCCCTGGCGCGAGCAGCTCGGGCAGGAAACCACGCGCACACCGCGGGTGCGAAGGCCCAGAGACTTCAGCATCTCATAGCCGACCTTGACCTCTTCCTCGGGCTCCGCCGAGAGCGAGACACGGATCGTGTCGCCGATCCCGGCCCACAGCAGCGATCCCATTCCGATCGAGCTCTTGACCGTGCCCCCGATCAACCCGCCCGCTTCGGTGATGCCAAGGTGCAGCGGGCAGTCGACCGTTTCGGCAAGGCCGTGATAGGCGGCGACCGCCAGGAAGACGTCGGAGGCCTTCACCGCCACCTTGAAGTCGTGGAAGTCATGGTCCTGCAACAGCTTGATGTGATCCAGCGCGCTTTCGATCAGCGCCTCGGGGCAGGGCTCCCCGTACTTCTCGAGCAGGTGGCGCTCCAGCGATCCGGCGTTGACGCCGATGCGGATCGCGCAGCCATTGGCCTTGGCCGCGCGCACGACCTCCGCGACCTTCTTCGAATTGCCGATATTGCCCGGGTTGATGCGCAGGCAGGCCGCGCCGCCATCAGCCGCTTCGAGGCCGCGTTTGTAGTGAAAGTGGATGTCGGCGACCACCGGGATGTTGGCCGCGCGGGTGATGAGCGGGAAGGCGGCTGTTGCGTCCTCGGTTGGGCAGGAGACACGGATGATGTCGCACCCCACCTCCTCGCAGCGGCGGATCTGGTCGATCGTGGCGCCTGCGTCTTCGGTCGGCGTGTTGGTCATCGTCTGGACCGTGATCGGCGCGCCGCCACCAACCGGCACATTGCCGACCATGATCTGGCGGCATTCGCGCCGCTCAATCGTGCGCCAGGGTCGGATCGCGCTCATTCAACACCCTTTTGTGGCCTGTTTAGGAGACACATGCGACACTGTACAAAAGGCAAAACCCGGTTTGCCCCTGCGCGCTGCTCCTCAAAGCCAATATGGCCCTTGCGCGTGTGTTTATCGACCCTTTGCATGGGCCGCCCTTAGCAATCCGGCGGCGGGGAGGAAAGCGGCCTTTTACCAGCGGATCAGCGGCGGCACGGCCAGGCGACCGATGACCGCCCAGACCAGGACCGGGACAGTGTGCCAAATCCCCACATGCGCCACCGTATCGAGCGGGCAGGTGATGTTGTAGGCCAGCGCGCCCAGCGATCCGGCGGCAAGCCCGGTGAGCCACCCGGCGCGCTCCAACGCCACTGGTGCGCCGCGCCGCAGAAACAGCACCGCAGCCAGTGCGATCACAAAACCGGCCATCGTCCCATAGGCGCCGCATTCCCAATACCAGGTCAGCGGATCATCCAGCACGCTCAGCGCGCCGCTCGCATGGTCGTGGTTCGCCTCCAGCGAGACCACTGTGATGATCGCCACCAGCGGCACAACGCCCAGCATCGCCGCGCTCCAATAGGGGGCGTTGCCGCGCACGCCCACACGCGGCAGCGCGCCCGCAACCAGCCCCGACGTGCTCGCCGCGCCCAGCAGCAGCAGCAGGCCGTTCGTGATCCAGTAAAAGGCCGAGGCTTCACCGGTCAGCATACCGAACCAGAATTCGAAGATTGCGATACAGACAACGCCTGCGACGAGAGTTGCAAACGCAATCAACCAGGCGCCCTGCGCTGGCCTCACCCGTTCCACCGGGGTCAAATCCTCGGTCAGAGCCGCGATCAGATCTTCGCGTGTCGCTTGCTTTTCCATCACTATTCTACTTCTTCAACAAGGGTGGCGAGCTTCTTGAGGCCACGATGAATGTTCACTTTGACAAGGCTTTCGCTTTGTCCTGTTTTTTCGGCGGCCTCGCGGATCGATAGCCCATCTATCTTTACCAGTTCGATAGCGGTTGCCTGCTTCTCTGGCAATTTGAGGAATAGACGATCCAAGCTTACGCGCGCCATAACAACTTCTTCGTCGCTGTCTTCGATGGCGTCGTCTTCCATCAGTTCCTTACTGTCGTGTTTGTACACTTTGCGCAGGTGATCGATCCAGCGATAGCGTGCGATGGCTGCGAGCCACGGCAAAAAGGGACGAGAGGGGTCCCAGGTGCCGCGCTTGGTGTAGAAGGCGATCAGCACCTCCTGCACCAGATCATCGATCTGGTGTGGAGGCACTCGGCGGCGAAAATACCGCTCCAGCCAGACGCCCACCTCACTGAGAAGCACGTTGCAAGCGGCTTTGTCGCCGGTTTGCGCTGATCCCATGAGGCGGGCGAAGGTGGGTTCGTCGGCGACCATGTGTCGGCAATCCTGCGCAGACGCTCGCTTAGGCGGCCTTGAGCTCGCCGGTCTGCGGCAGGCTGACGCCGGCAAGGCGGCTCAGCAGCGCGTCGAGCGAGAACAGGCCGGGGCCCCGGCTGATCACAAAGGCGGCCATCGCGATGACCGTTATGGCCCAGCCAAGAAAGTGATCCGCGGTTGGGAACACGAAGATCTGGATGACCAGCGCCATGACCATCAGCGCCGCTGCCGAAAAGCGCGAAGCCAGACCGATCACTAGCAGGATCGGAAACAGGAATTCCGCATAGGTCGCGAGCGGAACGGAAACCTCTGAAGGCAGCGGAAGACCGGCAAACTCGTTCTCGAACAAGAAGTACTGGACCTCGTTGATGGTGAACCACGTGCCTTCCTCAACTTTGGTTTGGTACGAGCGCCAGAAAATCCCGGCGAGCGCAACCCGCGTAAGGAGCAGCGCAACGCTTTCGACGATCGCGCCTGATAAAAGCGCGGTCACGCGGTGATAGAGAGAGAGAATAGCGTCCATTGTTTGTCCTCCTGATGGGCCCACTTGGCGAGGGAGCGGTGTGCCTGAGCTCCCCCGCCAAGCGCGTTTTGTGGCCCTTTGACTCAGATTATCGCTTGATTGGCTTCAGCGAGCCGTTGCCCTTGGGCGTCTTGATCGAGGTGCAAGTGCCCTTGTCGACATACTTCCAGGCGTTGCCCTGATAGTCCGTGGTCGAGGTTCCGGCGCAGCTTGTGCCAGGTCCGGCGGCGCAGTCGTTCTTGCCGGCCAGGCTGACGCCGTAGCACTTCTCTTTCGCGCCAGCGGCAGCGACCGGAGTGGTGGTGAGGCCTGCCGAAACGGCGGCGGTGAGAGCGATAGCACCAAGGCTGGCGATCGAAGTCTTGTTCATGGCATGTCTCCTAAAACGTGTGTTCTTTGTTGTCCGGCGCCGCAATCGGGCAGCGCTGACTGGGCATTCGCCGCAGGCCTGCGATCGGTTACAGTTTTTTTGAAGGCGCGCGCCGGTTTGGCGCGCGGCGTGACGCTGTTCTCTCCCTCTTTTGCCCGCGCGCCAAGCGTCCCGGTCGGTCAGGCTTGTAACGCATTTGGTGTGGGTCGCGAAACCGTCTGTGAGCGACCAGCCTTGCGCGTTGAGGCTGCCTTTGGATAGGACTTCGCGGTAAGGCACTGGACCCATGACACACGCCCTCCCCCCGATCGCCCCGTTTGGCGGGTTTGGCCTTGGCCTTCGCCGGGTGCATTACGACGACTTTCTTGCTGAGCGCTCGGTGCCGGTCGATTTCGTCGAGGTGATCAGCGAGAATTACATGATCGAGGGCGGACGGCCCTTGCGCATTCTCGAAGAGATACGCGCGCGTTATCCGGTGATCTTGCACGGCGTGTCGATGTCGATCGGATCAGCGGGCGGGCTGGACCCTGATCATTTGGCCAAGCTTAAGACGCTGGCGAACCGGATTGAGCCGCTGTGGGTGTCGGACCATCTGTGCTGGACGCGCACCAGCGCGCACAACAGCCACGACCTCTTGCCCCTGCCGCTGACGAGGGAGGCTCTGGACGCGGTCTGCGCCAATATCGATCACGCGCAAACCACGCTGGGCCGCGCGATGCTGTTCGAGAACCCGTCGAGCTATCTGACCTTCCCCGAGGACGAGATGAGCGAGTGGGAGTTCCTGTCCGAAATGGCGCGGCGCACCGGATGCTATCTGCTGCTTGATGTGAACAACATCTACGTCGCGAGCCAGAACCATGATCTCAGCGCGCGCGACTATCTGGCCGGGCTGCCGCTCGACCGGGTGCGCCAGATCCACTTGGCGGGCCATGACCCTGCAACCAGCGAGCGCCCGGTGATCATCGACACGCATGACCGCGCCGTCGCCGACCCGGTCTGGGAACTCTACAAGCAGGCCATGGCGCTGATCGAGCAGCCGGTTGCCACCATGATTGAGCGCGACGAGAGCATTCCGCCGCTGCCGGAACTGCTGAGCGAGCTTGATCGCGCTCGCGATGTGGCTGGTGGGGCCACGCGCGCGCTTGAGCCGGCATGAGCCTCGCCGATCAACAGGCCGCGTTCATGCGCGCTATCCTCGATGAAGACACGCCTTTGCCCAAGGGCTGGGGCAATTCGCACGCGCTGGGCCTGTCGGTCTATCGCGGCAATTACCGCCATGCGTTGATGGAGACGCTGGCAACTTCCTTCGAGCGCACAGGGAGCTATGTCGGCGAAGAGCTGTTTCGCACCGCGCGCATCAACCATGTGATCGCCAATCCGCCGTCGCACTGGACCGTTGACGCCGCTGGCGCTGGCTTTGACGACACTTGCGCAGAGCTGTTTGCGGACAATCCGGAAGTCGCCGAACTGGCCTGGCTTGAATGGACCATGCTTGAGCTTGTCGGGTCCCCTGACACGAAGCCGCTCACCGCGCAGGATTTTGCCGAAGCCAGCGCGGGCTTCGACGACGCGCAATGGCTCGGGCTTGGTCTCACCTTTCAACCGCGCGCCGCCGCACGGCGGGTGCGCCACGACCTTACCAGCCTGTGGCAGTCGCTCGACGAAGAGGGCGCTGCGGTCGATCGGCGCGGGTTTGAGGCCGAACAGGGCTGCCTTGTCTGGCGTGAGGGCGAGCGGCCGACCTTCCAAATGGTCGAGGCCGACGCCGCAACCGCCTTTACCGCTGTGCAGACCGGCGCGCGCTATGGCGATCTGATCGGGCTTTTGGCCGGAGACGAGCCCGACCAAGCGGCCATCGAATCCGCCGCCGGGCGCGCGGGCGCGATGCTTGGCCGATGGCTTGGCGGAGGGCTGGTGATCGCGTTCGACGCTTGACTTGCTGTGTCTGGCCGTCACTCTTCCGATCCAGAGGAGAGACGCCATGCTGACCGACACATCGATTGAATTGCGCAGCCCGAAGGCGAGCCTGGCGATGCGCGCCATAACCTGGCTGATGAGCAAGCGCACTCCCGTCTTCCCGCATGATCCGGCCGGGTTCGAAGAGATGATGGCGTCGCGCACAAAGCCCAAAGACGCGCCCATGCCCGCAAAGTTCGAAGGCGCGTTCACGGTTGAGCGTCGAACGATCGAAGGCCGCGAGGTTGTGACGCTGCACCCCAAATCGGGGCCCGCTGAATGGCACATGCTCTACTTTCACGGCGGCGGCTTTGTGTTGCCGATGTTCAAGGAACACTGGCCGCTTGCAGCGCAGCTCGTCCAACAGGCCGGTGTCAGCATCACTCTGCCCTTGTACGACGTTGTGCCCGAGGCCTCGGCGAGCGGCCAGGACGCGCTGGCCGATGCGACCTTTGCCGCGTTGGCCGCCAAGCACGATCCTTCGCGTATCGTCCTGTGCGGCGACAGCGCGGGCGGGCACATGGCGCTTAGCCTTGCGGTGCGGCTTGCGGCGGCGGGCGGGCCGCAACCGGGCAAATTGGCGCTGTTTGCGCCCTGGCTTGACGTGACCATGGCTGATCCGGCCATCGCCGCTATTGAGCCGCACGACATCATGCTCAAAATCGGCACTTTGCGCGCCTGTGGCAAAATGTTTGCCGAAGATCGCGACCCCGCCTCGCCCGAATGCAGTCCGCTCTTTCTGCCGCCCGATGCGCTCGCAACGCTGCCGCCCACGCGGATCTGGACCGGACGCCACGACCTCTTCATCGTGGATTCGCGCAGCTTCACCGGACGTCTGCGCGACGCTGGGGTGGACGCCAAGCTCTATGAGTACGAAGCCTGCCCGCATGTCTTCATGGCGATCACACCAACGCGAGAGGCGAAGGATGTGTTCGCGCTGATGAAGGAATTTCTCGCGCAGGATTAGGCCGAGAAAACCTCACCTGTCAGCTCTTCGCTGAGCGTCCACAGCGCGTCCGCTTTGCCTGGATCAAGCGCGTAGGAGCGCACGCCGGCGACGGTGCTTGTGTCGTCCAGTTCGGCGATATGGCAGTCTTCGCAATAGACCCCGCCGCGCCCTTCGAGATCCGGCGACGTTGCCGCCCAGACTTGCGTCGCGGCCCCTTGAGGGATCGTCTTCCACGCAAAGTCAGGGTCGGATGTGGTGACCCTTTGGGTAAGCGCGTCGCGCTGCTCCTGGCTCAAATGGCGCCCGAGATTGGTCTGTATGCCGCCCGGATGCACCGCGATGGCGTGCACGCCCTGATCGGAAAAACGGCTCTCCAAACCGACCGAGAACAGCACATTGGCGGTCTTGGCCTGGCCGTAGCTCAGCCATTCATTGTATTCGCGCCGTTCAAAGTTCGGATCGTCCAGATCGACCGGGGCGAACTGGTGGCCCCGGCTCGACAAGTTGACGATGCGTCCCCCACCCGCAGCGCCAGCGCCTCTCCGGACAAGCGGCATCAGCCCCTTTGTCAGCGCGAAATGCCCAAGATGGTTGGTGCCAAACTGCGTCTCGAACCCGTCGGCGGTGTGGCCCATCGGGCAGGCCATGACGCCAGCGTTGTTGATCAGCAAATCGATTTGCTCAAAGCGCTCCCTTGCTTCAGCGGTGCAGGCGCGGACGGAGGTGAGCGAGCCGAGATCGCCCACGATCGTCTCCAGCTTTGCGTCTGGGCTTTCAGCGCGGATGGCGTCCACAGCCGCATCAAGCTTCGTCTGATCGCGCCCGGCCATAACCACATGCGCGCCTTTGGCCGCCATCGCCCGCGCGCTTTCCTGACCAAGCCCGGAATTGGCGCCGGTGATAAACACGGTCTTTCCCGTCAGATCGATCCCTTCAAGAACCTCGTCCGCGCTCGTCGTTTTGCCGAAATCGCTCATCTCACTCTCCCTTTCAGACGCCGCCAATCTGCACGCTGGCGTGTTGCGCGCAGATACGATAGCCGTGTTCCCCATGAGAAATCGAATTCTTTGTGCGGCCCTTGCTGCGAGCTTCGCCCTTTTTGCTCAACCCGCTTTTGCTGATGGCCATTCAGAGGAAGCGCCGCGCTGGTCGATCGCGATCCACGGCGGGGCCGGCACGATGGCGCGCGACAAGATGACGCCCGAGAAAGAGGCCGAATACGAAGCCGCGCTGCAAGCCGCGCTCGATGCGGGCGCGAAGATTCTGGCCGAAGGCGGCACCGCGATGGATGCGGTGCAGGCGGCGATCATCCCGATGGAGGATTCCCCGCTCTTCAACGCCGGGCGCGGGGCGGTGTTCACCTGGGAGGGCAAGAACGAGCTCGACGCCTCGATCATGGATGGCCGCGATCGCAGCGCCGGGGCGGTCACCGGCGTGACGACGATCAAGAACCCGATCCTGCTCGCGGACAAAGTGCGCACCGAGAGCCCGCAAGACTTCCTGATGGGCGAGGGCGCGGAGCAGTTCGCGGGCGAACAGGGGCTGGAGACCGCAGGCCCTGAATGGTTTGAGACAGAGGGCCGAAAAAAGTCGCTCGAACGGATGAAAGAACGCCAGATGTCCGCGCTCGACGTTGATCTGAAGTTCGGGACAGTGGGCGCGGTGGCGCTCGATCAGGACGGCAACCTTGCGGCGGGGACTTCTACGGGCGGCATGACCGGTAAGCGCTGGGGGCGCATCGGCGATGCTCCCGTGATCGGCGCGGGCACCTACGCAGACAATCGCTCTTGCGCGGTCTCAGCCACGGGCTGGGGCGAGTACTTCATCCGTGTGGGCGTGGCGCAGGAGATTTGTACTCGGTTGCGGGTGGCAAAAATGCAAGATCCGAAGGCGGTGGCCGAAATGCTTAGCAAGGCAGCGTCAATCGCGGATCCTATTGATCCAATAGATGTCGACTCGTTGCTGGCATCTGTTTCTACGCCCGTTCAGATGGCCCAAAACAACGCCGACATGGTGATGGACGAAGTCAAAGAACTCGGCGGCGATGGCGGGATCATCCTCGTCACGCCCGAGGGCCATGCGATCTACAGCTTCAACACCAGCGGGATGTACCGGGGCCGTGCGACCAGCGCAGGCGTCAACGAAGTGGCGATTTTCCGCGAAGGGATTGACCCGTCGGCACCGCCGATCATGTCCAACACGCCGGATCACTAAAGCGTCGCTCAGATCCCCAGCCGGCAATCGCGCGCTTCCAGGATCGGCTTCATCTCCCAGTAGGCCGCCGGCGTCAGGTGCAGCGGGATATAAGGGTGAAGGTGGTGGATGATGTGAAACTGCATCCCCATCGATCCGATATTGCCCAGCTTTGAACGCCAAGAACGCGTGTTGCGATAGCGGCCCTGCTCGGTTCCCGGATGGTGCGGCGCCCAGCTGAGGAAGAAGACGATATAGGTGATCGCGATGTGGTAAGGCAGCCACCACAGGAAGAACGCCTCGAGCGCGTAGCCATTCCACGCCAGCGCGCCCAGGATCGCGATGTGGCCGAGCTTATAGGCGAGCGACAGGAGGATCAGGTCGGTGCGCCCGGCGCGATAGATCGCCGCGGCATAGTCGCTGTTGCGCTTGGCCCCCGGCTGACGCTGCGTGACGATGCGCCACAGCGCGTGCCAGGGGCCCCGAGCGTTCACAGTGATATCGACATCGAGCTCGGGATCGTTGGTGTGGCGATGGTGATCAAGGTGGGTGACCCGCAAGACCTCAAAGGGGTAGACGATCATCCAGCTGGTCGAATGGCCTACAAGCTCGTTGAGCCAACGCAGTTTGGTGCCGGGCCGCGCGATGATATCATGCTGCGCTTCGTGGGTCGGCAGATAGACCAACGCCATGTTGACGATGGCGATCGGGAAAGCGGCCCACAGCGGCAGAAGTCCGGTGAAGACGAGCGGCCACAGGCTGAGCCACACAGCCATATTGCCAAACGCCCAGATCACCGCGATCCAAGGCACTTTACCGGAATATTTGCGGGCGATTTTGAGCTCGAGCCTCTTCAGCTCTCCGTCGGAGAGCTGTGACAGATCATCCGGGACCATTTTGGTGTGGGCGTTCACAGCCACCTCCCCGTGGTTTGAGCGATAAGGCCCCAGACGGCGCCAACAATAAGCGCAAAGGTGAGCGTCGAGAGGCCAAAGGGCGCGGCCATGCCGAGCGCTTGCATTCCCTGATCGATAAGCGGGACCAAGAAAGCGAAGGCAAAGATCAGCGGCAGGCTGTACGCCACGAGTTTAAGCGCGCGTTCCATATCAGGCGGCATCTTCCAGACAGGCCGGTTCGGTAAGCCGGGTAAGCCGTTCCAGCAGAATCGCGCGAAAATCATCCGCAGCGTCCGCGGCCATGACCAGGTAGAACCCGCGGCGCTGGCGGCGCCGCATTTCCGCCGCGCTGATCACCCCTTCAAGCCAATCGCGCATGGGCCCGCGATAGGTGATGAACATTTGCTGTCCCAGCTCAGCAGCCGGAATCGAGCCGCGCAGCTCGCCGCTCTCAATCGCAGACTGGCACGCGAACCGCGCCATCTCCACGCAGCGATTGGCGGCGCGCGCGCCGGTGTCGTTGCGGTTGGGGTTGGCGGCGAAGACGATCTCTAGGTCAATCATCAGGGGCAGGATCGCGCGGTGAAAGGCCTTTTCCGCGCGCACCACTTCGAAGGCTTCATCGATAATGGCGTCGGCCATGTCGAGCGGGCTGGCGCGGTGATCAAAGGCCAGGCGATCCCAAATCGCCTCCACATTCTGCGAGACCATCTGCATCAGGATTTCATCTTTGCCACCCACCAGATTGTAGAGCGTCGGAACGGTGAGCCCCGCCGCCTGCGCCAATCCGCGCGTGGTCAGACTGTCCAAACCGCCTTGCGCGATTATGGCGCGCGCGGCGTCAAAAATGCGCCGCTTGCGGGTCGCGATGGCTTGCTCACGCTTGGTTGACATCTCCGCCTCCTGCGAAGCGGGATACCTCGATCACAGGCCTTTATCAATGATAAAATTTTATCAGCGATAAAGGTAGATCAGAACGGAATCCAGTCCTGCTTTTCGCCGAAGGTTGCCAGCACTCCGCCGACCCGCGCCAAGGCGTCTTCGGCTATGGGGTCCATGCCGTCTTTGGGCTCGCGCGTGCGGAAGTACGTCGCAAAGGTGATGGGATCGCGTTCGGGGGGTTCGACAAAGCCTATATCGACATACAGGCTGCCCATACCGGGCCAGATCGACGTGCCGGTCTTGTCGCCCGCCAACCAATCGTCCGGCAACCCGGCGCGGACGCGGCGCCGACCCGTTTTGGTGTCGGTCATCCATTGCTTCAGCGTCGCCCGGGCCGCCTCTGGCATCGCGTCGCCATAAAGCAGTGTTGCCACTGTGCGCGCCATTGCCGCAGGGGTGGTCGTGTCGCGCACCTCGGTGACGGGGACGTTGTTGAGCGCGGGCTCAATCCGGTCCAGGCGGCTCACCTCATCACCGATGGTTCGCCAAAAGCCGGTGAGCGCTGCGGGTCCGCCGAACTCTCGCAGAAGAAGGTTCGCAGCCGCGTTGTCGGAGTATTTCTGCGTAAACTCGGCCAGCTCGCGCAAGGTCGCGCCCTCGTCCAGCCGCTCTTGCGTGAACGGAGAGACGAACATGAGATCATCCTTGGTCCACGTGATCCGGCGGTTTGCATCGATCAGTCCGCGCGCGTCCTCGGCCAGGACCTTGGCCGCCAGCGACAGCTTGAACGAAGAGCAATGCCCAAATCTGCGCTCCGCGTTGAGGCCCACGCTCATCTGAGTGCTGGTGTCGTAAAGCTCGACGCCCAGCGTGCCATCGGCCGCTGCCTCGATCATCCGAAGCTGCGCGACCAAGCGTCCGGAGGGGCTTTGATCGGGCGGTACACAGCCGCTTAGCACCACGCCTGAGGCAAGCGCTCCGCCCACAAATCCGCGTCGGCTTACGCTCACAATTCGCGCTCCATACACAGGCTGAAATCGTCCGAGACATAGCCGTTAAAGGCCTCGCCCTCGGCAAATCCGTAGCGCTGGTAAAGCGCCCGCGCATCGGCGAATTCTTCGGTGCGACCGGTTTCCAGACCGAGCCATCGATAGCCGCGCGTTTTGGCTTCGCCGATCAGATGTTCAAGTAAGGCGCGGCCCGCCCCCTTGCCGCGAAATTCGGGCGTGGCGCGCATGCTCTTGAGTTCCCCTCGGCCATCGCCGAGCTCTTTGAGCGCACCGACCGCTGCGAGCTCTGCGCCCTCGCGGACCACAAAGAACGTCACATCGTCTTCACGCAAGCGCTCGGGCGGCATGGCGTGCACTTTGCAGGCGGGCGAGGCGGCGTGCATTTCATCGAGATGCAGGCGGAGCAGGTCGAGCACATCGGCGCTTTCCAACCGGTCAGGCGTGATCTCAAAAGGGGTCATGCGAATTTGTCCGCCTTGCGTTTGCCAAAGCGCATGTCGTTTTCCAACCGAGCGCGCAACTGGGCGTAGAACGCTTCCAGGAAAGCGCGTTCATCGCCTTCACCCGGATCCCAGCGAATCTTGCGGCAAATGGTGGCGTGCACCGCGTAAAGCGCCTCCTCATTGCCGTCGCGCAGCAGGCGTTCAAGCGTCTGCAATTCGCGCTCGCCATAGACCGAAAGCTCCTCCTCTCCGAATTCGTAGCGCGCGCCGGTGAGCCCGCTTGAACGCTCGACGCTGGCGGCGCCCTGAGTTGAGATAGCCTCGGCCAGCTTGGTCTTGGGCGCTTCGACCACCCAGGTCCCCGCGATGACATCGCCCGCCCGAAGCGCGTCTTTGTTGAAGAAGGGAAACAGCGCAAACAGCATGAACCACGCGAGCGCCGCCCATAAAAGACCGCCTCCAGACATGCCCACCATGCTAAGGACAAAGGCAATAAGAATGTAAACAAGGGGGTAAAACACTTCGACGTCGCGCAAGAGATTGCGGGCAATCACCGCCTCGGGGGTAAGCCGGCCACCATGGCGCGCGGCCACGCGGATGCCCAGAATGCGCTTGCCAAAGGTCGCCCCGCGCGGGCCCAACTCCTGGACAAGGAAATAGCCGTACCAGGCGAAGAAACCGAAGATCACTCCCAGGATAAAAAGGAATTCGTAGACGGCAACCGCCTCTTCCTCCGGATCCTCAAAGATGCTGTCGGTCACGCCGCCAGCGATCAGGTCGAACAGCAAATCCACGACAACCAGCCCAATGATGAGAAACATCATGTCCAGCATGAGCGCACCCAAACGCGCGCTGCGCGAGGCGATGACAACCGGGATCTCTATCCCTTCGGGCGTCACCATCATACGCGCTCGCTTGGTTTCGCTTTCGAGATAGGCGGCGTGCGCGCTCATCCGCCGGCCCGTTCGGTTGAACCGCTGGCCAGCGCGTGCGGCTCGGGACGGCGCAGCAAGAAGAAATAGCCAAGCCAGAACACAAGGAAGGAGCCGCCAATGATGTAGCGATCGGTCGGATCGCCGACGAGCTGGCGCGGGAAGGCTTCTAGAAGGGCGGCGACGATCATCATGAGCACCACGCCCAGCATCACCACCGCCGATCGTCGCCCAGCGGCTGAAGCGGCGTCGAGCACGCCCTGTGTTCCGGGAAACGCCATAGATCGCCCGATATGCAAGCCCGCCGCGCCCGCCAACAGGATGCCAAACAGCTCGGTTGTGCCGTGCACGCTCAACCACGCGCCAAATTCAAAGCCCAGCCCGGCGCTGGCAAACACCCACACCATTGCGCCCAGGGTCGCCATGTTGTGCACCAGCAAAAGCAGCGAGGGGATGCCGAACGCAAAGCCCAACGCAAAGGCCAGAATGCAGACCCCGGCGTTGTTGTTGAAGAGGTAGGCCGCAAACGCTGACAGGCCGTCCGCGCCGTCTTTAAGCGCCAGGCTTTCCTCCAGCGTTTCGCGGCTGGCTCCCGGCACGCGCCCGCTCGCCATGTTCTCCGAAATCAGGCGGAAGTACCACTCGGTGTCCTGATCAACGAGCAGCCACCCCACCACCGCGCCGGCAACCATCACAAGAAAGGCAATCAGAATATCGAGCCACAGCGCCTGCACGGCCCGGCTCCAGCCACCGGCGAAAAACTCACGCAGCCAGCGAAACAGGCCCTTGCGCGGCCCATAGACCTGAAACCATGCGCGCTGCACGAGGCTTTCCAGATAGCGCAAAGTGGCAAGATCAAGCGAGGTCTCGCGCGCGACGGACAAGCTCGACGCGGCGGTGCGATAAAGCGTCGGAAGCGCCAGCAAGTCGGCGTCGTCCACCCCGCGAAGGCCGCCGCCTTCCATGCGCGCAACAATGCCTTCCAGCCGCCGCCAGTCGGCCTCGCGTTCAAGCCGGAAGCGGTCCGAACGCAAGGCCGCGCTTTCGATATCGGCGGGCGCCTCCACGGCGGAGCGGCTGAAGAACCCGCCCAGCGAGCCCATGACTTTGGGAGCCTTCATCCGATGGCCTCTGAGTTTTTGATCAGGAAATAGCGGTCGATGAGGTCGTAGCCGATCTGATCCCACGGCGCTTCGATCACATCAACGCCCATTTGGCGCAGGCGTTGCAACACGACATTGCGCTGGTGGCTGAGCGTTTGCGCGGTGACGCTGCGTGCGAGCGTGGCGATGTCACCGGGCTCCTGCGCCATGAAGCTTTCAAGCTCAGAGTCCGCAATCGTCACGAACAGGACGAGGTGTTTGTTGACCAGCCGGCCAATGCTTTCGACCATCAGCTCCGCCGCGGTTGGATCGGTGAAATCGGAGAACAGAACGATCAGCGAACGGCGCTTCAATTTGGCGGTAATGGTCGCAAGCGCGAGCGTGAAATTGGGCTCGGCTGCCGTGTAGTCGAGCTCAGCGGCCGCGCTCTGCAAGCGGTGGAAGGCGCGGCTGTCGTTGATGAACGGCGTCATCACTTGCGGACGCTGGGCAAAGCCGAAGAGCGAAACCTTGTCCCCGCTTTTGAGCGCAACATACGAGCACGCCAAAGCGGCCGACACGGCTCGATCAATACGCGGCATATTGTCCACCGGCTCGCACATCGCCTGACCGCAATCAAAGGCAAACACGATCTGGTTGTTGCGCTCGCTTTCGTTTTCGCGAGCGTAGAGATGGTTGTGCCGCGCGCTCGCCTTCCAGTCGATCCGGCGGCGATCCATCCCCGGTTCGTATTCGGACAGCGCCTCGAACTGGGTGCCTTCTCCCCTGATGCGCCGGGCGATCAGCCCGGTCTGCGCGTCCCGCAAAAAGGTCTGCATTTCCTTCGAACGCACCGGCGAAAGGTCCGGCCATACACGCACTGCATCCTCCAGCGCGCGGCTTTCCTGGCGCACGCCAAGGCCCAGCGGACCAGGCCAGCGCAGCCACGCGCGCGTGATCGCCGCTGTGCCGCGGCGCGAGGGGGCAAGATCGACGAAGCCTTGGTGCGGGCCATCGTCGGCGGAGCGATCGACATTCAGGGACACGCGCCCGCCGGGATGAAGCCGCGGGTCAAACTCAACCGCCGCTTGCGCCTTGTAAACCGAACGGCTGCGGAAAGCCGCGTGAACGACAATGCGCGTCGGCTGGCCAATCTCGGTGTCCGCCGGAACGGTCAGCTCCCAGCGCTGCACCGCGCCAGCGATCGCGGCGTCGATCACGATCAACGCGATCAGCGCGCAGGCGGCGATCGGGGCGATGACCCACAGGCCCGGGGCCAGCGCCGCGATCACGACCGCAACGGGAGCGAACGCTGCGATGACCCAGGCCGCGCGCTCAGTCGGAGCTATGGGCAGGCGCGGGATCTTTGCCGCAAGTGAGGAAAGACGCGAGAACACCTGGCGGCAGGCGCGCGCTTAGCGCGGGGCCTCGGTGCTTTCGACGAGCTCGGCCACCAGAGCTTCGATATCGCGGCCCTCGATCTCGGCGGCGGGCGATAGCGTGAGGCGGTGGCGCAACACTGGCACGGCGAGCGCTTTGACATCATCAGGTATGGTGTAGGCGCGGCCCTCCAGCGCGGCTCGCGCCCGCGCGGCGTTGGCCAGCAGCACGGCGGCGCGGGGGCTTGCGCCGACCGACAGTTCGGAATGATCGCGCGTTGCGCGCACCAACCGCACGACATAGCCGGTGATCTCCTCCGCCACCGTCACCTGATCCAGCGCCGCGGTTGCTGCGGTCAGCTTGGTCGCATCAGCGACCGCGCTCACCCCGAGTTCGGCGGGCCGTTGCGGACCTTGCCGCTTGCCATAATCGGTGACGATCCGGGTCTCCTCGGCCTCGTCGGGATAGGGCACGAGCAGCTTGAAAAGGAAGCGGTCCAGTTGGGCTTCAGGCAAGGGGTACACGCCCTGGTTCTCGATCGGGTTTTGCGTCGCGACCACCATGAAGTGCGCGGGCAGACCGTGTGTCTCACCATCGAGCGTCACGCGGCGTTCCTGCATAGCTTCGAGCAGGGCGGCTTGGGTCTTGGGCGGCGTGCGGTTGATCTCATCGGCGAGCAAGAGCTCGCAGAAGATCGGCCCGCGAGTAAGCGTGAATTGGCTGGTCTGGAAGTTGAACAGGTTCGAGCCCAGAATATCACCCGGCAGCAGGTCCGGGGTGAATTGAATCCTCCCAAAATCGAGACCCAAAGCGGTCGCAAAGCTTTGCGCAAGGAACGTCTTCGCGGTTCCGGGTGGGCCCTCCATCAGCACATGGCCTTGCGCGATCATCGCGATCAGCAATTGATCAATCATCGCGTCTTGCCCGATAATGGCCTTGGCGGTTTCGGCGCGTATGCCGTCCGCGAGAGCGCGCAATTCTTCAAGAGTCATGCTCATTCTTGGTGACTTTCCCTGTTTTCGCCGGAGGGCCGGAGTGCCTGATCGCTAAGCGCGCGCGCGGCGCGCAAGATATCGCCGGGTGTCGATGCGGTGCGCAGCTCGTTGCAACGCTGTGTGAAAGACGGTTCGTGCGGATGGCGAACCGCAAGCGCTGCGTTGATCGCGTCGGTTTCAGGTTTGGCCAGGCCAAGCGAGCGCGCGATGCGTTTGGCGCTGAGCGCGATATAGGGTTCCACAAGCAGCGGCAAGCGTCCCGCACGCAGGATCAAATCCGCGCCGTTGGCGACCAGCCGCGCCTTGCCAAAGGCGGTCTCGCGCTCACGCGACGCGGCGGGCCCAAAGCGCAGGAACCCCCGCCAGCCAACAATCAGCATCGCCAGAACCAGACAGATCGTCGCGGCCACAAAGGGTGGCTGAAACGCCAGCGTCAACAGGTTCATCGCCCCGCCAAACCCGTTGAGCGTAAGGTCAAAGACGACGCCGTCAAATTCGCCCCAATCCATGTTCCTGACCAGCGAAAGCGCCGCTGTTGCGCGCGTTCTGTCCGCCAGGCCCCAATTGTTCATAAGGTCTGGTTCGACCACAAAGACGACCCAATTGGATGGCTCGTACTCGTCCGAAAGCCGATCATCTGGGTCTTCGTAATAGGAATCCTGTTCGTAGCTGAACGCGATCATGCGCCCCGCCTGATCCAGCACGACCGGTTTGCGGTTAGCGGAGGCTTCGGCGTAGAAGCCGACCGAAGTCGGCAGCGATCCGCTCACTTCGTCAAGCGGGTACAGCGTTGAAAAGGACTGCGGGTCGTCGGTGAGATCGGGCCGCTGCGCGGACCTCGCGCCGCGTTCGCCGCGACCATCAAGCTCCAGCAATGGATCAGCGATCCCGTCGTCCTCATCCGACTGCTCTTTGGTGCCGCCGCGTTTCAAGTCGATCGCGAGCAGACCCTCTTCCTCTTCGGCCCAATTGGGAGAGCTGAAGCCGCTGATCAGGACCCAGCCGTCTTTGACGGTTTCGGGTTCGATCGAACGCGTGAAAAAGCGCGAGGGCAGAGCGTCCCACTTGGGCAGAATAACCAGCGTCGGGCCGAGATATTCACGCCGGTCGATGATCGCGGTGAGTTCTTCAGGGTCCATATAATGCGGGGGGGTAAGGACCAGAAGATCGTTCGTCTCCAGCCCGCGTGTCTCGCGCGAGCGGGTGACCTCGAAGCCATCGGCCTCGACCAGTTCGACCAGCGCGGAAAAACCGTTGAGACCTTTTGAGGCGGAATGCGCGCGCCCGTTATTGTTGTCAGGAGCCCAGGGATCGCCCATTGCGATCAGATAGAGGATGGCAAGAAACACGCCAAAGCCCACGACTATGAGCGCAAGCAAGCCGGCGCGGCTGAACGGGGAAGCGGCGCGCTCGCTCACGCTGTTCCTGCCATTTGCATGGGATTGCCCTTCGATCGTCCGGCGTCAATGCGGGCGAGCGCAAAGTCCGCATAGGCCGAGCGCGCGGTCTCCCAGTCGTCCCGGGTGAGCGTTTTGAGCGCGAACAGGCTGCGCTCCACAGCCTCGCTGATAACCGCAAAGGCGCGCCGCGCGGCGTCGGATAGCCGGGGCAGCGCGGCCAGTTCGCGCGCGGTGCTCGACGGGTCGACCCATTCGGGGCGCGCGGCGGCAATTTGCCCAACACTGCGCTGAAGCAGGAGGCGCGCGGCCTCATCAAACCGCCCTTCGGCGGCCAGGCGGTCCGCGTCTTCGAGCAGAGCCAGGCTTTCCTCGCGATCGGGCTGCCAGTCAGGTTCTGTTTCCAGCTCAACTCTGGCGCCGCTGCGCCGGTCAGCCAGCGGCCCAATCAACCGCGCAACGCCGTACACGACAAAAGCGACGATCAGCACCACGAAGGCCCATTTGAGCACGTCCCAATAGTCGGTCATAAACCGCCCAACTGGCCCAAAGATGTCGGCCAGCCATTCGAAGAGATCGTTCAGCCAGTTTTCAAACCAAGAGGGTTCGCGCGGCTCAATCTCTTTCAGCTTCAGCTGGGCAAACTGGGTGTCAGCGTCGGCCCGGATCGCTTCATATTCGTCCGGCAAGTCCACGCGCGAGGCGTCGACCGGGTTCGCGACCTGGGCCGGCGGTTGCGTCGTTTGATAGCTGGAAACCCCAATGGTCATGCAATCCAGTTGGTGGCACGCCGCAAGTCCCTGCGCAACCGAAGAAATTCGGTCAAAGCGCGGCGGACTGGCACACCTCCTCTTATCGTCGCCGGTTTAGCCCCGCGGGCGCGCCTGATGATAGGTCCCAAGGATGCGCAATTCCTTGGAATGAAACGCGCATTCTTCCAGCGCGCGGTCGACCGCCGGATCGCCCGGTGTTCCGATGATATCGGCGTAGAACCGGGTGGCGGAAAAACTGGTTCCCTCCTGGTAGCTCTCCAGCTTTGTCATGTTCACGCCATTTGTCGCAAAGCCACCCATCGCCTTGTAGAGCGCGGCGGGAATGTTCTTCACTTCAAAAACGAAGGTGGTCATCGCCGGGCGGTCGGTGTCGTTGGTCAGAAAGGTCGGCTGGTCCGCGAGGATGACGAAACGGGTCATATTATCGTGGCTGTCCTCAACATGGGTTTGGAGGATTTCGAGCCCATAGAGCTCCGCCGCGATGGCCGGGGCGATCGCGCCCAGCCTGGGATCCGCGCGCTCCGCCACAAAGGCTGCGGCGCCCGCTGTGTCGGCGTAGCTGAGCGGTACAATGCCACGCTCACGCAGGAACAACCGCGATTGGCCAAGCGCTTGCGGGTGGCTGTAGGCCGCCTCGATTGTGTCATGCGGGCCGTGTGGCAATCCACTCTCAAGCGCTGGCGCCATCAGCGCGTGGTGGATCGGCATAAAATACTCGCCCACAATTGAAAGCCCGCTTTCCGGCAACAGAAAGTGGATGTCGGCGACTCGCCCATGCTGCGAATTCTCAATCGGAATGATGGCCTCACCCGCTCGCCCATCTCTGACCGCGTCCAACGCGTCTTCGAAGCTAAAGCAAGGAAGGGGCAGCGCTTCGGGGCGCGCTTCGCTGGCGGCGCGGTGCGAATTGGCACCGGGCGAACCCTGAAAGGCGATTGCCCGCGCCGGCTCGCGCGCCGCGTTGGCGCGCATCTCATCGACGATTGGCAAAGCGGGACCCGGGAAACTGCGCATAGGGGCGCTGCTAAAGGTGCAAGAGGTGCGCGGCAAGCGGAGTTGTGCAGGGTTTTTGCCATCTTGCACGTATTGCACCAATTGGTGATGTGATCTCTCTTGCGCGCGTGCAGGGGGCAGATTAATGGGGCGACCGGGATGACTGATCAAACACACACGGACGCGAGCACCGAGGGCCAGCAGGCTGGGGGCGATCTCTTCAACACGGCGGCGGGCTGGGTGCTTTTTGCCGCGGGTCTTGGACTGGGTTTTGCGATCCTTTCGGACAAGTATTTCCACGGCAGCACACCCGAACGTCCGGAAGAGCTGGGCTATGTCATCGAAGGCGTCGAGGATGAAAGCGGCGGCGCAGCGGTTGAAATGACGATGGCTGAGGCGCTGACGCTGGTGACGATTGAGCAGGGCGAGAAAGTTTACGCCAAATGCGCGTCTTGCCACACGATCGCGCCGGGCGGCGCGAACGGGGTTGGTCCGAACTTGCACAATATCATGGGCGCCAGTGTTGGTGCGCGCTCCGGCTTTGCCTATTCCTCCGGGATGTCCGCCAAGGGTGGCCAGTGGGGCTGGGAAGAGATGAACGCATGGCTTAAGCGCCCCAGCGCCTATGTTGAGGGCACCAAAATGAGCTTTGCCGGTCTGTCCAAGATCGAAGACCGGGCCGCCGTTGCCTTGTTTATGAACGGCCCGGATGGCGCTCTGCAGTTGCCGGAGTTCACCCCACCCGCAGCGGAAACCAGCGAAGAAGCGGCGGATGAAGCGGCGGTGGAACAGGCCGAAGCGAACCAGAATGACGCCGAAGCCACATCGCAAGCCACCGCCGAAGCCGAAGCGTAGCGCCTTGCCGCCGCGCGCCTATGCGCGCCCTTTGAACCCTTGCGCGACCACATACCATTCCGACGAGCCCTTGCGGCTTGCTGGTGGCTTGGCGTGCTTGACGCTGGTGAAGTGCTTTTTCAGCAGCGCAAGCAGTTCGGTGTCAGTGCCACCGGCTAAGACTTTCGCGACAAACGCGCCGCCTTTTTCCAAAGTCTCGACGGCGAACCACGCGCCCGCTTCGACCAAAGCCATCGTGCGCAAATGGTCGGTCTGTTTGTGCCCGACCGTGTTTGCCGCCATATCGGAAAGAACCAGGTCCGGCGCTCCGCCCAACGCCCGTTCAAGCGCTGCAGGCGCGGCGTCATCCATGAAGTCCATTTCAAAGATCGTCACGCCTTCGATCGGCTCGGTGGGAAGAAGGTCTATGCCGACCACACTGGCCTTGGGCGCTTTGGCGCGCACGACTTGGCTCCAGCCACCCGGAGCGATGCCCAGATCGACCACCCGGCTTGAACCGCGAATGAGCTCAAAGCGTTCGTCCAGTTCGATCAGCTTGTAAGCCGCGCGGCTGCGATAACCGTCGGCCTTCGCCTTCTTCACATAAGGGTCGTTGAGCTGGCGTTGGAGCCAACGCGTGGAGCTTTCGGTGCGTTTCTTTGCGGTCTTGACCCGGCGATCGGGGTTGCGGCCAGATCGGCTCATCGTAGCTATCCTCGCGCGCCATTTTTGCGCGCCGGCTTGTGGTCGGCGCGGGCCTCGTTGAGCGCCTGTAGCGCTTTCTCGCTTTGCCGCTCGGCGGCCATCAGGCTGCGCAATATGCCTTCGCGAATGCCGCGATCAGCCACACCGAGCCGGTTAGCGGGCCACAGATCGAGGATCGATTCGAGTATCGCGCATCCCGCCACGACCAGGCTCGCCCGATCTTGGCCGATGCACGGCAGTTCGCTGCGTTCATCGGGCGACATAGAGGATAAATCGGTGCTGATTGCGCGCATGGCGTGGCTCGGGACGATCAACCCGTCCACGGCCTTGCGATCGTAATGCGGCAATTCGAGATGCAGGCTCGCCAGGGTTGTTACCGTACCGCTGGTGCCGAGCAAGCGGATCGAGCGGCTTTGCGCGGCTCCGGCAATGCGCGATGCAAAGGGCCCAAAGCTATCGGAAACCAGTTCGCGCATCCTTGCATACCGGGCCAGCCGGGCCTCTTCACTGCGATCGTTGCCGCTGACCGTATCGGTGAGTGAGACGACCCCCCAGGGTACACTTTGCCAGTCGACAATCCGCGGAATGCGCTCACCCTTGGCGCCGCCGGGTTCGAGCAGAACCAGCTCGGTCGAGCCGCCGCCTATGTCAAAGATCATGGCCGGGCCGTCGCCCTCTTCCAAAAGGATATGGCACCCCAGAACGGCAAGGCGCGCTTCTTCTTCGGCGGTTATGATATCAAGAGCGATCCCGGTTTCTCGGCGCACGCGCTCGATAAAGGCGGGGCCGTTTTTGGCGCGTCGGCAGGCCTCGGTGGCGACCGAACGAGCCAGGCGAACGTTGCGGCGGCGCAACTTTTCTGCGCAAACCGACAAGGCGCCCAGCGCGCGATCCATCGCATCATCAGAAAGTCGACCCGTCGTCGCCAGGCCTTCGCCAAGCTTCACGACTCGGCTGAAGGCGTCGATAACGGTGAAGTCCTTGCCGGACGGACGCGCGATGAGCAGGCGGCAATTGTTCGTACCAAGATCGAGGGCAGCGTAGGCCTCGCCGCGTCGCGGAGGGCGCTTTGTGTCGGCAGAGGGTTTCGTGGCGCTCGCCGTCTTGGGCTTGCGCTGGTCTGTGTCCTTGTCGCGATGCGCGGACGGGCGACGTTCGCTGTCTCGCGGAGCGCCCTGCGAGCGACCGCGTTTCCCCGTTGATCCGCGCTTGCCTTTGCTTTGCGGTTTGTCTTGCTGGAAGGAGCTTTTGTAGCGGAAGTCGGCTACTTTGCCGGACGTGTTACTCCTTTTTGTTCCAGCGCTCCTGTCCTCGCCCGGCGGAAGCGTATCCGCCATAAGTCAAATCTTTCGCATCACTTGCGCAAGAATGCGCAGGCACTTGCTGGAAAAGCTAACGCAAGCGGACCGATTGAGCAAGCGCGGCGATTCGGCGCCGCTCTTATGGCGCGGCTATGGCTGATGCGCGCTGACCCTTGACCTTAATCGAACTCAAAACTAGATGCGCGGCTCGCTTGGTAGCGCAGGCCTTCGCCGCGCGGGCCAAAGCCAGGCTCCTTGCCCCGTCGTCTAATGGTAAGACTACGGACTCTGACTCCGTCAATTGAGGTTCGAATCCTCACGGGGCATCCAGCCGTTTCCAACTCGCATGAGTGTTGCCCGCATAGCCGCTTGCCGGTCCACGCGCGCGGGCCTAGAGCCAGCGTCATGGACAAGAAGCCCACCGAACACGACCTCTCCGATCGCAAGTTCTACCGCGCCGGCGAGGAAAGCCGTTTTGCCGAAGAAGCGCCCGATCGCACCCCCCAGACCGAGCATCCGGCCTACAAGCTAGCGTTCCGCGACACCGACTTCCTGCTGCGCGACGAATTGCGTCCGGTGCGTTTCCAACTGGAGCTTTTGAAACCGGAGATGCTGCTCGACGAAGCGCGCGTCGGCTCGACTCTCGTGATGTACGGATCGGCGCGCATCCCCTCGCCTAAGGAAGCGCAGGCCAAGATTGACGCAGCGAAGGGGAAGGGAGACTACGAAGAGAAGGTGGCCGAGCGCCTCGCCGCCAAGGCCAAGTATTACGAAGAAGCCTACAAGCTTTCGCGCATGGTGTCCGAAAAGGCGATCATAGAGGATGGCAAGCGCCAGTTCGTGGTTGTGACCGGAGGCGGTCCGTCGATCATGGAAGCCGGAAATCGCGGCGCCAGCGATGCAGGTTCGGAAAGCATTGGGCTTAACATCATCCTCCCGCATGAGCAGGCGCCCAACTCTTACGTGACGCCCTATCTCAGCCTCAATTTCCACTATTTCGCTCTGCGCAAGATGCATTTCCTTCTGCGCGCGCGGGCGGTTGCGGTCTTTCCCGGCGGATTTGGGACGTTTGACGAGATGTTCGAGCTGTTGACTCTGGTGCAGACGGGCAAAATGAAGCCGCTTCCGATCCTGCTGTTCGGGCGCGAATTTTGGGAGCGAGTGATCGATTTCGAAGCGATCGCGGAAGAAGGCACAATTTCGCAGAAAGATCTCGACCTGTTTCAATGGTGCGAAACCGCCGATGAGGCCTGGGCGCACATCGCTGCGTTCTACGAACTCTAAGGCCAAAGCCGATGGCTTAATCGGCGAGTGAACGCACCGCTTGGTGGCCTAGCGGTCCGTGGCCTGCGCCATAGCCAGGGGCGGCCTCAATCGCTCGCAGCACGAAATTTCGGCCCAGCCGCACCGCGTTCTCAAGGCTCTGTGAGTGCCCCATAAGCGTGGCAACAGCAGACGATAGGGTGCACCCTGTGCCGTGCGTGTGCGCGGTGTCGATCCGGGTGTGTTCAAAGTAGCCTGGCTCTCTGCCCGGCTGGATGAGGATGTCGATGATGCGCTCATCGGCAGTGTGACCGCCTTTGGCCAACACGGCGGCGCCGGTTCGCTCGCTCAGTTCGAGCGCGGCCTCAATCATGTGATCGCTGGTCGAAAGCGAGCGTTCAACCAGATGGCCAAGCTCGGGCAGGTTGGGCGTCAGCAGGGTCGCGACGGGAAAGAGCTCACGTTGCAGCGCGGCAATAGCCTCGGGCGCGATCAGAGCGCCGCCGCTTGTAGCGATCATGACGGGATCGAGAATAACCGGAGTGTGCGCTGGCATATCCTCCAGCGCTTCGGCGACGGCGGAGATAATGTCGGCGTCGTGGAGCATGCCGATTTTGATCGCGTCCACGCCGATATCGCTGAGACAGCTGGCAATCTGCCGGGCCACCACATCGCCCGCCATTGGCGCGATCGCCTGGACGCCGACACTGTTTTGCGCGGTGATGGTCGTCACCGCCGTCATCGCGTAGCCGCCGAGCATCGTAATCGTCTTGATATCGGCCTGAATACCCGCTCCGCCCGAGGAATCGGACCCGGCAATGGAGAGGATTCGCGGCGGGGAGCGGAGCGGCGATGCCATCGCGGCAGTCAAGCAGCGGCGCGCACGGCTTCGCACACCGTGTCGACCACGCTTTCAACGCGATGTGAATCGTCCCCTTCCGCCATGACGCGGATCACCGGCTCGGTGCCGGAGGGACGAATGACCAGCCTTCCGCTGCCTGCAAGCTCCGCTTGGGCGGCGGCGATTGCCGCTTTGACGCTGTCGGTCTCTAGCGGCGCACCGCCCTCATAGCGCACGTTTTTGAGCAATTGGGGGACAGGGTCAAACAGGTGCAGGATCTCGCTCGCTGGCTGGCCTGCGCGCACAAGGCTGGTGAGCACTTGCAAGGCGGCCACCGTCCCATCGCCGGTGGTCGCGTGATCGAGAAGTATCATGTGCCCGGATTGCTCGCCACCCACGTTGAAGCCGCCATCCTTCATTCGCTCCAGCACATAGCGATCGCCCACACGGGTGCGCTCCAAAGTCAGGCCAAGGCCAGCGAAATAGCGTTCGAGCCCAAGATTTGACATCACCGTGGCCACGACGCCTCCACCGGTCAGCGCGCCTTGATTGTGCAGACGAGTCGCGATCAACGCCATGATCTGATCGCCGTCGACCTTCTTGCCCTGCTCATCGACCACGATAAGCCGATCTGCGTCACCGTCGAGCGCGATACCGATATCCGCGCCCTCCTCCACGACTCGCGCCTGCAAGGCCTCGATAGCGGTCGAACCCACACCGTCATTAATGTTGGTTCCGTCCGGCGCGACGCCCAAAGCGATTGTGTCCGCCCCAAGTTCCCAGATCGCCGAGGGCGCCACCTGATAGGCCGCGCCATGCGCGCAATCGACGACGACCTTGAGATCATCGAAACGCACGTCCGAGGGGACTGACTGCTTGATTGCGTGAATGTAGCGCCCGCGTGCATCCTCGATGCGTCGCGCG
>ERZ1740065.129-NODE-129-length-33634-cov-11.797761_pt1 | contig 33634 bp, 23 predicted proteins | sample MGYA00581738_ERZ1740065 | MGnify/ENA primary metagenome ERZ1740065 (study PRJEB43018, sample SAMN04849749) | marine metagenome | isolation source: floating plastic debris | place: Pacific Ocean | collected 2008-09-01 | study: EMG produced TPA metagenomics...
TAGACGTACAGTAAGTGTAGACGTACAGTAAGTGTAGACGTACAGTAAGTGTAGACGTACAGTAAGTGTAGAAGTACAGTAAGTGTAGACGTACAGTAAGTGTAGAAGTACAGTAAGTGTAGATGTACAGGAAGTGTAGATGGTTATCAATTTTAAACTTATCAAAAATAACACACCATTTAGTTGTAAAATACTTCAGATATTCCTCCGCTACTGTCATCAAATTCAAATGTGAAAACTGACTGAATAACAAAGTTATGTCTCAATGGTTATTTACCTCCTGACAAAATGCACGTACACGATGTACGTATATCGTGTACACGATGCGCGTACACGATGTACACGATGCGCGTACACAATGAAAGGAAGTTATGTAAATACATTTCCATGTTACCAAACTCTTTATATAGTACATATTGTGTTTGAGTAATAAACAAAGAAAGCTAAAAATATAGCTGCTCATTTCATCATAGACAGGGATATAGGTTGGGATTACTTTCTACATTACCATCATGCTAAAAAAGTACATGAAAATATTTCTAAATCTATGGTAATGTTCACGGCATACATAGTGCTGGCGTGGGAGTTTACATGATGTGGAGGGAGTGAGTCAGTAGCAGAATATAACACAACATCTACAACGATATGCGTTCTTACGCCTCCATCTGTGAGGAGAACCAAACACAACTGTAAACAAATCAACTGCTGACCCTCTGCTGACCCACGACAATGTATAGTTAGAGAAAACAAGACAAGGTACTATGCTGTTCATGGTTAGAATAGTAATGCCACTGTGTTCACACATAGCTTATAGCATTGTAGAAATTTAACGTAACGAAATACGATAACGAATAAAGACTGAGGTAGACAGCTGTAAAAAATTGAAACATTCGTCACGTTTAGCGCTTTGCAGATGTATAATTGGTCCATTTCACAGTTTGAATGTCTCATTACTACACTGAATGACATAGCAGATCATGTAGATAATATTTACCAACAAATAATATGCAAATATAATACGATAATAATATTATACGAATTGATCATAGTATTGTACATATGTTATATATCATATTTTAGTTGTGAAAAATCATCTCTACATATAATTTTCTTTCACATTTCATACTACAGATAATTTTCTTTCACATTTCATTCTAGAGATAATTTTCTTTCACATTTCATACTACAGATAAATTCTGCAACCTTACTGGAAAAGGGAGTCTTTTTGTGAATTTAGAATTTTTGTGGTCAAGCTGTCGATCGCTAATTCTCAAATAATATAAAGCGCAATTTATATGATTACGTCAGGCAAAGGTTGAAATATGATTGCAAAAAATTTAAAATCACAAATTAACAACAATTTTACAACATGGCAGATTGCAAAAATCATACACACAAAAAATTATGTTCTACAGTAAAGCCAAGCCTCAACAAAAGACAACATGGCCGTTTGTGTGTCCGTTAAAATACTGCAGAGTAAAGCGTAGAGGCTGTGGAAATCTCAGTACTAGGGATATAAATCATTAGGATAATGAATTGACCTACATATAACAATGTCAAAACTCGAGTTTTATTGCTAAAATCCTGAGTTTTGCTGAAGCATATTTACTCTGCAACTGGGGAGAGAGGAGGAGATGCTCTATCTCGACGATCTAATCACGTGCAAGTTAAGGAAGCATACTTGGGGGATTTAATGCAAGTGAGAAGCATACGGTTAGCAGTGATATGAATTCGTTTACCACTTTCATGGGTATCTGTAACAGGAAATAGTCACTGACTGCACTGCTGACTCATACTCGACAACAATTCATGGCCAGAGACGTTGTAACCATAGAAACGAGAAATGTGATCACCTTTTCTTTGCTAGCCTTGAGGCCCATGGTAAGATAGCTTGGACTGGAGAGCAGCACTGACGATCCAAACAACGAACCTGAAACGGGAAACCCAGTAATGACAAATGCTATGGTAAGCATTGACTTTTAACTTTTGGCAGCACAGACAGCACCCATAACCCAGGAGCCAATCACAGGCCGCGTATTCCTTCCGCACATGCTCACAGAAGATCATGGCTCATGCAATCGAATCAGCGTGATCAGACAGGCAAGGGGATAGGTTGTCATTAGAGGCGTAGCGTAGAGACTTGCTGGTAAAGACAATAAAGCTGTAGTGACTCTAGCCGTGTTCATATAGTCAGCACGTGATGACAGCGTGTGAAACTGGCATGTCACCTGATCAATTTTGTATCATAAACAACATCTTAAGCAAAGAAAAAGCATTTTTTGGCTACTAATTGACCTGATTAAACTAGCAGGTAGGTAGATAGCAGATGCGAATTTATTTACTCCACTGTGACATGTGACATGTGAACTCGAGACTATGAACATGAATACGGAGGAGAGCATTGGGTTAAACAGTATTCTATCTCTCATATCAAGTACAGTCTGTCGCTATACTGGCTAACTATATTCGAAGCATGGAATAGTACAGGCAGTATGACGTAAGAAGAAATACCCAAGAGGCGCTACTAAAAGGAGATCCTGCTGAGCTTGTTCTGCAGTGAGAGTGAGCGCACAACGCCAAACGTAATTTAGTCCTCTATACGCATAGCAGCAGCAGCGACCGTTTTATAGCTGCTGCAGGTAAGCTTGTTCACTACACTACCACCATACCAGTAATAAAACTAACATACCATATGGAATACCGACGAGTATTTGGCATTGCCCACCCATTTTTAGCACAGGACAAATCCAGCAGTAAATGCCAGTACTGATTTCTATTCGCCAATTCTACGACGACTGGACTAGCTTCTCTAGCAAGTCTAGCGTAAAAAATTGAGCTCGTTCTGTAACTGAATCTAACCTACAGCAAGGTCAAGGTCATTGGTGGTGTTAGTAAGAGATAGTAGAGTCTGTCTCAGTAGAATCAGAATTACCTCCTTCAGTGAGAGCAGTGACACGCGCACGAGCCACGCGTGGCTATCAGTTCTGCAATTCATACCATGTCTCTGCATGCTGACGAAAACAGTGCAAAGATCATCGCTCCAAACCAAACAAAATATCAAAAATACGGAGGAGTTAGGTCCGTTACCGGCATCACTGATGGCTGTGAGCATGCCGAGACGTGACAAGTCGCTCTGCGTCACTTGTGACGATGTTGTCCCAGTCCGTTGCCGGAACTCTTGTCCGAAAAAGGTAGCATCAATCTCTTCTTCGCTCAGAGCCACGCTGTTGGTACGGCTCGAGTTCGAAACCGGGTCATCTTTTAGTACCTCCACTTCAAACCTCATACCTTGATGGGGTTCACTCAGCTCCATTTCACACTTTCCTAGTTGTCCTGAGAGACGGTCAACAAAGAATAACCAAGAGTGCTCGCAATAAGTCGAGGCATGAAGTTGGGAAGACATCAAAATCAAAAGCATTTTAGTAATATAACACTTAGCAGATACAGTTTTTCTCAAGTTCATATCATTTCAAAGGTTGATAGCAACTCACAGAATTTACAGCAAGAAATAGAAGCGTAGAAAGATACTATCCATGCTGAATTGCTTCATCGCCTTCATGGCATTTGAGTGGCAAACTATTTTTCAATGTGAGCTACCATGATAAGAAATCACAACATGAGAGTCAAAACATAAAACTTATTCTTATTCATGAGGTCATAAAATCAAGCTGAAACAGCACACTGAACAGCTTGATAAACGCTGCAAGAAGCTCAGCATGGATGAGAAGTGGTCAACCGTTGCAGCGACAGCAAGTAAAAAGCCACTAGTTTGGAATATTATATGTACATTTGCATCTTGAAAACACTACAATACAGATACAGAAGCATCGTAAGGGTATGTGTAACGCAAGGTAGCTGATCCACTATGATGTGAGATATTTACATCTGCCAACCATATCAGTCTGATATACTATGTCCATTGCCCTCGTTCATATGGTTCCTAGTTACCTACTCGATTATCAATACCGTGTGGGGCTTAGTCACCGAGCCTAAAACTGCATCGAAATTCTGAATAGCATGCTTTTATGCTAAGGTGCTGTGCAATGGTATCGACGGATTCAAGTCGTAGTAAAATATGAAACACCTTACCATCTGCCATTCTTCTCTCTTAAGCTTGACTCATTTCATGACGTCATGGCAATATCAGTCTGCAAAAATATTAGGAACACTTGTAGAAAAGAAGGTTGCACAGAAAGAACTAGCGTCGTGGTTCGGTTCCCAACAGAACAAAAGGGTATTTCGTGTTCCATCGGCACGGAGTGGGAGGTTATCTTGCGGAACGGACAGATAGCGGCGGATAAAGTTGCCTATCGTTCGTAAACTCCACAGACAACCACCTCAGAGGTACTGTAAGATGAATAAGTAGCAGTAAATTAAGTACAATACCTATGCTATGCTCGGTTTCCTGATGTGGTTAATCGTTGTTACGTTTCTGAGGAAAGCTGCGCAGCTCTGTATACATCATTCTTGCATCACGAATGATTTTTCGACATGGCTCACCTTTGATTAGCCCATTCTTTTCAACGATATATAAATTTGCGGCGACTTTCTGGTAACCTCCGATATTTTCTGAGAAAATTATTGATTTTCGCCTATGATTTACCGTTAGTAGCGGGTCAAGCAGCCAATGAAAACACAACTTTCTCGTTTGCTAAGTGACCATGACCTGTACGCGCTCGTTGTATGGCGCGTAAACATGTAAAGAATATATCATTCACAGCTTTTCTCATTGTTGTGAGCTGTCGAAGTAGGAGCACTGTGCCAATACTAACTGTACTGACTGCACTGATATTTTCCATCTCACCAGCGTATATATACCTTCGTGTATTCATAATTCTCCAGTTAACCTTTTAGTGGTGATCTATATTCATCATCTTAACATTTACATGTATCTTGATCCCTAACGACCAGCTCTTAGGGAAATTACTTCTGACCCACTACACTGTACACAACTGCTCAAGCTGGACCATAATAAATGGACAACAACAGTCACTTCTTTCTTGTGCTCATCGATGTGAGACTATACACTTATGGAACACATACCTGTCGACCTGTCGGGCTGAAACGATTGGAGATTCGGTTTTCCTGAACTTTGAGAAGTCATAACTCAAAACCCCTACCATCTACAGCTAAGATTCTGTCATATTTGAGCTCAGCTCAGCAAGATCTAACTGGTGAACCACAGTGGAACATAAGAATTGCACCAAGCATTGAAGCATTAGAATACCTGTGGCTAACGCAATCTGGCACATAGCGCCTACGGCTCCTTATTGGCGACCTAGAGTGACATGTAATGCACAACTTCTGGTTCCATCAACCATGACCAGGTAACTCAAAATGTAAGAACCTTCACCCAAGCATATGACCCTCATCATCATATACTACTGCTACTCTCACTATTGTTCACGAGGTTTAGACTCGGTCTCCATTTTATGTATCAAGCTTAGACACAGTCATCAGAATGTTATACATACATGATATATAAGATGGATATAGACCTAGTGAAAAAAGAGTGCACACATGTGTCATTGACATCAGGGTGCTCGTCTTCATTCTAGGGAACGCAGTACCATTCTAGCAGACAAGAGAATGAAGTGAAATTATCATATACCATCATTATTAATTTCTATGACTCGATGATAAGAGAGGTAAACATAGACATGCGTCTAAAATTTTGATTGTTGACAATTGATTGAAGAAAAAAGAAATTGCATTTTTGATAGAGATTCGTAAATCAGCGATCGTTGCGTAAAACAATAAACCAGTAATTGAGATTTGGCTAAAACAGTCCTGAGAAAAAGATAAACGACTGAAATTAGTATATCTATCATAAATCAGTGTGTAAACAGAATGAATAGCAAACTCTGATTGAAAAAATTCGTTGAGACTTTCAATGGTATACTGTAACAGTGGACATAAGGGAATAAAGAAAATGAAATGATATACCAACAGTGACTTCGATACATACTAGTGCTGCATTTCTTCAGAATAATTAATCTCAATTAATCTTCCGATTAATATTTTAAAACTTGAATTGATTTTATTTCAATCTTGCCACCACAAGCTAGTTCCTGAGCTATAGAATTGATAACAGTATCACTGCTACCGGCTGCAGCAGCTAATGGTGACATCATTGTAACGTCTTTGGTGGGTAATTAGTGGTATCAAGCTACGTTGATATTGAGTTTGCGTAGATAAATATGCAATCATATTTGTTCACAGATATTTTTAGCATATTACTCTTGGTTTTTCAGTGAAATCTTCCCTCAAACCAGCCACACAATTAATCTTGTGGCATAAAATTAATCTGCTGAGCAATTAATCATAGTTAATCCTAGAATAGCTCGATTAAAATTCAGCACTAATACATACACAGAGTTACAAATACAAGATGTTAAGATGTCTTCTTCCGCTTATGCAGAACGTCTACAACGATGAATAGGGCGACTGCTACGACTAACTCTACAATAGACAGAATGATCTTATGCTGCAGATTCATCCACTTGAATGCTGATGCGAGTGTAGTGAGACCCTCGCTGAACCCTTTGAACACGTGGAACATGCAGAGAGCGTTCACCAACTCGGTCCTGTACACCTCGCCAAGGAAACCTGAAACCGTTACAGTATTACAGTATGAACTCACACGTTACTGTAAAAGTGCAAACAATAACAAATACAAAAATATAAAAAATATTTTGAAAATATAGCGATTTGATGGAGATCGCCCATGATAAACCCTTTCTATCACAGTCGTATCATCATGAAAACTTTTCGGAGTTGTCATCTCATGATGAATAAAATGCTCCGATGATAATGTGACTTTATACTTATAGATGCCAGTTGTCTCTGCTCCGTTTTTTAAATGGACTCCATACACAAACAAACCCGAATATTTCTTCCTGTTGTCATGATTCCTTTGACAAGAGCTAATTATTTTGCCAGCTAATATTTCTATAATGTTCCCTCGCGTGCAGAATCGCCTTATGATTTATATGATTTGGTCCCATCATGGTGGACACAACTCCAAATTCTGAGCGGTCCCCCCCCACCCCAGAATAGCTGGAAATCAGTCTAGCAAGACGCGGGTCTAAGCAGGTGAGGTCAGAGGTGTCGAAAATAAAAAATTCCTTGACTGCGCCTAAGGCACCTTATAATATATATGTTATGTAATATACTACGTCTGAACCTCGAGGGAATAGAATGCACCCAGGTTTCCTCAAGATGAGAGGGAATACAGTACTCTTAAAGCATAGTGTAGGTTCACAGTATAGTGACAAGGGTATCACTGTAGAATGGAAAATTCACAAGTAAGAAAGACTACTCACCGTTTACCTGGGTCATCAAGATTCCAAAACCAAGAAAGTAGAGGGAGACCGGGATGAACACCATGACCGTCACATGACCTTCAACAGGCTGCCATAGTAACGCGGTCATCGCTGAAGCTACATAGGCTGCGGTACCTGCAACAGCAAATCGAAATTAAATCTCGAGAAAGTGGAGGGTTAGTGTGACCCTAGTGTGACCCTAGTGTGACCCTAGTGACCTTAGTGTGACCTTTCTATTCTACTGTATTTCCCCTCCAGTATTTTGGATGCCAAAATTTAGGCTCAAAATTGTAATTATTAATTAATAATTAGTTATTATTTATCCTAATCAGTGCGATATTGCTGATCCGAGATCAACAATGACAGAATCTTAGCTGTAGGGCGTTGGGGTTTTGAGAAATACCTTCTCAAATTTCAGACAAACTGAATCTCCAGTACCTTTAGCCAGACAAGTTGAAAGGTATGGGGGTGACTGATTGGACGCACATACCGAAGATAAAGACCGGTATCCTCCCAACTTTGTATACGATCCTGCCGGAAACCATGGCTCCTATCATGGAAAATATGCCGCCAACCATCATCAGCAGGCTGACATAGTTCAGTCCGTAGGCACACGCTATATAAGCCTATACAGAACAACATACCCAATGGAGGACTGACCAGAAAATGCCGCACGATTAGAGTGAACGAAGGCGCCTTACCTTGGTAAAATCGGCCACCATCAGACTGTTACCGATGCCAGGAAATAGCATGAGCGGTACTAAGAGCCACATCTCCACTTTGGTAAACATCCTGAGAAACGAGCTAAAGATCTTGATGATATTATTGTTTCCTGTTACTTTAACCGTCTTCAGCGGCCGAAGGAACACTATGAAGTTCACACAACCAATAACAGCCAATCCTGTAACGACTGCTATCAGGATCATCTTCCTTCCTGGGTCCACTTCATCCAACGGTCTCGCGACTTGGTCAGACGAGTAGAAGTCCAAGCCGCACACTGCTGTTGAGTTTTCATTCAATGAATTGTTAACTGAGAAATTCTCTCCAACTGAATGATCCTTGCCCGTACTCAAGATGGCGTAACCAAGGATGTTTCCGATGAAACCAGAGATCATGTGCATTCCAAAGATGACACTGTTGAACTTTCCGATAACTTCCAGTAGAGATTTCCTCGAGACCATGGCGTAGTTGGCGGCGAGGTTAATCATATAAATACCCTCAGAGCTCCACATCATGCCGATTCCGACGCCAGTCAACAGAGCCGAAGGTATTAGCGTAAACGGGGAAGGATAGAAGTTGGCCGCGGCGTATAGTATAAACGGGACGCTTGATATGACCAGGCACCACTTGGGTCGGATGTAGTAGATGACTTGGATGGAGAGCAAGTCACCGAGCCAAGTAAGAACAGTGAGGCAGGCAAAGGTCAGCAGTCCCAGCATAGGGTCATCGCCAGAGTTACTGCTCTGCAAACCCCTCAGGCAGAAGAAGCTAGCGAAAATGCAGCAGAAGCCGAACCCGATGCAGATTAGCCTTTTGTAACATTGGACCTTGAACTTGTGTACATGGGACTCTGTGAAGAGCTCTTCACGCTTTGACCGATCTTGGGCTATCATTTTTGCAGCTTCCGCCAGAGGTAGTTTTCCTTTTATGGTGTCGACATATTCGGCGTTTTCCATTATAGTGTCCAGATATTCCATAGACGTCGCAATTTCACCATCTGCCTCCTACACAAAATAAATACATAGCAACATACATACTAGATTTGATACTACTGTGAGAGACTATAGGCTTTATGTCTATGAATGAAAATAATAATTAAAACAATAACTAAAATAATTATTATCGAACTCATCACTGGTAGATGACTTTAGCGGCTGTTTCCATAGCAACATCACTGGAATCTCTATAGTTACTAGCACTTTAGCATAGCACTCGAGACACAACGCTGTCCGCTCCTGCGGTAAAGATATATATCCTCCACTCGCATTTGGGAAAACATAGACTTTGTTCCACAGGCTACTCTATATCCACATGCCTCGACCCTCCCCATAATCTGGTTTCAATCCAGTGACTACGCGTATCAAGGTCAGGAGGTCTATTATTATCGCTTTTAGTCTTGTGCTCTAAGTGACAAATAAAGTCTATCTATCTATCTATCTATGTAGGAGAGGCCATAGACATAAGGGTTCAATGGTTGTGGTTTTAAAAAATGCGTGGAAAACTTATATGTTGCTGCCACTCTATCAGCAGAAGTGAACAGCTTCAGCTTCACCAGCATCACGAATGACAATCGTGTTCTTCAAGACATGTACGTACCCTAATCTAGGAAAAATATTTGCTTTTCTGAAAATGTGATAATGGGTGTCTGCAGGTGCCCTTTCGCGTACTTATGATTTGATGGCAGGTGAGAAAACCATCATCAGTCTCTGTTCCGTATATCATACATCCCATATATCATTGTAATCAGCCAAACAAGGGCTTTCTGATCATATATAGGGAGTTATCCTCCCTATACCCCACCTATGGGCCAAAATGCCATTTTAGATATTACCCTCCCCCCTGAATTTAGTACTTCACATAGGCGATGGCTGGTCCTTATGATGTAATAAGGACTAGCTCTCTGATTGGCTTGTTCAGTGATACACTGTAAACAAGGCGTATGGTTCGAGTGAGTGATAGGGCTCATCTCTTAGGGTAACCACTGATGTGGTCATGGCGGCGGCTGGTAATTACTGAAGCACTCCACCAGCCTGATTTACTCTAGTACACTGCATGTGCAAACATGCATGAGAATGACTTTTTGGAAAATAATTTTTTATAATTTTCATTCTTGAAGAGCATAAGTTGACGCCCTATGACCTATGACCTATGAAGACCATGAGAGAGAGGATTTTGTTTTAAAGCCAGGCTTGGATTTCATCATTTCAAATCAAATATCTAAAAGTAAAAATGTAAGCATTCCTTCTTGCAGGTTTTCTCCTGCACATGCAAGGTGAGCCAATGTGAACCTAGACATAGATTATAGGTCAAGGTCAAACATGACATCCTAGAGGCATTACTTGTTTCTATACGACGCCACAACAATATTTCATCAAAGTTTTAACTGTTGTTTTTGCCCTTACTTCATGCGAGTTGTGTACCGGACGGTGAGATGACCACAGCAAACGTACAAATTGCCTTTTATTCTCGTTCTGACAGAGTTACTCTAAATTGAGGTAAAGCATTCCTATGCCGTCATAACTGTGGAATTCCCCCCCCCAGTAAACTTGCTGAGACTGGAATACTTCAGTTGCTGGGCAACAAGAAAACAAGTCATCTCATAAGGCACAGTTCGAACGCGCCTACAATGATCACCGCAATTTGATAAAACTGTGAACAGTGCGGATAGAGTATGAGTCATCTTGTTGGAAAATTTCAATTGACCCTCGAACAAAGCCCAGCTACTACTAGTAAATCACTATTGACTGCAGATCAATTGCTGATTGAACATTGAACACAGCTGGCAATGAGTCAGAGATGGTACCTACCTTACTGAGAGCTCTCCTCAGCTCGCGGGAAACACTCAAATAACTCGGGCTCGACAGCAGGACTGAAGATCCAAACAGGGAACCTAAAGACGGAAGAGTATACCACCAAGTGACATGACAGATAGCGTACTATTATATCATCAATGCAGTCAGCATCTACCATGATTCCTAAACGTCATGGTGTCTGACTGAAATACTGGCAAATTAGATTTCCTGAAGTTTGAAATGTCATCGCTCACCCCCCCTCCCACCCCCTACAGCTAAGATTATATCATATTTGTGCTCAGCCCATCAAGATCTAACCAATGACTCGCAGAGAAACCAATAATAATGATATCGGCAGCCACAACACTGGAGGATGCCGAAATACAGGAGACTTGGCATTGTGGTTTCTATGGTGATGCCCAACTTTCCTTGCACCAAGTTCTTCTGAAGTTTTTGCTGATCTAAATTGATTCTTCCAGCTAAATGTATACTATAAGACTGCATGATATCCATCACTATGCTGTGAAATCATGTAATGTTTACTCAACAGTATGGCGGAGGACAAAAATTCTTTCACCCCATTTATGAGTCTCACATGAAGAATCGCGTTCACACACTTTACTGTTAGGTGACCAGTTTTGTATTTTCCCGTCACGTCCTGTGTTTTACGCCCATGGGAATACAGCATCAATTCTTACTGGAATAACCATAGGCTACTTACCGCCATCGCCGCTGATAGCAGTCAGCATGCCGAGACGAGAGAGGTCACTCTGAGTAAGCTGAGATGCTGAGCTGGCCGCTCTCTTACGGAATGACATCCCCACAATGAGATCATCATCATCTTCATCGCTCTTCTCATCCTCATCGTCACCAACATCCAACTTGACTCTTTCCTCAGGTCCATCGGGAACTCCAACTTGAGGTTCTGTTGCTATTGGAGCTTTAGCAATCTCAACTACTGGCTGGACAGCGAACCTCGATGATTTGACTGGGGTCTGTGGTTCCACAGCAGTACCTGAAGAAACAGTTTCAACATGAATAAAATGAGGCTTGTCAGGTAGAAACTTAACTATGGCTATAACAATCAAAGAGCTACATTACCAGCAAGGTCAAGGTCATCATTACTGGAATGGGAGCTGCTCTCCATTATCACTGGTATCTTCGAAAATCTTTTCCAACAGTATTCGAATTACGAACCCTGCAATGAGCATACCAAGTTGGTGAGATCGGTAGCTAATGTCTAAGAAAAATCAATCCTTCCTGATACCTTAACAGCCTAGCTGCTATCTCAAAATGCATACATAAACATGCACACGCAATATAGAGCACAGCAATATGCAACAAGATGAGACCCACAACCTGTGCACATGAGGTAGTATCGATCAACTTCTACGGCTATGTGATGCTGCCGCCCAAGTGCTAGTGCAACTTTCAACACTCCGCCAGTTAACACTTCTAGATTTGCGTAGCACGCTTTTCCTCCATGCTCTAGTGTAGCAGGGCTGGCCCATCCCTTCCTTTAGCTGGCTATTGGTGCGATCTGACGAATAAGAAGGCTTTGACCTGTTATCTTGTCCCTTACTACGGTCCCCAGCAGGCCGGACAGCTGATCAGCAATGTGCGCTTATCTCTTGTTGACGATGGGATGACGAAACGCGTCATAGGACATGATTGGTTGATGTGGGCGTTTCAAGGCAATAATCTACAGAATTTTCGCTACTTCCCCAGAAATGAGAGTGAGATAAAAAGTGTGAGATAAAAACATTAATGTAGATGTATTTTAGTATAATAAAGCAGGATCAGATGGAATAAAATTGAGTGGAGCTACAAACCAATCAAGATATAGATTCTGTGTGGCAAACTACAGCAAAAGCCGGTCAATTGTCACGTGACCACTACATTGAAGCTATGGCGGAAGATAGAGAGCCACCCCCAATGCAAAACGAGCCTGACTTGTTTGATGATGAAGAGGACGATGATATCTTCAAGAGTACATCTTCTCAGCCGGTAAGTAAAAGACGTAGTCTAGTAAAGTAGTCACTTCTACCAGATAGCTAATTGTTTAAGAGTTTTTTCTCCTATGACGAAGTCACTCAGGATCAATGGTGATCTAACCATTTTAACCTCCGATTCTCTCAGAGACTAGAAACCAGTACTCAACAACAGGAAGTGTCATTGGAATCAGAGCCAGAGGTGGACCCTACTCCAGAGGCAGAGCCAGATCCTGCTCCAGGGCCAGAACTGAAAGATAATTCCCCACCTGATTTGGAACCTCCCTCCAGTTCCAATGATAAAAAATCTCCTGCAAATGGTTAATAGATGATATGATACGATGGTTCTAGTCTTTATCGGTCTGAGGTATCAAGTTGCTTTTCTATTTTTTAGTGGATGATAGTGGAGATGATCTGTTCGCATCTGTGGATGACAGTTCTGATGTAACTCCTAAAAAGTCGGCTGCTTTATTCCAATCTAATGTCGAGGAAGATACAGGACCTCTATCTAAGAAACCTAGTCAAGCTGAAGTAAGCACTTTTTATACTTGCATTGTATTTGTGTATAATGTAGGAGTATTGTTAGCATGCTCTTAGTATGCAAATATGCCAAGTCAACATTATTGTTATTACCGCATCATAGATTATCCATTTCATGGCACTATTGTCCTTGGCAAATGAATTGAGTGTCACCGTCGTCCACGAGGTAAACTTTTTCCAAGTTTAATTGGGGAATTTTTGAACGGAATCACAAGAAGCTGTTGGATTTGTAGTTCGACTTATGTACTGTGCTTTCATGCAGCAGTTTAGCGGAAGCGTTAGGTTGTTTCTTGTTTGCATGGCATGTGTTTTTGGTCATCAATGTAGATATTATTGATGCAGTACTATGCGGAGTCTATTTTCATGGAGCTTACCATGGGAAATTTCCGCTGCATGTTTTTATACTGTAATATTGTCGTATCCAGCAGAGAGTATATAAACTGGGAGCTTATGTTTAGTTAGGGGGAGGAGGAGGTGAACTTATTACCTGTAAAACTGAGGGTGTAGTGGAGGGCGTAGCGTCTATTGGATGCTCGCTAGGAGCTAGGGCTAATTTTGTTTGCTTTTTTCAGTAAAGGAGAAGTTCAATGTTCTTAAACGTGCTGCTTGATTGGCCGTACATTGAGAGCTGACTCATGGTTGTTCTGTTTGCTGATTGGCTGTTGTACGTTTAGGTAGACGAAAATGAAGAAGAGGAAGACAAGTTCAACATGGAGATCAGTGTGACGAACCCGATGAAGATTGGTGACGGTATGAACGCCTACATGGTCTACCAAGTCAACACCGTGGTACGCGCATAGTTCGGAGTCGTCAGCCCATGTCATACTAGTGATGTTTGTTACTGATGGTCGTCGTCGTTATTTGTAGACAAATGTGCCAGTATTCAAGAAGGGCGAGTTCGCCGTCAAGCGAAGGTTCAGTGATTTCCTTGGACTACACGATAAGCTGGTCGGGAGGCACCAGTCGAGTGGAGTGATCGTCCCAAAGGCTCCTGAGAAGAGCACCATGGGTGGGTGAAGTCGTGCTGTGTGACTGTTTGGCTGTTTACTATAGAGCCATATCTCGCTCCTAATATCAGTAGTTTGCCTGTAGCTACAGGTATGAAATTCTATGAACTGTTGCAACCAGTTCATAGTTCAAACAGTTGATAACCTGAGATTGCTATGTAACTACTGAAAATGATTTTGTACTCATCCTGATCTTCAAGCGCTCATAGTGTAACTAGAAAATACTCCCTAATACCTATCGAATAGAGGGTGTGTGAGTGGAGATGAATTGGGAACCTGTTGTATGTGTTCCATGTGATGGTGCGCTACTGTTATGACTCATTCGTAACGCAATATGAACGTTCCAGAGGTCTATGGGTGCATTGTCCTATGTAACTGGAAAGCTCGCTGTCTGGCCATAACATTGAAAAACTGGACTCGCTAGAATTAAAGATGCGATGATTATATATGATACTAACTGGTATTTAGCGTTGCGCACCTGCTTCCTGTGGGTATTCACCAACAGTAAGATTCCAATCGTAGCTCAACATTCAAACAATATTACCTAAGGTAGGCAGTACAGCTGAGAAAATCATGAGGGGAAAACTCCAACTTGTCAATCTACTTGGGCTTAAGTGGTCACTGATTTGCGCAATAGCTGTATGATATATGAGACAGGAATATGTTATGTGTTTGAGACTGTTCCTTCAGCATACCGACTAGCAGGATCCAGTGCTCTCCCCCTCAATGCATTTGATAAATGCGACCTTGGCATAGTATCACTAGTAACGAACTGTTGCGTGTCTATGTCTATGTATGAGTAAGCTTTACTGCTGTAGACTGGGCTATAGGTGCATAGCGCTGTATAACAGCATTGAAGGTAATATGTTATTATATCAGGTAATTTTCTATGCAGGTATGGCTAGAGTTAAGATGTCTAAAGAAGAATCAAGCTCTCAGGATTTTGTGGAGAAGAGGAGAGCTGCCCTCGAGAGGTTCGCTTACATCACACACTTTCTGCCAGTATTTCCTGCTGATCGTTGGATAATCAGCTGTTCTAGATACACAGTGCTGTGGCTACCAAGTGACTCCCGACTACCCTAGTTGTGATATCACAGCGAGCTTAGCTGTGACATCACAGCGAGCCTAGTTGTGACATCACAGTGAGCCTAATTGTGACCTCACAGCGAGCCTGAAACTTTAAATTAAATTCATTTAAATTTTAAACATCATCAAACTTTACATGTCATATCGATTTTCAACTTTGTCAATGTTCCCACAAGAATTTTTTCACCCGCTTTGCAAGAAATTCGTACAAAAGTAATTTATTAGCAGACCCCTTTACTTTCATCAGAGGCACAGAAGGCCAATGAATCATCATCATCAGCTTGTTGTAGGAATCTTTTGAGGGATTCATGTTCCCATGGCATCACTTTGTCTGTATAGGACTCGTCAGGTTATTATTTGTTGTCTTTCATTCTATTGGCTGCTTCCATCCAGACCGGATTTTACTACACAGGTATATGAATCGGACGGTAGCGCACAAGGACTTGCGAATGGATCCCGATTTACGCGACTTCTTGACCATGGATGCAGACCTGCCCAAGGCCTCCAGTACGTCTGCTCTCAGTGCAGCTGGTGTCCTCAGGCAATTTGGAAAGGTCAGGGACGCTGTGACCAAACTCTCATCAACCATCCAAGAGACGGACTCGGTAGGGTTTACTCAAATCTCGCTAATAGAATGTTCTAGTGTATTCATATGCCTTCCGTAGCTGTGACCATGTTTGCATGGAGAGCTGTGCTCTCTCGCTCCTGTATTGATGTGTTCTGGTTCGTGTTGCAGTGGTTTGATGATAAGATACAGCTGATAGAGGCGATGGAAGTTCAACTGAAGAAGCTTCACGACAGCTCAGAGACTCTTGTGGTTCGGAGACACGGTGTGACCTACATCCCGTTCTTCATTACTATTGGCTAATCGCCGGCTGCGCATATACTGATTGATATCCTATCTTTTTTAGCCGCTTCGCAAAACCTATCGACCTTTGCCAAGGCCATCGCCATAGTTGCGAGCACTGAAGAACACACGACCCTCAAGCAGGTCATGTCCAAGCTGGCAGACGTCGAGGAGAACGTTCAGCAGATCTGTGATGAGCAGGCTGACTCGGATTTCTTCACGTTCAGTGAATTGCTGAAGGATTATCTGAGCCAAATCAGCGCTGTTAAGGTATCCATCCGGCTTACACTAATCATACGATACGGAGATGACTGCAAGGTGCTATAAAGTGCTTGATAGACAAATAGAGAATAGAGTTTGTATTAAACTCATACTGTGGAACCCGATTTGATAGCGACGATTTCAGCACTGCAAAGGCAACCATCTTTCCCTGTGACCCGTCACATTCAAAGACTCAGTCTGGGCAGAATATCATAGAAAGCGTACAATCGTATGAGTGAACTACTGTAGAACCTAATTTCATGGCGACAGTCTAACAGCTGTGAAACTAGCGATGAAAAATGGTCGCTATCGTTGGAATTCGCTATAGAAATAACGCCCATTATACCTTATACCGCTATCATTAGATCGCTATCATTTTTATTTCTTGATGATTTTGAGGGAAACGCTAAGATTTGTCGCTATCTAATCCGGTTCTACAGTACGTTGCGCATTTTGATGTAGGGTGCGCAGAGGATAATGTCGACAAGTTTTCTCTGAGTAGAGGGTTATGTGAGAGATGGCGGCGTTTTGTTGGGATCACTGATCTGAATAGAGTTGCATCCATTGCAGGACGTGTTTGGAGAGCGTGTTAAGATTTACAAGCAGTGGAAAGATGCTGAGGCGATGCTGAACAAGAAGAGGGATGCTAAGGCCAGGCTGGAGTTGGCTCACAAGACTGACAAAATTCCACCCGCTGAAGCCGAATGCAAGGAGGTGTGTTGAGCGGACAACTCCGCAATGATCGCTGTAGTCACCAAGATATCAAGGCTTTGTGATGCAGACGTGTATTCAGTTGTCCTCCAAGTCGCCATCTCTAACAGTAGTGGTGACTACAACTGCTGCTGTATGTCCTGTTGTTGGCCAGTTTGCTGAATTGAATGGGAGAGAAGACCACTCTTAGCTGCCTTGATACTTTTGTGATAAGGATCCCAAAATTTTGTGTGATTTTGGTCAACTGTCATCTGTTACTTTAGTGGGAATCTAAAGTGCTCAAAGGTGAAGGTGACTTTGATAAAATCAGCGCTGCTCTGAAGAAAGAGATGGCTGGGTTCGACAGCAAGCGTTGCAAAGATTTCAAAGCCAACTTGACCAACTATTTGGAGAAACTTCTGAACAATGAAGAGCAGGTACATTGTCAACTTGTACTTATTTAGCCTTATCACATTGCTCGTCAGGTTCAGACTCTGTTCATTTTTTTATCTCGTTCTCTGTTACAGCTGGTCAAACACTGGGAAGCTTTCTTGCCCGAAGCAAAATCAATCGCATAAGAAACCATTCCAGGATGACTCAATCAAGAGAGTCAAGTGTGGTGCATTTCATTCAATGGAGACGAAGAATGTACATAGCTACCTGTCACTTCTCTCATATCATATGATAGTGTTCGGTATCGGTACCCTCAGATTATACCTGAAACTAGGTGCTTGCTTCGGTTCAGCTCTTGAGCTTGATGCCTTATTTATATTTGTCAAATTCTATGCAATAACACAACAATAAATCATGTCGGCTATTTCGTCACGTTACTGTTTTTTAACTTCACGCACTTGTGAAATGTGTGGTTGATGGATTGAATGATATTTGTAGCTGTAATAATAGCGTCCAAAATATTTTACTCGCGATAGAGATACAAATATAAGCCGTAGATGATGAGCTGTGCAGCATAATAAAAATGATGAAAAGTGGAGTGATGTGACTTTGGCCGCCGCGGCCTTCGACGAGATTTGTCTTTCCTTGTATACAGTCATATCTATTAGTATGTAGCGTGTCCATCCGTTCCACTTTTCGTAAAAGTTGTCACGATCATCTTGCTGGTAATGAGTGAAAATTGTTTTTGTCACCATTTTGACCCAATGCACGGCGATTGAACACTGTAAAGTAGGTGATACTTTATTTTGAACCGTATTACGTACTGATATTGTATAATCGAATCACATAAACGCACTGTGGCAAAGCCATCTCTCCTCTTGGTCCCCACCCGCCGACCTCAGTACAATTAGAGACTGAACCTTAGTCGAGAGTGCCATCTTTAGTTCAGGAGTATGAAGACGTATAGCAGTAGGGTCGACAAGTATGAGAACCAAGCCTATGAGAGGCGTTACTCTTTTTTAAAGAAGCAGTGTGAACGGCTGGAACAGGTAGGTTTCCATTTCCACCTTTTTAATGGTTGTCCTTCCAACCTGTTGCAACTAGACAACATATGATGACGTATCAATCATGTTTGTCTTATCTTTCATTTGCAGCGGAACGAACGCCTTCTTCATAGACTCCACTGCGTTTCTAAGATACTGAAACAATATAAACGGGAGAGGAAATACTTGATGATTAAGCTTGATCAACTTGGTGATACTTACAGAGAAGCACCAGAGGTTCTCCCTTATGAGTCTCAGGATGTAAGTTGATATCTCATGGCTCATCATCTCGCGCCATTGTTTCTTGAAAAAGTTTCTTATGAGACATAAACATAACCCTGTTATCAGGGGAACCAAGCCATAGTTAATGCAGTGGAGCAGCTCGCACAGAAAAAGCCTAAGTCAGGTCAGGCAGACTCTGTGTCGCAGGCAAAGAAAAAAGCCAAAGTTGAAGTCAAAGATCCTAATGCTCCTAAAAAACCTGTCAATGCGTATGTCATGTTTTTCCAACACAAACGACATTCAGTTCAAGAGCAGTATTTCAAGGTAAAGAAACACTTAGCTGCATTCTTATATATCACCGCTCCTCATGCAATAAAAAGTTGCTTATGGTTATGCTTCAGGAACACAATGCAGATATTGGCAATCATGAGCTAACAAGAATAGTTGGGCAGCAGTGGAACAATCTATCTAGTGATGAGAAACAGGTGGGTGCACATGTCTTTGCTTAGTATGATTGTAGCTTGTGAGCACTATTATACAAGTTATTATGTCATTAATCATCCATGAAGGCCTCATAGTCATAGGCACATTCTGCCTTGTATTTATCATAGGCACATTCTGCCTTGTATTTATCATAGGCACATTCTGCCTTGTATTTATCATAGGCACATTCTACCTTGTATTTATCATAGGTATTCTACAATCTCTATGAGAAGGACAAGGAACGCTATCAGAAGGAACTGAGTATCTATGAAAGTACCAAAGAGCCAGAGGGTAAACCAACTTCTTCTGTTGTTGAAGAGAAGCCATAACTCTTTCAAAATTGTATTCTTATTTCATTCCTCCTATTGTCTTATTTCATTCCTCCTATTGTCTTATTTCATTCCTCCTATTGTCTTATTTCATTCCTACTATTGTCTTATTTCATTCCTACTATTGTCTTATTAAAAAAAAACATAGCTCCATCAACAGGCTAAAAAAAGGTAACAACCTGATAACATAGTAGGTAGCAAATTATGAGCGCTATCTTGGTAAAGCTGAGAATAGCTAGCCACTAGTGCTATGAGAAATGGAGTGAGGGAGCATCTGAGCTCCTGAGCTAAGATTCGAGATAGGCAGATCAGGATTGAAGACGTGAGATTCGTTAGTAAAATCTACGTGTGGCGGGAACTCCTTGTGTGGAGTGTGAAGCTGATTAAATGCGTCTACGTTGGTAGCGAGCAGTCGAGACTGCAGCGCCTCCTGGCCGTCTTCGAGGGACTCTAATTGCAGTACGGGTGTGTACCTGTCTCCCATGACATTAGGGTGGCCGCCACCAGTGGAAGTACTGGAGTTCAAGCCGTCAATAAACCGATCGTCACTGTAGGATGGCTCAATGTTTGACGTCACAAAGACTGAAGATGTGTTGGCAGACGTGCAGCTGGAAGACGTGTGGCTGATAATGTTAGCTTGACCGTGCTGATTGATAGGAGTGTTTAGCAGTTCGTTTAGAGGATCTTCGATATCTGAATGACTGCACATGCCTTGGAATGAAGATGTCAGAACATCACTACCTATGCTACCAATAGGGTGAAATGCACCAGTCTGCGAGAAGGTGACTTGTTCTCTAAGGGATTGCTCATAGCTGGGAGGAGGCTGCTCGTTCTGCGATGGAAAGTTATTGTTGTTTACTTGCGACTCTATCGACTGACTATGCACTGATGAAATACTAGCAGGCTGAGATTGTGGTAAATGGTAAGTTTGTGATGAGACGGACGGTGGACGTGACGGCTGCTGCGAACATATAGACTGAGGTTCCGAGGGCGGTGAGCTATTGATACCGAGGAGTTGGTCAAGGTCATTAGCTTGATCCGCTTCATTGATCGCCTCATTTTGAGGCATTTCACTGATAAATGAACCATCTTTAGCGGCCATAGACGTAGTGTACTGTTCTATCTGACTGAAATCGGAAGAGCAGGCCATGCTGGTCAGCTGTCCCGGCTGAGACTCGAGTCCTGAACTCACAGATGGCGGGAAATCCGATTGGCTAAACTGTCCACACACTCTAGCCTCCACCAAGCCTGACTGAGACCCTTCATCCCTGCTGACCATAGGCTCTAGGCACAGCATTGACTCTATGCTGTCAGGCTTTCCTTCCTGATTGGTTGTTTGCTCCAGATACGGTTGATTATGATTGCTGCCGGCTTCTGGGATTGCTGACTCTATGCTCATGCCGATGGCCATTACATGAGGTTGACTTTCTGACAGCTCCAACCTGCTTGGCGGGTTCTGATCGACTTGCATGTGGATTCTGCAACTCTCTACACTCTACACAACAAATAAAATAATCTTTTTATCATCAACATATGAGAATAGATTTCATTTCCCTCAGTCCAGTCCACTCCTAGATTTTTCTCTATTACATCAGTCAAGAGATTAACAATGGCAGAAACGCCAGACATCAGAAAATGAAATGGGAAGCTAAGGATAGAGACTGCTGTATTGCGGACTTTTGGTGCGGAAAATCAGATGGTGCAAGCAGATCTTCCGACTCTTCAACATGAGATACCCTCAGATAGAGTATGATAGTTTCTAGATGATGCGGGTACATTCTGACCAATCACAGCTCACGTTTCTGCCAGTCAGACCATGCTACCTTTCTTCAGTAAAGACACTGTTCATATTCTCCAAGCTGCTGGTCAGACAGCCATGCAGGCAGTACCCAAGACTTATTGACTTCAGTAACTAGCAGTACTAGCGGAGTCCAGCCGTACCAACATCAGGTAATTAATTACTTCATCCACCCTACCACCTGCCTTAATAGCTGTCCTATACCAAACTGAAACCACTGAAACCACTCGAAGCACAATATTTTCAGTAGCGGCAGCTTGAATCGTAATGCTCTATTCTTTCACTCCTATATTGTACTATCTGTAAATTCAGTCAAAACTACATGCTGTAAATCGTGGCTGTGAAGCAAGAAGGCATCTGACAATCGCGCAGAAGTTTTGCAGGGGCGGATTCAGACTGACGCTCGAGCGTCGGTCAAAAACATCTGCCTCGACTGTTTTTTGTCAGCTAGAAGTAAATAGATAAGGACTCATCGCACAGCCACACAAACCTCAGTCGGCATCACTGTACAATCGGTTATGCAGTCAACAGACAATCATGTAATCAACAGATGCAAGTTATTCTTTGAAAAGCTACTAGTTGATGACTTGAGTGTCAGTCAAAAAAATTCCTGGATCCACCGCTGTCTTGGTATCATAAACTCGTGGTGCGAACTAAGTTGTACAGCGTGAGTGACACGTACCTCTGCTGCCTCAGCAGCCTCATTGCGTATATGCTCCACCACTCTCTGTGTGATCTCGTTGACCATCGACTCCGAGTTCACCTTTACTGAGTGCATACTTTGAATGTGAGTCTTCAAACGCTGGCTAAAAAGAGAACACAACTCCGAATATCGGTTGCCTAGGTAAATGGTGTGCGTTCTATAGTTCCCAGGATGTGCAGTATTTTAGCTGCCAAGATTTACGCTATTATTGGTTTCCTAAAGTTTTCCTGTGGTTTATTGGCCAGATCTCGCTGAGCTGACAGAATCTTAGCTGTATAGGGCAAAGGTTCTGAGCTATGGCTTCTCAAAGTTCAGAAAACCAAATCTCCAGTATTTCCGATCGTAAAACTGCAGTGGTCATCTACCTATTATCAGAGATCATCAACTCGTTGATGATCTCTGATATTATATTCCCTAACAAATACACTTACTAATACTCTAATACACAATACTCTAATACGCAACACTCTAATACACAACACTCTAATACACAATACACTAATACGCAATTCACTAATACACAATACACACTTACTTGGTACTAAAACTTTGATTGCATTTCCCGCAGATAAAACTCTTCTCTCTCTTATGACTGTAAGAGATATGTTTGTTCTTGTAGCTAGCTTTCTTGAACTTCTTATCACATATATCACAGGCGAAATTCTTTGAATCGTCATGTATCTTGATGTGCTCCAATAAATGCGCCTGTAACAAGGGCAGCGTGAGCATAGCAAACAGTGCAGAGTTTTAATATCAATGAGTACCTTGAGTCTGAAGGACTTCTGGCAATGACTGCAGGTGTGAGGCTTGGCGGGAGACGCCTCCTGGCTGTGGACGGTAAGCTTATGACTGGTCAAATTGTCAGCGCGAGTAAATGATTGGCCACACAGCTCACAGAGCACTCCTTTCTTATTAGTATGCACACTTTCAACATGGCGCAGATAACAGCTTAAGTAAGTGGTAGTGAATGCTCTAAAAACAAATGCAGATATCCGTCTAGTACGAAATAGAAAGTGAATTCACAATAGATGAAGGAAATTGTTCCCACTTTTCATCACACAGTGAGCAAGCGTAGGAAAACTGGACAACCAAGCCATCTTTTCTTGCAGTTCTCCTGTGAGAATGGATGTGATTTTTAAACTCGGAATGTGACTTGGTCACATAAGCGCAGTCAAGAGCAGGGCACTCTAGGCATGCCAAGCTGTCGATGCCGCCGCCACTGGAACCTTCTGTTACACTAGTATGAGAAAAAGAAAGTATTCATTGATTGTAGAAAAACGCTTCATCCTATCGATAAGGAGCTGAAATGACCTTGGAATGCATGAAGATTCTTCTAGGGCCCTTTTCAACTTGATTTCTTTAACATATTTGGGGAGCTCGTCAATAAATAGTGCAATCTGTTTCACGTGCCCAACACACACATAGCACACATCTAAAAAAGTACTAACATGGTACGAGAAACATGCACAGCACTGAAGAGGAAAATAAATACAAACAAAAAGCTAAGCTTTCCACACTGAAATCACTAAACATGCAGTATTGTTTGGTAGAACACAACAGATGATATCACATACATAGAACCTCAGGACTCACCATCAGACGCTTGAACTGAGAGATTATACCTCTCGTAGATCTCAGCGGCATGGTTAGCTAAGCTTATCGGTAAAGAATCAATGAATTCATTGGTGAATCTAACAGTAGCTTCATGGAACATAGGAGGATTGGTGAGTTTGGAAGAGCTCATAAGTTCAGCTCACTGTCTAGTCTATAAACGTCGGAGGGTACTGAAATCAAATAGAAAAGCGACGTTCAAATAGCTTCAGATTCAGAGCAAGCCTCTACATTTGTCCAAAGACTGCAAATAAATACCTAAACAACGGTCGACTTCCTTCCAACAGCAGACATCGTACTCTTGAGCAACCGAGTGGTACGTATGGGAGCGATATATGAAGCTATGCAATTACTGTATACTATTGTAGGTCCCTTCTATATATCGCGCGACTATAATTAGCCCTACACATCAGATGACCTTGGGGTCATATCGAGAAGCCGATCTGCGCGTAGAAGTAGAAAACAAATTTATTGGCTCCTTTCTTTCTGGATGATGTATTAATCCTTCCTTATGAAAACCAAATTGATGGGTAATACTAATTATTCATAACTTATGGGTACTAGTTAATTCATATGTTCGCGCAAAAAATGAAGAGGCAGCTTTACGCTACTTAGATCTGCGGCCAACAGGATGTCGATCTGTTAGATTTCGACCAATCCTCACGCCGTATTCGTTGAAAGGTTCGTAATTCAAACACGGGAGAGAGAGAAGGGATTCACTGGCACGGCGGGCAGCTCCTCTTCTTTGGACCGGAACGTGAACTAGCACACACTATTATGGCAGCCAAGAGAGATCCTCACATTCCACCTTCTAGGAATAATGTCCCAGATATCATTAAGGATCCGAAATCGAAGAAATCTTACAAGAAGGGTAAATTTCTCGGAAAGGTTGGTGGACATTTAATTTTATTCGTATCAATCTAACGTGAAACCTGAAACGTGTAGTTTGAATTTATCATTCAAATTTAACAGCCTGTGTGAAACGGACGTGAAAGCTGTCTCTTTCATTTTGTTTTCATTGCCTCATTAAAGAATGTTGTTAATTTTAAGGGTGGCTTCGCCTATTGCTATGAGCTGACAGACATGGATTCGATGGAAGTGTACGCTGGTAAAGTGGTCTCAAAATCTCTACTATTAAAACCTCACCAGAGAGACAAGGCAAGTATAAGTTGTGTTATTCACCATCTATGCTCAGCAGAACTAGTCGCCTTGGTGATCATCAGTATGGTGCATGTGAGAGGCTACAATTCTTTCTCTAAGGTCCACATTCTGTGACAGATAAAAACTATATCTTGCACGTTATTTACTAACCACGTATGTTATCAAAGCTTCTGCCACCTTTGTCCAGGATTTATTATAGTTGGTGACGTTTAGGACAGAATTATGTCAAGAGGCATGTTGGGAGGGGTTGACAGGGTTGTTTGTGGAACCGGTGTATGGTTAGTATGCTGGGGGGGAGGCGTAAGGACATAAGCCATTTTCAGCTGCTGTCTTTTTCAAATTTTTCAAGTGCAGACAGTGGGTTAGAAAATATTCCCACTAACATTGCCATATGAACAGTTTCAGTGGGGTTTGATGATATTGATAGGAATTCTATACAATTGGTTTTCTTTTCACTGCTGCATGATCCGTTACACAGGAAAGGGGGACATACGTCTGTCCAATAACATTCCATTAAATAACTGTCCACAGTAAATCTCCCCAAATAAGTGATGGAGCATAAATCCATTAGAGGAGAGTTTGCTTTGATTGGGCTGGAGCCGAAACAGAAACCGTTACGGTGTTGAAACTTTGGTGAGGCGAAGGCTGTCCTCCACATAGCAATCTGACTACATCATGAACCACTCTCCGCTGTGGTCATCCCGGATTATCTGGCAGCCGACTGCAGGCCACGATGAGTCGACTGTCGTATAGGTGAATGTCAGTAGTCATTAGTGGACTTCTCATGATGACACAGCCTAACCCATGACCGCACTATTTTCCAACTGCTCGTCTCCAGGAGAAGAAAGTCAAACGTATCCACTATGAATGGCGTAATGCTTCCTACTGCGGTTGTATCACCAGACCGAGGACTGTCTACGCCTAGTCAATGTTTCAATACTCACAGCTTCTGTTTCAGCATCTCCACGTAATTCCTATATGAAAGAATTACAGTTTGAGTCCAGGCACCTTTGTAATGTTGGCTATTGCTTCATGACAGTATTGGTAACAAGCTGCCTATGGTGGCGAATGTAACTGCTAGAAAAAATACTCATGTTGCACCAGTAAATCGTTAGATATATTTCTGAGTAGAAAGAAAAACTGAATTGATAATGATCCATAGTCCGCAGTGTGGCTGTCAGCCCAAACTGTTGGCCCAAACTCACACATAATTATCTGTTTTAGTGGTAAGATACGGAGATATGGGGATATAGACTTAGCAATTCACTTCTGTACAAACAGAGCTACTGCTGTAGGCCGTGTCACTCTGTAGGGATTTTGCAGTTAGGCAAAATTTCCATACATCTCTCGGCTCTTCTGTTTAGCGTGTGATGTTAATGGGATTGATTAGGAGTTGGTGTCTGTGCAATAGACTTAGATTGTAGCTATCACAAATAGTGCACTGTTGTTCAGCGTACCCTCACTTTGTTACAATCCTACCTCCAGAGCAAAAGATGCCTCACGATCACAAAAGAGAAGCTCTACAGCTGCTTACATTTTTATTTTACTAACGCTTTATTATTATTAATAGCATACTAGTTTATTATCTATATTATATTATATTAGTTAATCGTATCGATTTTTCTGCAGATGACACAGGAGATTGAAATCCACAGGTCTCTCAACCATAAAAACGTTGTTGGGTTTGAGCGCTATTTCGAAGACGACGACAACGTGTATGTTATTTTAGAGCTCTGCCGACGTCGGGTACGTCTATCTCTTGCATCATGCTGGCTTTGTCGTCTGTCTGTCTCTCACCGTCCCGCTAACATTTCCAGTCGCTCATGGAGCTGCACAAGAGACGGCGCAGCGTAACGGAGCCTGAGGCACGGTATTTCATCAAGCAGATCCTGGACGCGTGTATCTACCTGCACAACGCACGAATCATACACAGAGATCTAAAGCTGGGTAACCTGTTCCTCAACGACGAACTCGAGGTGAAGTTGGGAGACTTTGGTCTCGCCACCCGTCTCGATTACGACGGCGAGAGAAAGAGGTGAGTTCAGGAGGTCAGCTGCTCAGCCCTACGCTTATGTTGGATTATCTTTAACCTTGACCTTTTCGCGTGATTGTAGGACATTGTGCGGTACACCAAACTATATCGCACCTGAGGTTTTATGTAAGCGAGGCCACAGCTTTGAGGTGGATGTCTGGTCGCTGGGGTGTATCATGTAAGTCATCACTCACTTGACATTGTATCTGTTACTTCACACTGGAGAGTTTACCTTCATCGATGACCAGTGGCCGGTGACTACTGTCGTACCTCACTACTACAGTAATACAAGCACTCATGATCTCTCTGATGATCACTCTGATGACAGATTCATGGCGTTACAGAGAAATCCACCACCTCGACCATCCCAGCAGCAGTGGGCGTTTCTGTGGGATGTTGGGCTGCCTTTCAATCGCCAATTGTCTCTCCGTTCAGGTACACTCTGCTGTGTGGACGACCTCCGTTTGAGACTAGTTCACTCAAGGAAACGTACGCTCGTATCAAGAAAAACGAGTACAACATACCGGCTAGCAAACGCCTGAGTCACTCCGCCTGTCAGATGATCGATAAGATGTTAAAGAGTGATCCAAGCGCCCGCCCCAACGTCATGGCTCTCCGAGACGATCCATGGCTAAAAGAAGGTCTGTTGTGTATTGCCATGCTTAGCCCGCGCCAGTCTGTTTCACCGTCTGCTGTCTGGCTGTAACGTTGGTCAATGGTGTTTGTAGGTTTTATGCCTGTTCGCTTGCCATCCAGCTGTTTGACTATGGCACCTCGCCTGGAGAAGCTAGAGGACGCCAGCAGCTCTCGACCGCCATTCCTGGAGCTGCAGCCCGGTGACATCTGTCGCGGGTCTACTGGCTCACCAACTAAGGACAACAAGGGTCCCAACAAACGGGAAGGTATGTCTGTGCCCCTGTTCGCTGTGGAGGAGGAAGGGGAAGAGAGATGGGGAGGGTGGTGGAAGTAGAGTCAGCCTGTCTGTCAATCAGTCAGTTATTGATCGGTCAGTCTGTCGGTCGGTCGGTCAGTCAGTCTGTCGATCGATCAGTCTGTCGATCGGTTAGTTGGTTATGGACTGTTGTCCTTGTGTAGATGAGTCAAAGGAGTTCCATGTCCAGGAGCTGTTCAAGCAGATATACAACGTTGTGTCATCGAGCCGTAAATCTGGTGGTAACAAGGAGAATGAAGATGAGGCCGAAGACCCAGCGTCGATACCGATCTACTGGGTCGCTAAGTGGGTTGACTACTCGGACAAATACGGCCTGGGCTATCAGCTGTGTGACAACTCCATCGGCGTGCTCTTCAACGACAGCACTCGCCTCCTGCTCGCCAGCAACGGAGAGTAAGTCTGTCTGTCCGTCGCTTGTAGCCTGGTTGCTATGGATTCCATGGTTACAGCGAGTTATTGTATATCGGTTTCTCTGCTTATAGTAACATTCAGTACATAGAAAGAGATGGAAAAGAGCATTTCCACTCCATCAGGAGTCACCCTGAAACGCTGACCAAGAAAGTGGTGCTGCTGCGCTACTTCCGTAACTACATGAATGAGCATCTAGTCAAGGTGAGTCAGCGAGTGCGATACGCTCAGCTCCTCGCGGGTACAACGGCCAGCTGCACTGCTTTCTGTTCTCTTATCTAGACTGGGGCCCACGTCACACCGAGGGAGGGCGATGAGATGGCCCGTCTTCCATTCCTGCGGACTTGGTTTAGAACTCGCAGTGCCATTATCTTACTGATGAGCAATGGCACGCTGCAAATCAACTTCTTCTCTGACCATACCAAGGTAGCCGCGGCTGCTGCTCTGTAAAGCCCGGTGTTCATATAGCGTCGCAGTGCAGTCGCAGCACAAGAATCCATCCAGTTGGAATCTTGCGATAGCCTTACGCTGGTACTACGAAGATCTGCGATGGACTGCGCTGGTGCTGTGCAGCAAGTGTTTCCATATTGCGGGTTTTAAGGGTCTCTACCTCAGACCTAGAAATAATCTACATATGATTGTGACAAAAAGGCAACTGATGATGTGATTAGGAAAACTTGTTGGTTGTTGCCTCTAAATCGAGTCACAGAGAATAACAGCTTACTGGCCTAGCTTTACCCACACGCGTGTCTGTGTCTGTATCAATTACGTCGAGGAGAGGGCGGGGCCTATCCACATTTGAATCAATGTTTTCGGATTGGAATTTGGATAGATTTTGTACCCGAGAAGTTTAGAAGCTCTCACAGGACTCCACTGTCAATCGATATGTTGCAATACGTACAGATTGATACATGATCCTGTGGAGAGTTTATCATCGCCAGGAGTCGTCTGCTCATCTCCCAGTCTGCTACATCTCTTTGTCTCTTGTTCAGATCATGATATGTCCACTGATGCAAGCCGTTACCTACATCGACGAGCACAAGAACTTCCGCACGTACAAGCTGGACCTGCTGGCGCAATACAACTGCTCTAACGGACTGCTGTGTCGACTCAAGTATGCCAAAACTATGGTCGAACGAATCATGCAGATGAAGAGTGCTTCCGCCTCCTCAGTGAAATCCGCTAACGGCTCGACTGGCCAGGCTGCCGTTGCAGCTCATTGAGTCAGCGGGCACGGCTACGATTGGTTCACCGCTGTGAGCAGCCAGCCAATCAGATCGCACCGATTATCTAGAGTAGCCTGTATCTTACATGTCGACTAACGAGTAAGACAGCATACATTATATATTTCTGGTTCTCTATTTTACTGTGCAAATGCTAAACTATAATGGCTCTCTCTCTCAATGTCGTGTGTACGGAAGAATGTGGTGTAAGTCTTGGGACGGTAATTGTCAATATCACGTTTTAGATAAGGTTTTTCCTTCTGTGGGATTTATTTTCATCCTTGTGACCCGGCTCTGTTCTTATCATTGAGGCAAACAATATTTTAACTTATCAACTACTAATAGTTCGGAAGATGTACAGTTCCTACTGGGAACCAATAAACAAGTTTTAAATTGGCTGCAGATTCTGTGTTGTTTTTTCCAGATGTATTACATCCAGGCATTTTCAGCGGTAATCTGTAAGCAGTTTCATGTTCAGTATTAGTTACAGCCAGCTCTGATACACATAGCTATAACAGGAGTCGAGAACTACCCATAATCCTAGCCGACTTCCTGGTCAACAAGGTCTAAAAAACGTGCTGATGACAGAGGAGCCTCAAGCTTCATAGTATTGCAAAATATTAGTAGTGCTCAGCGTTTTGTATCAACATCTATACAATATATAGGCCTTTAGAGACTAGTTCAGCGGCTACAAAGCAATTACATGTACTTTGTGTACACTAGCAAAGATATTTGACAGTAGTTGCTTGGCCTTCACTTGACCTCTGACCTGCAGGCTTTCACTTGACCTGCAGGCTTTCCTCTGCCATAGCTACGGGATTACTGCATGAGTGACATTCAAACCAGGCTTTGCTGTGATAAGGGAGTTGTGTTCTCACAAAACGAATGATTTCCATCATTTGATGCGTGCACGCAATTTATATGTACATTTTCATTCTCTTAGAATTGATATTGGTATAGCATAGAAAACTTGTAACACACTATGAGTTTATACATCAATAGACTTATAAGATTCATAACCTTTCTTGTTCACCATCCGTAGTATGGCACCCAGCTGACTGCCTGGCCCGACTTCATATGTTTTAGGAAAGGCATGATCCTTAGGCCGCTGGTAGAGTGTGTGCATAGTCTGCTCCCATTTCACTGGCTTGTAGAGCTGATGGAGTAGAAGCTTTTGATACTGCTTCTGGTTGCCGCTATATGACGCACTGTAATGTATACAGTTTGACTATAACCAAAGCTAACAGCAGCAAACGAGCCAACAGACAAACAATACTGGGATTCAGTTGTTCAGAACTTTGGAAAGTCAGACATCAAAAAGCCTAATCCCTACGGCTAAGATTCTGTCTTATCTGAGCTCAGTTCAGCAATAAATAATAAATCAATTAATAACAACAATAAACAAAAACAACAACATTAAACAATAAACAAAAACAACAACAATAAATCACAGGAGCGTTAGGAAACCAATGATAGTTTTAGGCCCTAAATTTCACCAACCAAAATACAGCAGGGTTTTGGAAACACCGGAGACTTGACAGTGACTGGCAGTAGTAACAGATGTATAACTCTTCATGAAGGTATATAACTGGTATAGACTCAACTAGTCTAGACAGAACGCTGCAGAGCAGGATTTTACAGAAAAACTAGCGGTAATTGTCTATTTCCCCGCCCTGAAAGTTCTTGAAGAATTCTTCAAGAATTTCTGAAGAATTCTTAAAGTACTTTCAAAGAATTGTTAAGAGGTCTTGAAGAATTCTAAAGAGTTCTTTAAGACTTTTTATTTTGAGCAATTTTAGGAGAAATAGACAACTACCTAACTAGCAGCCAACATTGCTATCATTACATTTTGCAATAGAAATTAGCTGATCATAGGAGTTATCCTCTCATATGGAATAGGAGTACTGAGTTACAAAATAGATGAGATGCAAGGCAGGGGCGGATTTAGAGCGGAGGCGACGGTGCCAACGCACTGGCTGATTTTAGATTGCTCAATTTTTTTTTGCATTGTGAAGGTTTCCCTAACGAAAATGCGATTGCCGTGTCATTAGTTCTTAGTCCTATCATAATTGACCCATTTCCAATTGGCTGTCCAATCACGCAAGTGCTCTTAAATTGCATGTTTCTGTGGATTTCTACTAGCACTATCGAAGAAAGCTAGCTTGGTAGCAATGGTAGCTCCAACTTTTGGATGAATCTCATAAGAAGGAAAATATATCATAACAAAAAAGTTTAGAGCCTCTTCACAAGGCAAACAAGTCACGATAATCCAAGTAAGATGACACTATTGTGCCCTGGAAAATGGCGATATAGCTGAGAGAAAAATCAATGATTACGAATGCCTAAGTCTACGAAGCTTCTCTGCAGTGTCTTGACAGCTACATGTTATTATATCTGTCAGTGCTAGTCACTGGGACATGTCTCAGTGTAGTGAGATGGATTGCTATTTGTTGCTTGCAGATCATCAGGTTATGATGTTAGACTATGGTTATGTTACTAGCATATGATTATAATGCTGTACCCAACAGACCTCATTATAGATAGATGGATATGTGCCAAGCAATATAACAATGATTGCATCCTTCCTGGGAGCATCTTCGGGTGGGCTGCCCCCTAACCCCTGGCGGGGCATTGCCCCTGCACCCTGGCCTTAAACACCTTGTTGACAAGTCTGGATCCGCCCCTGCACAGCTACAGGTAAATTTGTTCTCAAATCAAGAATCAGAAGAGAGTTACGACTCTGGTGAAGGATTTCACTATGTACGCAGGCTGAGCAAATTTTGTGATCAAACCACGTAGTAAGATATTTGCGATCTTACAGTTTTAGCGGTTGTAATTCCATTTTTGTCTTATATAACGACATTGAAAATGAACTCGTTTGACATTATTTGCGAATTAGCGACCAACAGCTCATTCATAAATATTTTCAATTCGCAAAAAGTTCCATTCCACAGGAGGTCCCGCCCACCAAAAGTTTTATTGCTGTCCGTGAATACAACTCTACATGGTGTTCGATGATGAGCAGTACAGAGGTAGACTCACCAGTTCACGTTGGAATGTACAGGGACAACCGGTTTCCTGAATGTGACTCTCTGCAGAGCCTTCTGCAGGTCACTAGTAGCTGGCCTCATCAGCTCCGTGTGGAAAGCGCCGCTGACGCTGATCATCTTCGTTCTCTTGAGATTAAATTCCGAGAGGTTCTTCTTAATAAAATTCAACGCCTGTAGAGTGTAGAGCGGAATGTAGTACCGGTATCAATATGCATCTCGTCTTAGTATTGTCAAGCCACATTTCACCTCCGTATGACCTCCAACCACTTTAACGTCTGGGAAGAGGTAACTGGATACGCAGCAGACGGGGTCTTCCATGGACAGTTTCTGTTTGCAGTACTCACGAGCAGCAAGCATGGCGTAGCTGAGTTTGGAGTTGTGATTTAAGAAAACGGTCATCAAACCGCTGGCCTGAGCGTTAGAAGCGGCCTGCATGGCAGCGCCCCTAGCCTGAACCAGTTCTACAGCTTAAAGTACATGTGCCGGTTAGTATGCAGACGGTGACGGCTGAATGTCATGGAAACTGTAGTCGACATAGACATCTAGGTACGTACCGTCCTCAAATGAGAGAGCGCCCGCAAACACCAGGGCTGCGTATTCGCCTACACTATAGCCAGCAGCACCAACGCAGGAGTTCAGTGCCTGTAAGGTGGAGATAGATACCTTGTATATTACAGGTATTTACTGTTTGTATATCGCAGTTGGTAACAGAAAACAAAACATATACAGTCTTTCCATAGCATAATAGTGATGATAATAATAATAACATGCAATATAATAACAATAACGACATACAATAATAACATGCAATAAAAACATACAACAATAATATACAATAGTAACATATAATAATAACATACAACAATAATATACAATAGTAACATATAATAATAACATACAATGATAATATACAATAATAACATACAATGATAATATACAATAATAACATACAATGATAATATACAAT
>ERZ1740065.130-NODE-130-length-33518-cov-11.630278_pt1 | contig 33518 bp, 17 predicted proteins | sample MGYA00581738_ERZ1740065 | MGnify/ENA primary metagenome ERZ1740065 (study PRJEB43018, sample SAMN04849749) | marine metagenome | isolation source: floating plastic debris | place: Pacific Ocean | collected 2008-09-01 | study: EMG produced TPA metagenomics...
TATACTATTGGTCTGTTGCCTTTCATCATTGTTAATATCATCAGAGCATGAAATCCTTTCCACACGAAATCACAGCTTGCAAGACAGACATGCTAATCACTACACCACGGCAGCTTACGCTACACAACATATCACCCAGCTCCCGAGAACTCAATGCAGCACCTCCTACTGACCTCATTAGCTGCCTCTGGCTGACTCTCAGCATCCACTCCCAGGATTCCTGCCAGTCTCAACACGCCGTTACGAATTAATATCACATAGACGCTGACAAAAGTGCCGAAATAGCTTGCAAGAGTGTGTGGTCTCCATTTGAACCTCACCTGTTGGCACGCTAGTCACTACACTTTGATGGCTTACACTACACAACAAGATTTAGCTGCAGTGTCCTATTACATAAGTTATCTGCTATAAGGCATCTTAGCCGCAGTTGAGGAATTTCTGACGTGTCAGATCTTACATGCTTAGCCCCCATCTTGATTCTGTGGAAACAAGGTACACTGGCTTCCTCGTTCTAATATCTTCTCCTTACTCAAACTTTCTTCATACGTATGCTCCTTACTCTGAATCTTTCTCTAAAGTGAGCTACGATTTTGTTACGTACTCAGGAAATACATCAAATTGAGCCACTAAAAAGAAAAGGTAACTGGAGAACCCCATCTAGCAGCATGATTAGCTGCAATCAAGCCAACCATGTAGCCGTATTGTGTCAGTTGGCACGATGAGACTATCAATCAAATTCAAATTAGAATAGCCAATTTTCATCAGGTTGCTGTTCCTTGTCGCTTCACCATGGAATCGATCAATTACTTCTGTCAAGGTAGGCCGAGACGTTTCATCTAGATGTAGCTAGTGGTACGGTCCAGAAGGCAAGGTGGAAGCTAAAATTCTGGAAGAAAATAAAACGTTGTATGGAATGAAACTAAAAAGCTGCAGTCATTTGAATTTACACTGTAACTCGAATGCTTTGAACAGTCAACCCACATTTCCATGGCACTACATGTCATTCTGTAAATCTGACGAGAACCACTGGTTAAGCAAACCGGAGCATGAAAACACTACTGCTGATCAGATTTTCCGATGCTAATGCCAATGCTATATTTGGATTGTGGTAGCTCATAACTGTAATTCTATTACCTCGCCCATCATCTGAGGTGGTAACTATGGCGACAGAGTGATCATTTTCCTCTGTACTTGCCGAGGCTCAAGTTTTCAAGGCTACAGGTAATGGAATCAGCAAATAGGATTCAAGGAGAGCATTTTATGTGGCAATAACAGCTTATTTTCTTCTCCAATGGTTTGACCTTGATATTCAATCAATTCTGAAATACCGGGAAGTGCTTTTTAATTGGGATTAGACTGACTATCCTGATTAATCAAACTGTGTTCATGTTGCATCAGACAGTAGGAGGAAATTACAGCTCTGGAGGTCACGCAGAGAGATATGTAAGGCACCAGCTGCTCCTGAACTCACAAGGTTGAGCACCAGCAAGAAGAGAAGACCGTTCTAAGATCTTTTCAGGTGAGACAGACCAAAGTTGACCTAATTACATCACATCGACTTTATTACTTCATGCATGTCTTTAATACTAACTTGACCATAATTTTAAAAACTCTTTAATTCTTCATGTTGATCTTTCTTTTGTTTTAGTGAATTAAAATGAGGCTGCTAATATTTGTTCTGATTTTTGCTGTATGTCTTCTCTGCGCATCAACAAGCATGGCTCAGCAGAAGTTCGGTTCGGTAAGTTGTCTCCCCATCATTCATCTGCCCGCTTGATATGCTGAATCATTTACTAGCTGAAATTGACAAAACAGAGCAGAGATAACCCATTTAATTGGATTCTAAAAGTCTGCACACCTGTTGTTATGCATATTTCGATATCAAACGACGTAATGTAAGATTGAAACTTCCTATGACACGCTTTTGCATTATCCTTTTTTGTCCCGCATATTGCTATGTGAGCAGTTAGTCACAAAGGGGCTGTGTTTGCCGGGTTGGATGTTTGTGCTTGCAACTGGCACACAGAGAGCAACGTTGAAGCTACCCTACCTATTGCTTTTACCAATGTATAATGACATTTAAATCCTTGTTCACAATATTTGGCTAGCTCTGCAAGATCCAAAACTTCAATATGGCTGCTATCGCTCACATCAGAACTGCGTATTTTAGTTGTACTATATTTTTTCTGCTGGGACGCTTTATAATATATAGTGGAATTCACTCTCCGTTTTCACATTAGACTGTGTGGTCTCCTCAGAGCAATAATTTGAAAGCATTAGACTGCTGATATTCTGCTTCATAAGGAATACCTGATAAATAGAAATGTCAAAACATGACCAGAGGCGGATTACAATTATTTTATTTCTATTCATTTTATTCTTTAAAATCATAATTATGGTAGATTCACTTGTCATCATCGTATTTTAGCGTTGGTGCTGCTGGAAATGCTGGATCAAGCTCAAGTCCTGCAGAGTGAGACTATCCAAAGGCCTCTGCAAAGTACTAAAGAAGAAGCCATTCTTTTGTTACCGCTGCTCATGTAGATAGAGGGCACCTGACTTTGACTCTCTGACTTGACCTTGGTGTTGAATGTGGTAAAACTTGTTGAACATCATCAAGACAGGAACTTGCAAAATAAAACACTGAAAATGCTGATTCAGTAGCTTTCACTCTTATGTCGGCGCGCACATCAGACGTGAGGCCGCAATGTTTGCTGAGCACTGAGGCTGGCCTAACTGCTCCGAAAGCAGACTGAACTCATGGTAATACAGTCCTAACTCCAGTGCGGCACACTGATAGGATAGTAAATAATGCTGTTAATTCATGAAGACTTGAATGCGTGGGCTTTTGTGGTCCCCCTCTCTCTGTGCGGCTATTGCCAGCATAATGCCTCAAAGCTGCTCCCTTGTGTTCTGGTGTCAGTGATTTTAGTTACCCACACATGGGTTCTCACGACTGTTCATCCCTCACCTTAGTTTCTTCATGGAGCATTCTCAGTCAACTAGACTAGTGGAGTAAGGACGCTTAGCTTTCAATACCACAACTGTCTGCGAGGCTAATAAGTGCATAGCTTTTCTACTTGGCTAAAATTCAATGATTTCAGCTGTTACCAATGTCCTCTAATGATTTTTACAACACATTCTGGTTAGTGTTGAGCTGTTGGTTAACTTTTCCTCCAAGGACAGCGTAGCTCTCCTTTACTTTCAATCTCCATGAGGTTAGCAGTCTGTTTTTGACTGACCAGCGGCCAAATCATTAAATTGAAAACTTAATGTGCACAACGGCTTCAGCAGGTACCTGTGACTAGGTGTCAGTGAAAAATGAACCAGGTGACCTATGAGATGAGGAGTGTGGGACCAGGATCCTTAAACATCAAAACCAGGCTTAGAGGATGTAGATCGAGAAAATCATTGGCCACAATTGTAGCCAAACGTCTCACTGAACTTTTACTTCATACATTTTTGCTCTTGGAAGGTGAGCAGTACAGTGGAGACGAATGATGTTCGCGATTCAAATACGCTGTGTAATATAAATCAACAGAAGAACTAACAGAAATGCCAGTCAAAGCTTATGGAATTGCAGAATTTATAGTTCCATCAGCATCCATAAGGTATCTGTAGATGGCAGTAGTCGATATTCTTGCTTTGGGATCATTTAGATTTAGATTGACTAACCTTAAGCTCAATTGATTGACTAATTTCGTTACTCCTTAAAACTTCAGATTTTGTTCCTGTTTATATGTAGTCATAGTTGGGTTTGAAGTCAGGCAACAGAGCATCATCACTGGCTAACCTGCTCCCTATCTCTTGGTTTCATATCATGTGAATGACATGAGCTGAGGTTTGTCTATTGGTGTTTTACAGAGTCTTGGTAATATCAAGATTAAACATTGTATGGAATTTTAGATAAATAGGTGTAGCGATACTCAGATAGTTCAAGAATTAGAGAGCTGGTGGCAGAGTATCACGAATGTATCAGCGCAGCAGTTTCTAGAGAAATGTCACTTACACCAAGTTATCCCTATTGCCAGTAGTTAAGTCGAGTCATCAGAATTTGTTCGTGCTGGAATGGAGCTTAGGTCAAGCAGGTGAAACAGTGGTCAGGGCTTTTTGTGCACATGAGAGCTGCTGTTTCAGACTCTTTATGACTTCTACCTCACTGTTTTTGTTTGCTATATTATTAACTTTGAAAGCTTGAACATGAGGTTTATACATTAAGGTTAGCTAGGTCAGCGTTAACCTTGGATGGTATTAAAAAGGGAATCTTATGCGTCTGTCTCACAACAAGCACGAGGAAGTGTATGCGAAAACAAATTGCATCATTTTCTTTTAATTTGATTGATGCCATTCCGTGGCCAAGGGTAAGAGAATGTGATCCATGACCTCTCATGCCAATTGTTTCACTTGATTGATCAGCTTTGTTTCCTCTCTGGTGTTTCATCTTTGTACAGTATTCATGCAAATCTATTTTACATCAGTAAAAGCAAAGGGCAATCCAGAAACCCATGGGCGTATACAGCGATGCATGTTGAAAGTGGGATATATCGATGCATGATGCAGACAAAAAGTGGTACTCAGTATCTGCAGATAAAATTCTGCTGATGCGGGTGATTGCTGAAGTTTAACAGCTATTTTAATGTTGCACTGATACCCTTTTGAATGACTGACCCAGCTTCAGTCATCTTTGATGTATTTGATGAGCATTAACTATATTGACTAGGCTTCTTCCGTTCTCCCGCTGATATGTGCAGGTGTGTGTGCGCTTATGTGACCTATGTCTTCATGAACAAATTACTGATATACTTGTGTGGGAGTGTGCACAACAATCATCAGGAGAGTGACATGGGCCAATTAACCGTGTCAGGTTCTTTGTTAAATATTCTCGGTAGCATCAACTGCTCACTAACACCTGCTTACATATAGAATGTTGTATATCCTATTGTATTCATGAACAAGTGGATGTTATAAATGTAGCAGGAAGGAAGAAACATAACTGTGTTGCCCTGATATCCGGCTCTGAAACACCACTTGAAGTGTAGTATGCAGGCCACGCGCTTGGGAAAATCGCAACAAATGATCAAATTGATGGACAAACAGAAAGCTGGACACACACTTATTCTTTTGCATACATTAGCAATTAATCAATGACCAGCATTCGATAACCAGCAAGCTGCAGTTGAACTCACCGAGTCATATGAAGGTATCAAGAGAATTTAGTCATTCATAATGTTGGCATGTCAAAATTTCGACGAACAGATTGGCGAATGCATCTTACAACTAGAATGCATTTGCTATTTCCCATTCATTGGCTTGTTGATGTTCTCACGAGTGTGTGGCTGGCGTGTTGTCATGAATATCATGCAGAAATGGAGACTTCAAACTGCATGACAACAAACATCGCATGCCAATTGCTGTCAATCACACCTAGACTAGCGGGAAAAGATCAAACTATCCAGGTTAAGAGATCAATGCGCAAAATCTAACACTAGCAATCTTTCACCGCGACAACAAGTGAGTCAGTAAGGTCACCTTAGAGCTTGATTTCCTAATACTCCTCCAAGACTTGGTTCCTGACCGTTTCTCTCATTGAGTTTGACTCACGTTGCTAACTAATTTTACAAATCCAGAGGTAGAGTCAGACTGACACCATTGACATCATTCATCATTTGAGGAGTTTACTGAAAATATTTTCCTCCCTGCCTGTAGGAAGATAAAGGAACGGTGAATGTACTTATTGTTCAGTCATGCATCAAAGCAAGGTGATCATTGCTAAGCAATCAAACATGCAGTCACCAGTGGTAGGCTTACCTCCAAGCTTAACATTCTCATCAGTCAAGAAAACCCTAGAAGCGTCCCTGCGACCGAAATTCCAATCACAAATGAGAATATTAGCTTGAATTTCAGATGATGCTATTCAACGGATGCCAATGAAGCAAAGAGCCGAGGTTTCCATGATGACCAGAACACTGTACCACCGAATCTAAGAATGACCGATACTGGATGGCTGAACTTGGATAGACTGAGTCACTAGCTCTTTGTTGTGTTATTGAAAGCTAGTTACTGTGCTGTGGCAAATACAGCTTTCTAAGCTATAGCAGTTTTGAGTGATAGAACATTATTACATCGATTGTAACAATAAAATGTATCTAAAAAAGGCCAACTGAACTATGGTGAGCCGACTACAGCAGACAAATAAGTTAGACTAACAAGAGTAGAAAACTCCATGTCCCTAAAAAGGCGTTTTGACAACATTGTCGTGGAACTCAATATAAATGCTAATGATAGAGCTTAATCATAATTATGTCAAGTACAGTAGCAAGAAAAGAGCTGGAATGATGAAGTTAGATGATCGAAACAGATAAAAACTTTGCTACACGTTCATCAAAGTGATTTAATTGGCTTCTCAATTGACCAATCAATTCTTAAGAATGAAGCCAATAACAAGACAGCAGGAAACACTTCCTAATTACCTGTTGTTGCATCTGGCAAGGTACCAAATAATATCCAGCTTGTACCTGTCACCGCCAGGTAGCCATAGCGTTGTGACTCACATTTGGCTGGTATATAAGATGAGAACTCACACAGACTCGTCATTCAGGGAGATAATTATCCAGAAGATATTACTTTGGATGTCAGTACATACAGCTAACTGGTACGTAGATTATTGCAGCAGCTTTCTCTGTTCACAGATAGAATCGAGATTTATCGTTTATTGCTTTCAATATGGTTTCTTTCAGTCAACTAAGAATGAAATTAAAGCTGTTTATCGTCATTTTGGCTCTATGTCTGCTGTGCGCTTCATCAACCGAGGCTCGGAAAAGGAAGAGCAGGGTTCGTTATTCTCTGAGTTCTAACTTATCCCTCTCAATCAATTACCCTACTGCATGGCTTGCTCCAGGCAGCACATTCATTGATGACTTGATAGCTATGGGACATGATTCAATTACCGTTGCGGTTTTCAGGTCTTGCCATATGCTGGTAGATTCAAAGACTCATGACTTTGAATCTTTGAGCCTGTAATTTTTACAACTTGCATGGACATACGATGGGGAGAAAGATCAAAAAGAAGAGAGCACCTATTGAAAATTTGTTTAAAGGATTACCCTTTATTCGCAAGTAATGTAGTAATGTAGTAATGTAGTAATGTAATAATGTAGTAATGTAGTAATGTAGTATCCGTTGTAACATCCAACTGTTCTTCTAGTCACCATCAAATATTTTTATCTCGCAAACTCTTGTTTTGCACTCAATTTGATCCAATTTTTCTTGCTCCCATTCCTAGTCATTCACAAACACTAACTAGCATAGAGATCATAGGAGTCATCTGTTCACTCTTCAATTACATCGCAATGTGGCTGATCAACTTATGGCATTATCAATTTACCGTGATACCTGTGCTGCTCCGGTGTTTTGAGGGCTGTGCTTCCAATCTTTGAAAATCCATGGAATTGCAGCTTCTCTGAGCTTTTGAACTTTTAATCCTCCAGTTTTCTACACAACTAGAGCAAATTACACCGGTGTCTGGCCCATGCATGACAAATTGTAGAACTAGAAATAATGGAGATTCTGTCTTTTCTGAACATTTCTGAAATTTGAGAAACCACAGCATGGAGCCCCTACACCTACAGCTACGATCTTACCATATTTGAGGTCATTTTAGCAAGACATGACCAATTAGCCACAGGAAATCATACGGAAACCAAGAGTAGTGATTTTTGTCCCTAATTATGACTGCGAAAACACAGAATGTTCCCGGTAAATACAGGAAACTTGCCATGTATGGTGCAGTTAGGTCTTTATGCAACACTCATTAGTTTACTTATTATTCTATCTTTTCTACTGCATGGAATAGGGAAACAATGCCATTTTGATTTGAGTGCGAAGAGGATTATTGTAAGTCAATCTCTCCAGTGTGTTCCTAACACTAGTCTAAACTGATGAGCAGTTGTCCTCTCATGCACCGCCTTAATCAGACCAGCTAAAAATCGAGCTCCACTAACTTTCAAACACATATTGGCAATTTTTTATTTCACAGAGTTCTCTGTTGATATTCATAGAATGAATATTTTGGGTGCAATACGCTGATCCAAGCCTACATGCCTTATATTCTTTCTGTTTCTCTGTCCATCTTCAACGCTCACCGTTCTAACAAATATGCCTTATTTTCCAGGCTCCGTGTTGTAACAAGTGTTACGTCAATAATCAACACTGCATTGGAAAACTCATCAACAACTGGATATGCAAATTCCTGTGGCCCAAACCGTGGTGGTGCTTTACCTGCATTTGCATATAACCAGCTCATAAACAGGACTGTGAAAAACTCTTGACCTTGACCAGACACTCACAAATTTGACCGACCTAGAACCTTGACCTTCTGTCAATACCATAACATTGTGTTAACTGATGAAATAAACTTGTTCAAAGCATAAGACGATGCGCTAATATAGCTTTCTGATTGAGTCCATAATGAGTTATATATGTCAACCATGAAGCAGGATATCTGATTCAATTTCCAGCTTCATTTATTCCTAGCAGCTATTGATGTATCAACATCACAGTTGCTACGGTAACAGTAGCAGTTGCTATGGTAACGGTAACAGTTACTACGGTAACAGTAACAGCTACTTCAAAAGACTGTAACAGTTATACTGAAACTGTGATATAAACGCAGCGAAACACTCACAGTTATTAGAGTCATGCACTTCAGTGCTCCTAATGATGCACCAGATAGGTGTAGTAGTCATATAATGATGACTGAGGGTCAAGGAACCCAAAGGTTCACTGCAAACACCGGTAGAGCCACCAATGTAGCTAACTACTGCTTAGGCCTCTGCATCAAACACATATAAACTGATGTACTAGATGGTTCTCTCCACGGTTCCTTAATCTGAATGTACTTGACTGATTTCGGTTCATCTTGATAGCCTGAGCTTGGTGACCTTCAGAGAGTACGGATGACCTTTCCAGTCGTACCAGACGATTCCTCTATCTCCAGGAGGAGTATGCCCTCCCAGTACCCACACACCATTCAAATTAGATGTCTGGCACATATTGTACCACCAGGCACCTGTTAATGAAAGCATAAGTTAGATAGTCAGTGAGTAAAAAGAGCTGCAAGAAGGGTGGCCAAAAAAATTGAAATGTATGCAACATTTTCCAATGCGAGGTTCAAAGAAGTTTCCAAGATCATTGCAGGAGGGGGAGTCTAGGAGTATAGGCCTGATTGGGCTGGAGGAAGGAAGAAACAAAGTATAATTTTTGTTATTGCATCATACTCTTCAATGTTTGAAACTTCAAAACTACCACATGTACTACAGTGTTCAAGTGAAACTGGGAATGGTTAATCTATCAACATAAGAGGCTCACCGACATTTTTGCTGGCACAGTTAACGTTAGAGTTCTTATCGTGATCGGCATCTCGGGTAGAGAATGATTTACGGTTATGCTCCGATAGGCTGTCTCCGGCGTCACCGAAATATGAGTCGTACTGAAATATAGAGGGTCAGGTTTCTGGGATTGTCTAATCTCCTGTCCGTAGACACGTCGCTTTCATGAGCAGGTGTTACGTCGGTGCTTCGCTGGTATTGCGCCGGCTTAAGTACCAGTGTGATGCCAGCAAGGCACCAGTATAACAGCAGCGCTTATGAAACCGGCACATGTACAGATAGGAGAGTAAAAACGCCATATTTCCGCCAAAATTCAAACAGAAAAACCCTCAAGTAGCCATTTCAGTCAGCCCACATCCTTTCACTAGTCTGATGGGCACTGCTCATGTGCCATACGTACTCCGAGGAGCTTCACTTCCTTCTCATAGATTGATGGAATTGGCAGCAGTTAAAGTTCTTTCGACAGTGGTACTAAGAATCTGCGGTTAAATGATTGACGATTTTGAATTTTTATGCCACCTCGATTATTGACCCAAGACAGTAGTCGACAATTCAATTACTTGATTATTCAATTGCTATGTCCGTGACATGGATATCTATGCACATGCATCCTGGGAAGAGAATGGTCACATGCAAGTGGCAGCAATGCCATTCTTGATGCAGTAATAGAAATTTGAAGCAGCAGACATGCAATGAGCTGTGGCAATATCAGTAACCACCTACTATGCATTTCTGACATCATGCACCTAGAAAAAAAATCAATTTTCAGACAATCTCTGATGATTAATGCATCATTTCGTAGATAGACGACAATGCGTTGATACCCGTACAGATCATTTCATCCTGACTAAGAATTTATTTTAGCCTGAATATATTTCTGCGACCACTCACACGAAGTTTGTAGTCTTGGGAGAGGTCCTCAATTCGAAAATTTGTATAATTTGCCGTCCGAGATTCTCCCTCATGGTCTTCAAGATAAAAGCTGGCCACACGGTTCTCAATTGTCAGATAGTAAAGAGCTTCCAGACCTGAAATTACCGCAAGAGGGGATAAGCTGCTGGGGCGGATCCAGAATCCAAAAACGGTAGTGCTCAAGGTGTCTCTGAACTGAATTTTTAAAAAAACCAGCCGACGGGTGACTTGATTTGAAATATTGACGTTAATTAGACAATAAACAGTTCAGTTATTCACGTCATTGGAATTCTGTAGAAGAAGACTATTGTCACGCGGTTATGGTAGTCATTGAGGGAGAAGAGACTTGGAAGACAAATTTAAGGACGCAATGGGCAATCTAGGTTGTAGACAATGTTTAGTTTTACATCTACTCTAAATTGACTGCTTTACGCAAGTGATAGATACACAATCAGTAAATCCGGTGCAATAAAACTCTTTTCTCTGATGACAGATATACCTTATTGGCTTCCGAAGGACCTAAACTCGATGTGGGGGAGCTTTAAGCACAGTTTAATGGCGGTAGGCTGCAGTTTTTAGCTTTTGTCATACTCCCATTTGTAAGTATAGATAAAATAACATGCAATGGTGTGCAAAGGTGTGGGCTGGAGTGCATGCGCACGTGTATGGGTGTGAGCACGAAAATTGACAGGAGAATGATAAAAACGCAATTTCCATTGATCATGAGAGCACATTAGTGTCCCTATACATGAGAGATGATTTGCTCTCAACCATCACAGAACTAACTGAGAACAACTCTAGACCCACGGTGGCATTTTTGTGACATGAATTTTATTGTTAGTGCTGAGAATTGGCAGTCCATAGCTTTTTGCATGCTTGCATAGCTTGGAGGGTTGCATTAGGGCACTTGTGAGAGTGTTTCAGTGCTTGCTTGACCATTACCGCGAGCAGTTCGGTTTTGGAGGCAAAGATGTATTCAATTTCATCTAAGACCTCATACCAGATTTTCCTTCTTTCATCTCAGCGTTCTAACCTTGGCTTCGGTTTTATGGCTTTAATACAGACTGTGATCCAGCTCTGACCCCAAATCCAAAACACCTCTTTGTCATCTGCATATAGGCATCCATGAATAGCCTACAGTCTAAGTAATCAACTAGTATACTGAAACGTAGACCGTTAGGAGGTAATCAGAATGGTATCGGCGCATAACGTATTCACAAAAGTATTCCCAGCATGCAGCACTGAAGCAATAAGTAGCAGTCTCCACCTTTTAGCCTTAGCTACAACACAGCCACAGTTGCCAGGCAACAGGCTTCTATCTCCTTGCATAGAACATGTAACTACTTTCAATTAATTATGAGTTGACTATTTTCTACCACAGCTTTCATGAAAATCGCTTCTAGCACATGTTTTGAATATATTATAGGCCTACCATTGCAACAATACAACGACCATCGACAGCAGCATGCTGGCAAATACAGTTTTCTTCTTTTTCCAGGCATTATGTGCTTTTGAGTATGTCTGTAACGGTTTCGGTTTAGTTAATTGACCAAATATCAGACTAATTCTTGGTTCCTGTACCCAAAGGATGTGTTCATTGAAACCTTTAGGTTGACTAGCAATTCACAATAAATTTCCATGAAAAGTGCCAAACCATGTTGTGTCTCTCACCGAGCCAGTGTTCTCCTCTCAGAGATCCGAATCCAGCCACATAGTCCTGCCAGTACCGGAAGAAATCCACGGATCCATCCAGTCTCCTCTGGAAGATGGTCCAGCCGGATGAAGAGTCAAACTCACACACAGCACGGATGGTCTGGTTCCAGGATTCATGAGGCCGCAAGTAATAAATGTCACTGTTCCGGATGTCTCCCTTCTCAAACGCGTCCTGACAGTCTTTAAACCAATACACTACTTAGAATGATTTTTATATCAATTGCACCACATCATGTTGTACAAATTCAATTTTACAGTTAGTACCTTTGTATACAGGTCCTCCACATGTAGTTAGCTCATGGTTGCAGCATACCTTTGGGGGAGAAAACAAAAGCCATCAAATGCGTACTGATGAACTGAACTGATTTGAAAATGTACATTGTTCGAAACAGGATAAAACATAAATGGAAAGAGCATGGCAAGAATGATTGAAACTGACCTGAAGCTCACTCTCTCCGCATGTAGCATACAGGACAGACACTCCAGAACCTATACTTCTCTCCATATCAACTAGAGATGACCGAAGGTAGCACTTGTTGTTCCCTTCGTCATAGATGGCTGTGACGCACTCAGTCAAACGGGAACATTGTGCGGCACAACTGCTAGGTTTCGTGGCATCTGAAATGTGTTAGTAAGCAAAATATTGTTCTTTTCAAGCATGAGGCTACTAGAGTAGAACTAGGAAGCAGTAAAAGATGTTTACCAGAAAGAGAAAGGCTGTCCAGAGTGTCAATAGATGATATGTTGAAATCTTTGATAACCGCATACTTGATTACGGTGTCTGCTAAAATTGGCTCAAGATGCGTAAAGAAAGCGCAGCAGAACATCAATATAATTGCTGAGAGAGTTACAGACCTCGCCATGCTGCTAGGCAGTCTGGCTGGTACCAGCTTGCGCTATCTGGTTTGTTAACAGCCCACGTTTAGCTCATGAATTTTTTGTGTTTCTTTTTAATTCTTCATTCACAGAGTTCGATGAGTGCCGAGCCTATTGATACACGCTATGAAGGGTATCGACCAAATATATTTATTCATGAGATATTGTGGTTCAGTCAAAGTTTAGTGGTAAAAGGAGTTTGTCTGTTGGTCCGGGATACTGGACTCCTGTCCTCTACGGATCGAAGTGGGTGAAAGCAGAGGCTTTACTGTGTGTATCTCTATTGGTGCGTACAAGGGTGTCTACAGCTGCGTTTAGCATCAACCACGGGTATATCTAGCATGTATAACTACGCATTGCCCCAGGCGCTCAGTTGCAGTTGCATATATGTTTACAGCCTGCGGCTAACTACCACAGATAGCTAGCGCCTTTGTGTGCCGAATCTGTGATTGTTGTAAGACATGGATATGTGGCGCCTTTTCACATCAACTGGGAAGCCTTGGCTAGTATCTGACCCACTTCCTTTCCAGTATTATTGGTTTATTTCATCACAAAAATTATCATTTGAAATTGAAATAACACCGAAACAAATGACGACACGTAACGATGCCCTTTTTTATCATGACTTATGTATTGATTTGATAGCGCGCTCATTTTTGCCCATATCTCACATGCTTCGCTTCACGCAAGTGTCAATCCGACTTAGTCAGCCTCAACTTTTCAAACCACTCCGAACACTCCAAGCTGAGTGACCTTCAGAGAATAGTTACAGCCTTTCCAATTATTCTACGTGATTTCTCTGCTTGCCTCAGTGATATCTCTCTCTTGCATCCACTTCCTTATCAAGCTGGAGTACTGGCTTGAATCATACCAGCACGAACCTGCGAGTAAAAGGGTACGCATTTAATCATGGAAAATGTGTGGAGAGCAGCAAAGCGTCAACCCAATGCTGATCTCAAATCTGAATAGATCAAATGACGAATTTAAGCCTGGTGGAACTGCAATGCTGTATTCCCAATCAAGCACTACCCATCGGCTTTAATGTCGTGCAAACTTGCTGAGTAAGTCTCGTTAAACCAATTTCAGAGAGTCCCTGGTGCTTCACCAAACAAATAAGATGACCCATATGTGATGGCTCTTAGTTTTCAGGTGTTTTCAAGCGTTTTCACTGTTTTATAGCGCTGCAGTCAAAGCAAAACTAATCTCACAGCAGAATAAACCGGACAAATGGAAAGCATAAAGCACAAAGCACACATGTATGAATCATAGGTGTGCTAACTAACATGGTAACCATAGGCTTCCAGTGAGATGAAATCCACACATAATATGTGTAGATGCTCACACCATTGTACTTAGTTCCATGCCTCCAAATATAGAATAAAGCTCAGCTACGATGAATATTTCAGAGCTGGCAACCCTCGGGAGCACTATGTTATTCCTTTCAGCGCTGCATCGCTATCGATTCACATGTTACTTGAGTTCGTTTCATTGCTTCCCTCTTTTTGGCATACTCACTGGTGTGACACTCCTAAGTCATGCAGGATTTATATTGGTACGGCTAAAGCCGCTCAAACCAGCATAAAACCAGCTTTGCACAGCCATTGCATTGACATTCTGCTGCTTTTTCTCCAAACTAAGTCTCCACTCCAGTGGCTCCCAACCCATAGAGTCCCGGTGGCACTTGCTCGCTAAGCAGAAACCTTGCTTGCTAGGTGGAAACCGAGGCTCCAAAAAGTCAGCTGGGTTGCTAGATTTTCCACGGGCAAGTTGAAAACTTTCAACTTCCCTTCGGGCTTTATGGCTTCCAAGATGCACCAGTTAAATGGAAATTGGTGCATTTGGTGACCGGTGGTATCGGTCAATCCATGTGTTCAAATGACACAGAGTCGAGCTCATGATGTGTCACTAGCAACAAAGTTATGCTTGACCTATAAGTTTCTAGCTGTTTGGGTTGGCTCAATATTCTAGCTGTTAGCAAACTTTTATGATGAACTGTAGAGAGAACCCTGTGGTAGATGGTATTCTCCTGTCGGTCACTATGCTCATGAATTTCTTGGTGCGCCTCTAGTATGCATGATGCGTGCAAAGGGTTGTTCTTGTGAAAGCTTAGGCCAGGTCACGTGTTCTTACCTTTCTTTAGACCTTAGTTGTCAGGTGATATTTAGTATTCCTTGGCGTTCATGAGCTCGCATAAGGAACTGACAGGCTCCAGGTCTATGACTCTATTCTTTGCTTTTCTAAGACCTACAGGCGCCTATACTCATACTTTCGATTCCTTCTCACTGACGTCTTACCAACATTACCTGGCCGCTATGACAGATATACAGGTCAGAATCTGTCCTCTCAAACACGTATAAAATTATTGTCCTATATCATACTGTGTCATTTTCTATCATTATAATAGATAAAACTATAATGTTATTCCCAAATATCGGACTTATTTTCAGCAACCATTTTCTTACAGGCTACATATCCGCGTCTTGCGGCCTAGCTTATCATGCGTGACCAAGATTCATTGGGATACCAATCGGTAAGTTTCAACTTGTGATGGCTTCTGCAACATTCATCTGCATTACATTGTCTGTTTACTAAAAGATTTTCAACAGATCTGGAGTTAAATTGGCTAGGTGAAAACATGTAGCCACAAGGAATTCACCTGGTTCTCTTTGAATGGTTGCCTGTTGAGTGGAAACAAGAAAACCCGAGGCAAACCCTGGGGCTGCCTGGAGCTGCCTGGGGCCAGGAACCTGCTAAGTGGAAACCAAACAAATCCTAAACAAATTTTATCAGGAATCGTTGTCAATCATATTACCATTGTGTATTTCCACATTTTACCCCCTGATATTGGATACCCGCTTTCTGTAGATATAAGTGGCTGACATCAGAGTTTGTGCTGTGTCTACATAATATGTTAGTACGGACACAGGCGTCTGCAGCTTTGTTTAGCATCTACTGTGAGAATATTTCGTATCTTTATGTTAGAAATGTGCCTTGCTCCAGGTGCCCAGTTGCAGTCGCATAGCTGTTTACCTCCTGCAGCTTTCTACCATAGATGGCTAGCACCCTGGTGTGTCAAATCCCTGATTGTTGTAATAGATGGATACATGCCTCCTTTTCACATCCGTCTGAAGTGATCGCTTGGAGTCACAACCACTTCCTCTACATTATTACAGCTTTATTTAAGCATGAAAATTATTCTTTTAAACCAACATAAAACTGACACAAATGACGTTGTGTAACAGTGTTGACCCCTTTCATGGGGTGCGTTACTATCTCACCAATTCATTATTGATTTGACAGTGGGCTCATTTCTGTTCATGTTAGTTGTTTCATGCATTCCTGAATCAAACTTAGTCAGCCTCAATGGTTCCACTCTATCGGGACAATCTGAGCTTGGTGACCTTGAGAGAGTAGATATTGCCTTTCCAATGATTCCATGTGATTCCCTTGCCTTCCTCAGGAGTATCTCCTCCTGGTATCCACTTCCCGTTCAAATTGCAGTACTGGCACGAATCATACCACCAGGCACCTGCAAGTACAAGTGTAAGCGATTAATCGTGGAAGATTCAGCGAGAAAGAGGGAAGCATCTACCCACTATAGATCTTGAATTTGAATAGAGGAAATTATGGATTCCTGCAATTTAAAAATATACTGCTACATTCCCTCTTGCAACACACTTAATGGCCATTAATGCAGTACCAAACTGCTCAGTGAACCCTATCAATCAATTTCAGTAGGTCTGTGGTACATTGAAAAATATATAAGATGACACACTGTGCTAAGTTGGCTGCCTCAGATAATAGACACCAAGTTCAGCTATGAGTAACATTGTAGAGTTCGGAACCCTGGGGAGCTTAATATTACCCTTATTGGTCCTGCATCACTATCTATTCACACGTTATAAAAGTTTGTGGTGTTTTTTCTCGCCTATCAACATGTGCACTGGTGTGATACAACTGAGTTGCGCCAGTTTTATGTTCACGGGTCTACGGCTGCAGAATAACACCAACGCAACACAGCAGTATAACCTGAGTGCGCATGTTGTCTGGAGAGCGAAACACGCCAAGGTTGCTCGTCGTTTACCTATTCAGCGCAGCCGTGCTTTAGCGTCGCTGCTCTCTGTAAATATAATGATGATATTCGCTAACTTTCATCATTGCCTTCATTAAGTTAAGGTAGTGATGATAAGCTACTGGCTACACAGCTAAGCTGATCTACAATTCAAAGATGGAAAAGTGAATTAGAGTCTGAACATATTTAATTATTAAATGGAAGTCACAGCTAGCATTGTATTGGCAGTTGGAAAACTGTATTATTCGGAATGAATTCCGGTTCAAAACTGACAGCAAGTTATCTAGCGGGTCTTTTGGACGTGGTATTCAACTATTAATCTTTTTCCCCAACATTTTCATCCCAGACACTGCATTTTACATCCATCTTTGCCCCTTTTACATTTGTCTCTCTTATACTACTTAATCTTGTTACAGGAATAGAAAACATGAAATAAATTTCTCCATCAGCTAGATATGACTCACCGACATGATTGATGGCACAGTTTTCTCCAGAACGATCATCATTATCCACATCTCTTGTTGTGAATGACTCGCGTAAGTGCCGTGCTAGACTATTTCCCGCATCACCAGAAAACGAGTCGTACTGAAAAGATTGGACCCCAGATTATTCAGGGACACAGATGTGGAGTACCACTGTTAAGCCGCTTTCATCAGTTTGGAGTCGATATCCTTACCGGCCCTTTACATGCAACGCGAAACCTTTTTTAAGCCATCGTCAACTCTGCCAGGACATTAGAGCAAATAACCTCTTGTAAGCCAACAGTGGAGTTATTTTAATGCATTACCAATACCAGTGGCAGAAGCTACAGCTTTTTATCCCGTTTCGCATCAATTGTCGACGTTTCATGTATCATGGTAAAATGCTCCCAAGAACTCAAGATACTTAGGCAACCAGCTACATGTACGATGAGATGAACAGTTCCACATGGAGCAGACTCACATTGAGCGTGTAATTGCTGCCTGAGGGATTGATATGAAAGCCGGAGTAATTCGCAGTGCGAACTTCCCCATCATGATCCTCTAGGTAGAAGCTGGCTTTGCGGTTAGCGTTTGTGAGATAGTGTAGAGCTTCAAGACCTAGAAGCATCATCAAGGAACATGAACTTAATTCCTCAGGTTTTAGTGAAATGTTTCCTTGTGCCAAGAAAATACCGCCTCTCATGACATTATTTATGTGACACAAGGCTAAAACCGGTATAAATAGGTGACAAGAGATTGTATTGCAGTTCTCACAGCGCACAGCCTGCTCACCAATCCAGTATTCTCCTCTCAGGGTTCCAAATCCATCGACGTAATCTTTCCAGTATCTGTAGAAATCCACTGATCCATCCAGTCTCCTCTGGAAGATAGTCCAGCCAGAGAAAGAGTCAAACTCACACACAGCTCGGATAGTTTGGTTCCAGGGTTCATCAGGCCGGAGGTAATAGATGTCGCCATTCCTTATGTCTCCCTTTTCAAACGCATCCTGACAATCTTTGAGAAGAGGTTCAATCGGAATATTCAGTGAACCACTTATTTATCAATCTGCTTAAGCATAGTGAAGGAAAAGGACTTACCTTTGTAAACTGGGCCTCCACATGGTCCAGTTTGATACTCGCAGCAGACCTTTCGAATCAGAATTTTTTTAATGCATATTGCGTATGTGAAAATGCAGCTTAGCAAGGCAGCAGATTCTGGTGAGCTATTGGATATAAACTCACAGCACTGCTCCTAGACTATTAGGCTCTTGACCATACCTGAGCCTGTTTTTCCGGACACATGGTGTGAAGCAACCAGCCTCCAGAGTCCGCAAGCTTCTTCTGGTCAATCAAATATGACCAAAGATAGCACTTGCTGTTTCGTTCATCAAATATGGCTGTAACGCAGTCATCCCTGATAGAACATGTCTCACCACAATCTCCCACCGACGATGCGTCTGAAATGATACCGCTATACATGATATTGATGCACAAGTTAGCTTTGCGATATGTTGAGAGGGCTCGTGATAGTCACCTGACACGGCAAGGCTGTCATTGATGTTTACTAGTGATAAGTCAAAATCTCTCATCACCTGGTAGTCTTTCACGGCCGATGTAAGCTTAAAGTTTGTTAGAATGAGAATACTAAAGGAGAAGTTCAGTTCTCCAAGCAGAGCCGCTCGATGAGCCATTCTCTACCGGCCTGAAACAGCTGCGACATCACTCTCCTTTTATTTTGTAGTTGAAAAATCGATATCGGGCATCCACCCATTTGAGCAACAACAAATAAAAAATAGAGCACTCATGATCAGTATCAACTCATAGTCATTCAATTATTGATTGTCATGTTTTGCATACAGTGCATGCAGTTTCCTCGAAGGAATGCTGGACCTAGATCATGACAGCAAGATACAGTGCACGAAAATAAAAAACTACTCAATTACCTTTGCCTCTGTTAATGCCATTTTTACTCACCAGCAACATATACTCGACTTTCATAAGTGATCGCAACAAGATGAGTCCGAGAGGTGGTTGTAGGGGTCTGACACAGGATTTCAACAGTTACACTGAGGTCAAGCACTGTAGTAATTTTTCCACCACTGTTAGTCATTGAAGTGAACTTTATTTCAAGGGTATTGCGAAGAAATCACTTTTTCAGTTGCATATAATTAATGGTGGCCACTGAGAACCCAGAGTGTGGGAGTTCCTTTATACTACTGTTCACACGTTGGGCTGTACTATGCTAACCCAAAAGATTAAAATGCCGTCTCATGTGGAAGTAGTTCTCAACATAGCAGGCTCACTATTGTTGGACACGCTAAAATGTATCTACAACCAGGTATCTATGCTTATTCCCTGGCTAGCTCAACTAAAAAACTAGGGCTTTTGTCATTCTCCTGTCAATTTGCGTGCGCACTCCCGCACACGCTGATGCACGGATATCAACGGGAGAATGACAAAACCTCGAACTTGCCCTGTTCATCACTAACAATCCCTGATATATGGTAACTAGATGAGAAATGTATTCGCTGATAGTAGAGTGCCTTTCTTTATCATTGCTACTACTATGCACTGCGATATACAGTTTAGTTCACACAGCATTTGTGCTGACAACGGTGATGTATGGGACTCATGCTAACTGTGAGTAGTTGTCAGGTTACACTTGAACTGTTATGATGTAATTTTTAGAATGCAATGAAACAAAATTTGACTTTAGACGCATGTGCAGTTTCCATATTTAGTGTCTTCTAGATACTGCAACCAAAATGGCACAACTTGTAGATTGAAGCAGATCACTTGATTTCTGAGGGGCATGATGATAAATATCATCAGCATGCAGCTTGTGATAATAAATACTTTATTAACACAGCTAGTAAAAAGGTCTTACAGTGGATAGACATATACTTTCTTTTAACAATCCATAGCTCCACCATTTGTCATGGTTACGTTTCATCCGCTCTGTGGTATGCTTGTTCTTTGATAACCGACTGGAGGCAGTGCCAAAGCTTCATACCGAAACGTCATGCAAATAACGAGGAGACAACTCCAATATGTTATATAATACTGTAAACTGGAAAATAGTTGCAAGAAAAAAACAAAGGCGTCTATTGTGATTTGCTGTAATCGTAAAAAGATGGTGTTTCAATATTTTCCCATTTACCCAACAGTCAATCGTCAATTACTGGAGTTTCCTGTTTATTTTACAGCACAAATAATTTGCGATTAACAAAGTTTCAGCAAATTGGCAATTACTTTTGATCGTGAGTCCAGTCCATAGTATTCATAAATATTAATTTGACACTCAGGAAGAAGTTTGGTGTTTGTCATTCTCCTTTCGATTTTCGCACTCACTCTTGCACCTACCCACCCTCACTCCCACTGACTCCCACTGACTCCCGCATGCGCTGATGCACGAATATCTACGGTGGAATGACAAAAACAAGAAATTCAAATGCTTGATTTACCATGACGGGATGCTTTAGTTGTCAGCTCTTTTTGTGTGAATATCTATTTATTTCATGAAATATATTCCTTACTGAGAGAAGAACTAAATTCCATCAATTATTGCCAGCGTAAAAGATTCTTACAACATTGTAAATACGTATGCGTTCTTTCAAATTAAGTTGACGATTAAACGCACGCAGTTCCACCCATACTGCAGCTGCTTTTGGTTGCCGGTGCCTCATCAGCCTGATTGAATTCTGTTTATCTTGATAGCCTCAGCTTGGTGACCTTCAGTGAGTAGTCATATCCTTTCCAATGAGCCCAAATTATACCATTGCCCGTCGAAGAGACCTTCCCATCGTGCATCCACTCTCCATTCAAATTAGAGTCGTGGCAGCTATCGTACCACCAGGCTGCTGCAAATTTCCAGATACAGGCATATATATACATATATATGATATTAAAACACTGTACATCACAGAAGGCGATAAAAGCATCAAATCATCTGCACTAATCAACTAATCAACTGATCAATACTGGTTAGCACTAATCAATTAATTCATATGGTTCTTAGTGTTCTAGCATTAACAAAAGCTGGCCTGCTTCTATGATATCACCACTAGGGCTGTAATTATTTTGGTTCGGTTGACCTACCGACCATTATCCTCATTTCGGTTAACCAAAACTGCTTTCTGGTATTTCGGTTTCTGTGCCCAATGGATGTTCTCATGGTGAGCTATAGAGAGCTCATTATCTTCCTCTCATACCACTATGTTTCGTAAAAACTATTATTGTAAAATCAATCAGTCTTTGTTTCAAGGATTAGATCAGCGAACATGGGCACAAATAGTAGTATTGCAGAAAAATTCAAATGAACCGAACTAAAATCAGACAGAGAATGTATGGAGCACAACTTGAAGGATGCAATTGAAACAGAACTGAAACCTCCATGAAAAACCGCAAACCAAACCGAGGTAAAAAATCCCAAACCATTACGTCCGAGATCGCCTGGAGCTAATTCATGCTTAGCATAAAATTATGTGAGGCTCCAGCATTATTTTGGACCAATCACTGTAGAGGGTCTATGTTTTACCTATAAACATAAAAAGCCACACATTAATGAATGGCCGATCAAGGCGGAGTTTTAACTCATCTTTAACTCATCTCATTTTGCGTCTCTCAGCAGCTGTGAGAACAAAGCTGGAGAGAATTTAATCCTGATCTAAATTTGAACAGAGCTGCTAAAATGGACCCAGATTCGTCTGTTTTAAGCCTCTCTTTATATCTTGATTGCATAGAACTAATATTTTGGTTGTTTTTCATGAGCTTCTTCCCCCTTCCCCCCCGCCTAGAGCAACGTTTGACAGAGAAAGCAAAAGTATAACTGAAGCCATGTTGATCCCTTCTACGATGGTAAACATACAACATCCCATAGAGTGTATCTCAATGTTATTCAACATTTCAAGCTATTCTAACAATGCCATGATTGGTCTGATTTCATCAGCACGCGGGAATGTTAGTCAAGCAGAAGTCAGTCAGATTCTGTACGTATTGCATTTAAATAGGAAATATTCCCAGGTTTTATACGATAACCACTCTACCAGCAGCACATACGCCATCAGCCTGCTGCGCATAGGGTTTGTCATCAGCATATACGTAGTTGTGTGGAAAAGTTGCTTTGGTCGCTTTATCAACAGAAAGCAACGAACGGTGTGAATATTCAGTGCCGGCAAGTGCCCTTGTACGCTCATAAACAGTTACTCGCGAGTGCCCACTATTTCTCATGATTGTCAACATGCAGGTTTTTATCACTCACTACATCCACATTTGCTTTCAATCCAAAAAAGTTGTCCACAGAGTAACTAATAGGCGTGGTGGCCTGATCTATAAGTTTCTTTCAACTGTGTTCGCCTGCTTGAAATCACATGTAGGAAAATGCTTGGTAGTGTGCGACAGATCACTGACTCAAGTATAGGAGATTCACAAAAGCTTAAACCGTCTACCTTTGTGGTTACTAGCACAATTGCGTCCAGAAAGCCCATCGTGATCAGCGTCTCTAGTTGTGAACTTTCTGTTACTGTGCCTTGAAAGACTGTCTCCGGCATCTCCGGAGTACGAGCTGAGCTGAAAAGTTTAAATCATGATACCATCATACCATAAAATAGGTTGTCCAACCAACAGGATTCCCATATCCCATATCTCCAACAGGCAACCCTCATTTGCTTTCTATGCTGTTAAAAGCTTCATCTTGTGAATATGCTGCTAGTCATTATTAGACAAACACCTTATCTGTGACTTGACTCCGTTTCACTTGTACGGGCAGAAATGTATTGCTGGCACGAGTGGTCACAATTAGATTAGATGTTCATAGGCACCAAATGAGATATCAAACTTTGATTGTAACACGCTACGCACGGCTAGCAATATCATAACAGAAAGCTGTAGTTCTTGGGATGGGCAGCAATTTGGGTTGATAAGCTAAATTACTTCGTTCCTTGCCCGCTGACAGCAGCGTTGGCTGTGTCAGCTCAAAGCAAGTGCTATCATAAGCCATGGAACTTCAAACTTGTGTCTGCTTGCTATGTTTGGTGCCAGCTAGTTTGTAGTTGCAAATGCACTGTGATCAGGACTTTATACGAGACCATGAGATTGTGGTTATCAATCCACTTCTACCTGTTTAATTTGCTTCACCTACCTGGAGAGTGTACGTTATTGACGGCGTACCAACAACAAAGCCGGTGTAGTTAGCTGTGCGAACTTCACCATCGTGGTCCTCCAGATAAAAGCTAGCTTTGTTGTTCGTTTTTGTCAGATAGTATAGGGCTTCAAGGCCTAAAGTCATCAATAAGTATCTTTGCACTGTCAGGATGGGTTTTCAACAGGACAAATTTTCTCCGTTTGAGAATAATATGAACTGGCAGAGAAACCTTTATAGAACTATGATCAAACATCTCCTGCCCTTTGGCATCAAGAGGTCATCGTAAATTCCTATGACTTTTGCGCAATACTTGACCTTCACTTCGTGGCTTGTTTCACCTTTATGCTGATATATCCATATGCGTCATGCGGGTATCTGGCAAGCAGCATTTAATATGCACTACTTACTTGCACGTGCGGACACAGAACATCGCATGCCAACATAAGAGAAAAACTTGCCCACTTTTTTACTTGAATTCAGTTTTAAGGGATCGCTCAACTCCGTCAAACAGCTGTCATGAAATAGAGGCAAGCAACAATGCGTGCAAAAGCTCAAATCCTTTGCATTTGCACAAAGGTGCAAGTGGGTAAGAGCACGATTGGGAACAACAAAGGTGAGAGAATCACATCTAAAAAAAGAGCACCTTTCAAAAATGACGTATAATGAGTGATAAGCTTATTTTTAGCTTGTCATTATAAGTCAATTTAAATATCAAAACAATATGAACATAGGAATGAGGTTGGTATAGCACTAATATTAGAATGGTGTTGAGGGTTTGGCTAGTTGAACTATGGGAATTATTTACTCTATTATCAGTAGGCGCCCTGAATGCCAGTGTTAAATTTAGACTAACGCCAGCTTAAGTGCGGCGAAAGCGTAATAAGTGCAGACAAAGGCCGGAGTAGCACTGGCTTAACATCGGCGTAACGCCGGCGCATGATTCTGGCTCGCCTACAGATAGAAGAGCAGAAAGTGCCAAAACATCCATATAGTGGTGTAGCTATATCGGTAGTAATGATTCTTAGGTCGGTAGGCCCGCCTAGGAACTTATAGGCCCCCTAAGAGCCGCCTAAGGCCCGCATAGGGTGGTTCTTAGAAATACCTAGGAAGGTTGTACTTTTGCGTTCTCTAATGCCATTTAAAGAGTAGTCAGCAAACAGTGAAATGTATCTGTGGAAATAGGCATCAATACTCGACTGATGCTTTCAACCTAATGAATCTTAATTTTACTGTGTGCAATGACTAATTGTTCAATCTCTGATAGATCTGTAATCATACCGAATTCGGAGTGCAATAATTATCTAGCGTTTAAGAAAATGAAAAGAACAAACAAACTTGCGCAAAATGGTAATGGGAAAGCGTTGACCTCAGTCTAATGTATATTGCCTATGCTACCGTTTACCACAATATCTACAGTTCCTAACAATATAGTATATCACTGGTGTCCCAGCAATTTTATTGCTTCCCACTTTGAGTAATGCGTAGGAATAAAAAGTAATTTAGTTCTGAATCACATTTTTGCTGACCATGGCCCCCAAGAGTCTGCTATTTTTGCTTTGGCTATGCTTCGCTGCATATTTCTGTACGTATGTTAAAAGTATGAGCTTTCGTCATTCTCCTGTCAATTTTGATGCTCACTCCTGCTCACTCTCGCACGTGTTGATGCACAAATATTTACGGGAGAATGACAACAGCCAAAATGTGTTAAAATCATGAGTCTGTCTCCATGCTTGTGCACTAAGAAATAACGCACCATGGGGGCAAGGCTGCCATATGCAGCACCAAGTTGCTCTCCGTTTCCAGGCAGGCCAGAGCACACCTGTGGCATGAGGGCCCAGCTGGAGTACTCTGTGGGATTCGAGGCCACAATTTCTTAACATTTGTGTGTCTCGAGGTGCAGGCTCTAACACTGAGCTATCTCCTATTCATTGTGGGTATTAAAGTCCGTATAATCGATCTTGACTGTGATTTGATGATGGTACAGAAGAGGAGTCACGTACAGTGTTAAGGGCCACCAAATACTATTGATTACTCCAGGCAGAACTCTCATGTGGAGCAAAATTCAAATATTTCAGCAATGTGGTACAACAGAGCTGAAGGATGAAATTGAATGTTTCCATATAAAATATTCATGATAGCTGTTGAGAGCAGTATGAATTCTGAATATACTTCCCATATAACTGCTTTGCTAACCTGGCAGAGCATGTTAGTTTCATAAGCGCTGGTATTACGCCTGTGCTCCGCTTTTATTACAGGAGCCGAGGCTATGCGCGAACTAAACCCTGTCTAGCACCGGCGTAATGCTGGGGTAGTGCAGCCGGTAAAATTGAAGGGCATGTCTACAGGAGAGTAAATATTGCCAGAATACTGACGAGCCTAGGTCTTAGATCATGGCATTAGCTTCAATTTCAACATTGCGACTATCAGGTGCAAACATCACGTTAAGCCAAGCTTGTCATGACCCACTCACCAATCCAGTACTCTCCTCTCAGAGAGCCGAATCCATCGACATAGTCTTGCCAGTATCTGTAGAAGTCCACAGATCCGTCCAATCTCCTCTGGAAGATGGTCCAGCCGGAGGATGTGTCAAACTCACACACGGCACGAATAGTCTGACTCCAGGATTCATGAGGCCGCAGGTAATAAATGTCACCGCTCCTTATGTCTCCCTTCTCAAACGCGTCCTGGCAATCTTTCAGATGGCAGAGAATAAGAGAATAAGAGAGCTCAGCCAGCTTAAGACATATGACACAATTAGGTTACAGTTGCGGGGATGAGTCCTACCTTGATAAACAGGTCCTCCGCAGGTTGTAGGTTCATACTCACAACAGACCTTCAAAATCAATTGACTGCGGTATCATTCAAGGAAGAAGTAAAATTTTAGGTGCAGGAAGTTGATGAAGAACTTTTTACTTCAATGGACTCAACTTATTTACAAGCATCTGTGATTTGCCAATGGCAGTTGATGCCAGAACACAAGAAGATGAAGAATTGCATGATATATACAAGCCATCCACAAGCCATACCTGAGCCTGTTCCTCCGGACACATGGCTGTTATCAGCCAGACCCCAGAGCCTGCCAGCTTCCTCCGCTCAATAGTAGATGGCCATATGTAGCATTTCACACTTTCAGAGTCATAAATGGCTGCCACACAATCATCCCTGGTGTGACATGCCTCACCACACTCACCCATCTGTGAGGCGTCTGCAACGATATTGGAGATCAAGATGATGAGTAATTCAGGTGATTTTTTTAGCATGATATTTGCTAATCACCTGTCACGGCAAGACTATCTCTTATATCCACGGATGACAAGTCAAAATCTTTCATAACCATGTAATTAGTGTCCGAAAATGCAGGTTTTGCGCCAAAAACACTGAGATGAATGAGGAATAGCATTGATGGCAGATGCTGAACCCTTCTATCAGCCATTATGCAATGGAATGATTCGTTATTATCCGCTCACATACTCTTGTTTCGTCTCACAACTTAAGCAAAAATCAATACTCTTTAATGATTGATCAGTCGCATTTTGGTCACATGACATGGCTGTTTGATGCATCAGCTTTAAGTGAGGTTGGAATCACAGCTGTTAGCAATAGATTTACTATTAGCATGTTTTAAAACTATTCAACAGGACAATAACGGCTTACTTCAGCATTAAGAATTTGCCAACAATGTATTATATTGAACTATTGGGTGAATTTTATTGGCAGAAAACATTAAGCGACCTGTTAAGCTACCCATGAGGCAGTGTGCCAAGGTTCATTAGATGAAGACCGAATCATTTTGTGAGTAAGTTTAAAATCCTATCTGAGATAAGCCGGTTAAACATGTGCTGGAAAACTGCACAGATAAAGAAGGCCTTCAAGTAAAAACGTGAGGTGACAGTCACGTTTCCACAGAAAAAATAGCTGCCCATACAGCTATCGTGACACAATACTACCATCAAAGAAATAAATCAATTATTGAAATTAAAGGCGTCCATCGCCTTTATGTGTTGACTACAGAATCAGGGTCAATGAACTCCGACATGGAGCCATAAAACACTAATGCTTTGCTTGTTTCTTTGTTTCAGGTTCCAATCGCAAGGGAAAAGTTGATCCTTTAGGTCAATAGGGTATCAAAGCCAGTAATATCTGGTTTGAAAATACTAGGGACACAGCTAGTATGTGTGGCTGATTCATTAGGCTTCCAAAGAAGCTTAGCATGTGTCTAATAGCTTGATGAAAGCGCTTGGCTATCCTATAGCTGATACACAAACTCTCATCATGAGGAATTATTTGGCCGTCAACCTGCTGAGGCCAAACCATGGATGGCTGTCTAGTTGCTTATTGGGCAATAAAATCCAAAGAGGTAGTAAAAACAGAATGGCGTTCAGAGCTAAGAGGACGGAGGCTGGGGCTGAATAAAGCCGCGTTTACACAGCACTGTTTTGAGCTTCCGGACAAAGGTCCGGATTTACTAAAACCGGTGACCTGGCTGTCGTGTATCTTTACACAGCCATGCGTCAGTCCGAATCTCAGCGCCAGTAGTGGCCTGCTATTGGATAGCCTGATCAAAAAATAGGCCAATCAGATACTACCTACTCGCGTGCGCTATTACTAGTAATGTGCCGGACCGGTGAAAAAAACGGAAGAAAATGGCTCGCAAGCCATTTCTGAAAACCGGCCAAAAAGCCGGTCGGAGTTTTTGGAGTTGCCTCCCTTTGTGCTACCGGACCTTTGTCCGACGCTCAAACCGGTGCTGTGTAAAGGCGGCTTAATTGTGAACCGCAGTGCAAGCTGCATTTGCTCAGCATTTTAGTTCTAGAATAGCAAGCAATATGGCTTTAAATATGGGTTTTGGCAGTGAACTTAAGTATACTTTTGATAATGACTGCAGCATGGAGAGGCCTTTTCTCTGAACGAATAGCCATTGCGATGTATGGTTGGGTACTTTATAGATTATCTCACTGAGAGCATCAGCCATGATATTCCAAATTGTTCATGTTAGTGTGTCGCCGCCGTCAGATTTGTTGCCCTCAAGAGCTTTTTCTGGCCCGCCAAAACCCGCTGACCTCCAAGCTAAGTACCATCAGTTCTAATTCATATGATTAAGAATGTATAAGGATACAAACAGTAACTCCCAAGGTCAGTCAACTCTCATAATCCAACTTTGTAGCTTCCAATTGCCCGTCGATCGGCTGTCCTAAGTGGTCACGGGTTCAGCTAACTACCCAATGAGGACCGCTATCGTGACTGTTTAGGACTTATAGTGACTAGTTATCGAGCACTGGTAACTATAGTGATGTATACCTACATCTGTTTGTGAGCCTGGGCTATCTAGTTCGGAAGCTTTTACATGTACCACAATATTGTCGCACGCAGCCGGAATATGCAAAATATTGTTCAAGTCTGTTGATCCAACTTTGGAACGTAACTCCTGAGAGCAGAAGAAAAAATAGCGAGATAAAGTCATAACAAATCATCAAAGCAGCGCAATGCTGGCCTTATTTGCCTCTCAACGTACTAGAATAGAAGTTCCAGTATGTGTGAGACAGACCAAGAAGTTTGTTATTGGTCAGGCAAGTAATCCTCATTGCTCATTAAGCCCGATATATTCTAAGAGGGCTGAACGATACGATATTGGCAGTTACCTCAACATTAAAACTCTGAAGCCAGAAGCTGTGACAGTGGACACCAACTCCATAATCAGTCATCAGTAATGACAATAATTTAGTTACCGCCTTTTCTCCAACCGGAACTGGGCTATGACCGTTGCTAACCTGTCAGTTTGGGAATACATGACACTCAGTTTCTCTAACCTGTGAGAAGTCAAAGCTCAAAATCTGCATCCATTGCGGTGAAAAATCCGCTATACTCAAGCTCAAGTCAGCAAGATGTAACTAACAATCTACGAAAGAATGTTATAAAGCCACTAACAGCAGCTTTTACCCCAAATTTCAGCACAGAAAAGGTATAGGGTCATACCAAACATATAGGATTGTCCACAGGTAGACGGCTCATAGAAGAAACTGTTTGAACAGTAGGTGTGTTCAGATAGTTGTGATAGTGTGATAACAGCAATAATAATTTGCTAATTCTAATGCTAATTTGCTAATAGTCTTATTACACTATAGCAAGATAACACAACTCCCATAGAATGGCCACAAATGGCTCTTAGAAAGCTTAACACTGTGTAATACCAATTCAACCTGACAAGTGCAGCTAGGTTTAAGGCACTGTAATGTCTGGTAGCAATATTTAAGTATTAATTAGGGAGGCTGATAGACGACCGGATGATGCGGATGATCGCAGAGATCTTGTTAACAAATTTGATAGAATGATATTGTATTTTGCGCAAGTTTTTTTATCTTGCAGCTTCTGTAGTTGAAAGACCAGTAGAGAAACTCCGTCGGACATACTGATTACCCACTGTGTCTAATGGCGATCGGCGGTAGGCAGTGTGAGTGTTTTCCGAAACACCATAAAAATGGCTAGAATACAAATCTTTGATTTCTTGAAACTATGGAGAGCACTACTCATAAAGAGCAATCTGAATGAATGTGTTAAATCTGCGTGTCTGATACACCATAACAACATGCTTTAGTTACCTATTGCTGACCTCTTAGAATGTGTTTGCGCTAATATCAACCTGAGACTGTGATCAGGTGCGTCATCCCCGCAACCTTTTGGAACACATAAGATGGAGCAAATAGCATGTCATGAGTCATCGTCTCCATGGCCACACAATAGTATCTGTTATAAGAATATGGGTGTTAATGATTCCTAGGTTAGTCAGGCCGCCTATGAACTTATAGGCCCTCTTCAGGGCCGCCTAAGGGTCACATAGGGTTGTCTTTAGAACTAACAATCATAGGCGATCATAGAACTAGTGATCATAGGCGGACTTATGCGTTCTTGGGTCCTATTCCTCAGGCAATCCGCTGATTTTTCCGGCATCTCTATGATCCCATAGGGTACGAATAGGCCTCAAGTCAAAGAATTTTTTTCTACCTTTTACAACGCCGTATTACTCAAATTCTCATATTTTTGGCAGACACTCATAGACGTCCCACCACTGTAAGTTGGAAGCCATGATGGCTATATAGCCCAGCGGCTGCACTCTCAAAGATACTGAGCAATTATTTGTCCAAGTATATGCATGTTTGCTTTATACTGGCTTGTATTTTACATTAGTAGCACTTTCAATCAATGTCACAGACATGTTCTTCTTCCATCGATAAAAGACGGATATAACTGTACGATATGAGATTCAACAGTTTTATTAGTGTTCTTTGGTACAATAGTGAGTTGAATGGGGTGGAAAAAATTGGCTGTTTCATAATCTGAACTCAGATTTTGTAATGGATGTCTAGATCCTTTGATATAGGCAAACCAGAGACCTATGGGCAAACAAAGATATGATGGGAGTTGTCTTCTCACAATACGAGTCACTGGTTATGGAGCATTTCACTGACGTCAGAAGATTTAAACTCGTTCAATCTATATTTTAAATCGGATTTTCAAACAGACATCTAGGTCCTGAGATTTAGATGTGTTAAGCTATAGTGCTCAGGAAAATAGATGAGATACCTGAGCCTACTGCTCCAGACATTCGGCTGTTAGCAGCTAGACTCCAAAGCCTGTGACCTTCCTCTGCTCAATCAGAGACAACTTTTTTCAGAGCCATGAACGGCAGCCACACTGTCACCACTTGCATAGCACAATTCACCACTAGCTCCTATCTCAGAAACATTGCCAAGAGGCTCAGTAATTGTATTGAAAATCGAATTGATTGATTGAAGTTGATGACTAATTGCATTGATGATTACCTGAAGCAGTTAGGCTTTCATCGGTATTTACTGACGAAAACATCGGATTGGATCAATCTTGTATGAAACACTTGCTCATCAGCCATCTTGCCGTTTCCTGTATGTGTAGTGCTTGTTTCTGAGCTTTTATCTCACAGTGTTCGATGAAATCAACAGCTATTGGGTCAACAGAATGTTGCTGAATAAATGAACAGTGGTCTAGTGGTCATGCGAATTGGACGCATGATTAACGTTGGGGGAATGTTGGATGCCATTGAACACAACAGAGTTTTTACCGTCATAGGATCTACCATCTGCAGATAAAATTCACTTGACTGAGAAATATGAAGAATTGTTTGAATAACATCATACCATACAAATTGTTTCCGCGCAGCAATCCTTTGAATTAATCTTTTGAAACTCGAAGTCTGATTCAGTTCTCTGTTCCTTCAGCAGCTCGAATTGTCTGTGTGTCCACACTTGAACTCAGACAGAACTGATGTGTCAGCGATTCTAGTAAACCAAAGCTCAGCGGAGCCAGTTTTAGAACTTGATACTCTATTTTTACAGCACTCGAAAATTACCTACATCGAAACGATTTTTATGCTTTCGTCACACACACTTTCTGCACATTACAAGACATCTGAGCACATGAGTTCTCACGCGTACGTGCAAATGCCTATACATCCTATCGCGTGCATATGCATCTGGGGCATGTGCGTGTGCGTCAAGGGGAGATTCACCAAAGCTAATTTTTGAAAAGTTAAGTCATCGCCTTCACGGTTACAATTCATTTCATGTTGACCAACAGGTGTCCGTGGTTCTGCAGCCACAGTCCGTGGTTCTGCAACTCCAGTCTGTGGTGACCAGTAACATCTATATTTAGGAATTGGAGTGGGACTATTATAGTCTCACTCTTTCCTAAACCCACGTTTTCCTCATAATTGTGATCCCGCTGACATGATCAACCACAAGTCGATTTTGTGAGATGGTCGGAAATGCAAATTAAGCATCCACTAAATTGTTTTAGTTGTGCAAAAAAACCATCATTGGGGGTCCGACATACATGGGGGTCGGACATCAGTGAGGGTCAGACATCATTGAGGGTTGGACACTGCTTTACTAACATATCTATAACTCACCCAATATTTAAGCTAAACCCTTGAGACAAACTTTATTTGAAAGAGGAGAAACAGGAGCATCGGAAACACTTATAAACAAGGAATTTAAAGTTTTTGATTTTTCGTTGATCATGTTAGCCGGGGTCACAATTACTAGTAAAATTCTGTGTTCTGTGCTGACAAAATCAAGCCAAGGTTAGCTGTTTGCAGCGGTTTTAAATGCCAAGATAAAGTAAAATGCAGTCCATGTAATCATTATTTTTACTGTTCCGGTGGCGAACATGTCGTTCACTTAAATCTCTACATTCCTTTCCATGAGTAAAGAGAGTGGGGAGTGATTAAAGTCACATACCGCTTGAAGTCAAAGACTGAGCATGCACCGATCTTCAAGCTCACGAATTCAACAGGATTTTGTGAACTGCCACTACAGCCATGATATGCAAGAAATGATCTACAGCACTATACATTACCTTACCCAGGTCATCGCCATTTCTGATCTCGCAGTTGACATACTTTAAAAACATTTTTGATAGCAATTGACTAAAAAAGTAGGTCTCAACTTGCAGTTCAATACGTTAGTCTGCAGCCGATACGCAGCCTTCGATAATCGTACTCTCACCTTCGTGTGATAACTTTGCTGCTGTGTATCAATTCAACAATATTCAGTTGACGCAACAGCTATTGATTTCTGAGATAGCAGGCTGATAGCAGACACTCGATGTGCGGGCACCGGCAAAATGGCAGGTGGGCAAGTGTTCCAGAGAACGGTCGTCCAATCACTGGGTCTCCTGGTTCTTACTACAGTCAGATTTTCTTCTGCTAAGACTGATTACATCATTACGAAAGATTTTGACTTGTCGTCAGTCAATACCATTGAGAGCTTTGCTGCTAGAGGTAATCATTAAACTTCGTATTCGCAAAACAAAAAAAATCAAATTGATCAGCGACACGATTTCTGATCCCCTTGTAGATATCTCAGGGATAGGAGATTGCGGTAAATTGTGCTATGGAAGAGGTGACTGTGTGGCTGCCGTGCATGA
>ERZ1740065.131-NODE-131-length-33424-cov-5.974557_pt1 | contig 33424 bp, 35 predicted proteins | sample MGYA00581738_ERZ1740065 | MGnify/ENA primary metagenome ERZ1740065 (study PRJEB43018, sample SAMN04849749) | marine metagenome | isolation source: floating plastic debris | place: Pacific Ocean | collected 2008-09-01 | study: EMG produced TPA metagenomics assembly...
CGGCCCCGGCCATGCTTCAGAGATCAGATTTCCCGATACGGGAAGCGTGCAAGCCGGCACGACGCCTCATGAGAGAGCCGCGGCTGTGTTTTGTTTCTGGCTGTGACAAGAACACCGGAGTTCAAATAGAGCGTCTTCCTCGATTCTACCCATGTTTGAGTTTTGCGGGCGTTACTTTTCACACGATCTTTCTGGCCACTTTGGATCACCATATGCCGAAGCGATCGGCCTTTCGACGCTAGTTGCCTAGCGTCTTTTCTTCAGGTCGCGGGTCGAGTTCGTCTTTCCGTTATCTTGCATAGTTAACAACCACATGAGAGTTCTTAACCAACGCTTTACTCTTGGCTGCCATCGCAGTGGGCGGGACACTGCGAGGGAACCAATGGCTCAGGGTAATGAGAACGTTAACGCCAGCGATCGTCGGATCGGCGATCGCCGTGTTGCGCGCAAGCCCTTTGACGGCCCCGACCGTCGCAAAAGGGAGCGCCGCTCTGGTGCCGACCGGCGTCGGTCGGAGCGAGAGGAAAACCCTTGGCTCTCGGACGATTAAACTTCGCCAAAAAAGAGAGAAGAGCCCGCCCTGGCCAGAGATCGCCGTAAGCGGCCACGCCTTTGAGTTGCGCCGTTCAAGCCGGAGGTCGATTGGACCATCGTACGCGGTGTTTCATGCGTCGCTGAACAAGACCAAGAACGCTTTCTTTAGGCGCACTCAGAGAGCTGAGATCAAGATAGCGAAGGGTCAGCCAACCACCGTGACAAAGCTGTCAATCACACGTTTCGTGCCGTGGTCTTCAAACTCGATCTCAAGCTTGTTGCCTTCCTGATCAACCACGCAGCCAACGCCGAATTTCGCATGATTGACCATAGCGCCAATCCGGATATCCGGGCGCGGCGCTGCGGCAAAGCTGGCGGCGCTCCGGCCCGCTTCGGCGACGCGGCGTTGCTTGGTCTGGTAACCGCTCTCAATCGCGCGCTGCCAGCCCGGGCCGCGGGTCTGCGCGCGCGCCGGCGTTTGTTGCGCGACATGGGCAAACGGGTCTTCGTTTTCGGACCACTTGGCGCGCCAACGCGACGCGCCGCCGGTCATGGTCGTTTCTTGATCGATGTGCTCTTCGGGCAATTCCTCGATGAAGCGCGAGGGGATTGAGCTGGTCCACTGGCCGTAAATGCGCCGGTTCGAAGCGTGCAGGATCGTGCATTGCCGCCGCGCGCGGGTGATCGCGACATAGGCGAGGCGGCGCTCTTCCTCGACGCTCGCGAGGCCCCCTTCGTCAATGGCGCGCTGCGAAGGGAAAACGCCTTCTTCCCAACCCACGCAAAAGACGTTGTCGAATTCCAGGCCTTTGGCGGCGTGGATCGTCATGATCGTGACGGTTTCCTCCGCATCGCCGCGATCATTGTCCATGACCAGGGAGACATGCTCGAGGAAGTCACCAAGCGTCTCATACTCTTCCATCGCACGCGCCAGTTCGGAAAGGTTCTCTGCACGCCCCGCGCTTTCGGCCGAGCGATCCTTGGAGAGCATTTCGTTATAGCCGCATTCGTCGAGCACCAGCCGGAGCACGTCCGCCGGGCTTAGCGTCTTCGCCGCCTCGCGCCACGCCAGAAACTGGCGCATCAGCCCGCCGATTGCGCTCGCCGCGCGCTTGGGCAATTCGTCGGTGTCAGCCAGTTCGAGCGAGGCCGCCGCCAGCGGCATGCCGGTGCGCCGCGCATGCTGGTGCATCTTCTCAAGCGTTTTCGAGCCGAGCCCACGCTTAGGCTGGTTGTAGATCCGCTCAAACGCCAGATCGTCTTGCGGCTGCGCGATCACGCGAAGATAGGCAAGGGCGTCACGGATCTCCGCTCGTTCATAAAAGCGAAATCCACCAATAATCCGGTAATTGACCCCAATCTGGATGAAGCGGTCTTCAAATTCGCGCGTTTGATATTGCGCTCGTACCAGGATGGCGACCTGATCCAACGGCGCGCCTTCGCCCTCCAGCCGTTCGATCTCTTCGCCGACGCGGCGCGCTTCTTCGGGTGCGTCCCAGACACCGATAACGCGGACCTTGTCGCCGCCATTCGCCTCAGTCCAAAGTGTCTTTTCGTGTCGGTGCGAATTGGCGCGGATCAGGCCTGAAGCGGCGCCAAGGATATGGGGCGTGGAGCGGTAGTTCTGTTCCAGGCGCACCACATGGGCGCCGGGAAAATCCTTCTCAAAGCGCAAGATGTTTGCGACTTCGGCGCCCCGCCAGGAATAGATCGACTGGTCATCATCGCCCACCACGCAGATATTCTTGTGAGCCTGCGCCAGCAGCCGCAGCCACAGATATTGGACCGCGTTGGTGTCCTGATATTCGTCAACGAGGATGTACCGCCAACGCCGCTGATAATCCTCCAGCACATCGGTGTGCCGGCGAAAGATGTTCAGGATATGCAGCATCAGATCGCCGAAATCGCAGGCGTTGAGCGCTCTCAGACGATCCTGGTAGGCCTGATACATCGCCTTGCCGCGTCCATTCGCGTAGACCTCGTTTTCCATCGGATCGAGATCATCCGGGTTGAGACCGCGGTTCTTCCATCCATCTATAAAGCCCGCGAGCTGGCGGGCGGGCCAGCGTTTTTCATCAAGATCGTTGTCGGTGATGAGCTGTTTCAACAACCGCAATTGATCGTCGGTGTCGATAATCGTGTAATTGCTCTCCAGCCCCACCAGCTCGGCATGGCGACGCAGCATCTTGGCGCAGATCGAGTGGAAAGTTCCAAGCCAGGGAAGGCCCTCGCTGTGAGGGCCCAGATGCCCGCTAACGCGCTCGCGCATTTCGCGCGCGGCTTTGTTGGTGAAGGTGACACACAGGATCTGGCTGGGATAGGCCCGGCGCATAGCTATGAGATGCGCGAGCCGTGCCGTCAGCGCCGCCGTCTTGCCTGTGCCCGCGCCCGCCAGCATCAGCACTGGCCCCTCTGTCGTGAGCACCGCATCACGCTGCGGCGGGTTCAGCCGCGCGGCGTAGGCCGGGACGTCTTCGGCGGATTGGGTGCCATCGGGTGCAAGGGGCTGTGACGGAGGCATAGGCGTAAAAAGAACAAGTATAGAACGAAGTCCCAGCGCGCAAGCACCGGGCCAGCAATCGTCGACCGATGTGACACGCTGGCCCGGTAAGCTCAATCGCATCGCCCCGGTTTCGCCACAGGTCTCGCTCACGCGTGTCCGTCGCGCGTTCGAAAATCCGCTCATCTCTAGCGTCGCAGCAGCCAGCCCAGCATATACGGGATCGTCCGGTTCAGGGGAGGTTGTGGCCGGATAGCACCGCGTTCGTTCGCGCTTGGGACATCATCTCAAGGAGAAACCCATGCGTAAGGAAGTTCAAACCCGAATGTTCGCCAGCCTCGCGGTTCTTGCCGTCACCGGCGCGCCTGCAAGCGTTGCCAACGCGGCCGGTTCGCAGTCCGAAGCGGCCATGAGCGCCAAGGACGGTGCAGCAAACAAGGCAGAGATCGCGAAATGGCCAGCCGAAAAGCAAGCCGCCTACGGGCTCTGGCCGGCTGAAACGAAGGCGTATTACTGGACCCTGTCGCAAGAGCGCCAAAAGCTTTTCTGGGGACTGACGGACACCGATAAAGTGGCGCTGAGCGGCATGAGTGCGCCTGATCAGGCAAAAGCCTGGGCGCGGATCGAAGGGCGCGGTGGAGCGTCCGAGGGGCGCCGCTGACGCCTAGGCAGCGCTCCTTTTCGGGTGGTGCCCGTGGCCGCTCCCCCAAACCCCAAGCGCGGGCGCGGGCACCACTCTTATCAGCGCGCGCTGAATTCGCATTTGGCCAACGCGCGCCGAACAGTTTCGTCGCAGCAGGCTGAGCCGACCCTTGGCGACCTTGCGGCTGGATTCGATCTCCAAGCCGGCCACGTATGGTTCCTCATTGGCGGCGGTCTCCAGAGCGATCCATGTCGCGGCGCCGATCCATCCCAGCCGCAACAAGCGGTCAAGCGCCACTTCGCCAGCGCCGGTGTTGTAAGGCGGGTCGAGCAGGATGAGGTCGAGCGGCTCCGAGCGAGCGCGCAGCTGCATCACCGACGTCGCTTCTACTTGCGTGCGGGCGCGTGCGTCGAGAGTGGCGATATTGCTCCTTATCGCATCCAGCGCTTCCCGCTCGTTTTCGACAAACAGGCACTTGGCAGCGCCTCTTGAGAGAGCTTCGAGGCCAAGCGCACCCGACCCGGCAAACAAATCGGCGGCGTGCAAGTCTTCAAAAGACCCAAGACGGCTGGTGAGCATGTTGAACAGCGTCTCGCGCGTGCGATCAGCGGTCGGGCGCGTCGCATACCCCTTGGGAGCGACCAGTTTGCGCCCACGCCATTCGCCCGAGATGATCCTCATCGCTCGACGCTCACGCTTTGTAGCCTCGCTTGAGCTGGCTCTGAAAGCGCGACAAATCGCCCTTGCGGATGATCGCCGCCTGGCCGCGCGGCAAGTCGCCCAGCAGGAAGGGGCCGTAAGCGGTGCGGATCAATCGGTTCACTTTGAGGTCGAGATACTCAAGCACGCGGCGCACCTCGCGGTTCTTGCCTTCGGTGATGGTCATCTCGATCCAGTGGTTCGTCGCCTTTCCCTGGCCCGAACCGCCCCGTTCGAGGTTTGCGTCGATTGAGCCGTAGCGCACCCCGTCGATCTCAACGCCTTCGCTGAGATCCTCGAGCTGGTCCTGCTTTACCTCGCCAAAGGCGCGGGCGCGGTAGGTGCGTGGGATGCCGGTCTTGGGCAGTTCCATCTGGCGCTTGAGGCCGCCATCATTGGTGAGCAGCAACAAGCCTTCGGTGTTCAAATCGAGCCGCCCGATCGGCATTAAGCGCGGCGTATCCTTGGGAAGGGCGTTGCGCAGCGCGGAATAGATCGTGGCCCGGCCAGCGGGGTCGCGTTCGGCGGTGATAAGGCCGGTGGGCTTGTTGAAGGCGACGAGCGTCGTCGGCTCCACCGGGCCGACCGGCTTGCCATCGACGCTGACGCCTTTGAGGTCCGTGAGGAACGTCGCCGGGGTTTCCACCGGCTTGCCATTGTGCGTGATCCGCTTGTCGGCGATCATCCGCTCCACCTCGCGGCGGCTTGCAACACCGGCGCGCGCAAGCAGCTTGGCAATGCGGTCGCCTTCGGGGCGGTCATCCTTCTTGGGTGGGTTCGTGGGCATGGAGCCGCGCGCCTACGCGCTCTCCATCGCCTCCGCAACAATCGCGTTAAACCGCGCAATGCCTCCTTCGAGCGTTCCGAGGGTTAGCTCGTCGATCGCGCCGCTTTCCAGGCCTTGCTGGCCAAGCTCAGCGGCGCGGAAGTCCTCAGAGGCAAACACACCGCCATCGAGCAACGCCCAGCTGCGCTCCCAGTGCTTGCGCGCCCTTTCGCCTTCTGGACCGGTAGCGGGCGGTTCGGGGATCAGCATGAAGTCTTCGACCAGCGTCAGATCGTGAGCCTGCGGCATCAGGACCATCACATTGACGTAATCGGGGCTGGGCACAATCACCGTGCCTGGCAGCAGCTGGTAGGCAAAGGTCACCAGCTTGCGCAGAGCGGCCATATCGGACAGGTCGACCCCTTCCATTTCTTCGGCGCGGCCCACGGCGGAGCGCAAATGCGGGCCCACTTCATCGCCGGCGGTCACCCCGTCCTTGAAGAAGGGGCCGATCGTGTTCGCGTGCAGGCGGGTCACATGGTAGCTTTCCAGGAAGGCGTCCATGATCAGCTTCCAGTTGCCTTTGACCGTGTGGGTCTTGCGGCGGAAGAGGTAGAGATCCGGCATGCCGAGCGCGTCAAAGTCCTCGCCGACGCGCGCGGCATCGTTGAAGTCCGCGCCCTCTTGCGGAGCGAACCAGATGAGGCCGCCCGCTTCGAGGCTGGGCAATTCGACCAGCGAGTGGTTGGCTTTCTCAAGGCCAGGAAAGGTTTCGGGTCGAGGGAGGGCGAGAAGCTTGCCATCCAGACCATAGGTCCAGGCGTGATACGGGCACACCATGCGCGCGGCGCATTGCACATCGTGGCCTTCGACCAGACGCGTGCCGCGATGTTTGCACACGTTGAGAAAGACATGCGCCTTGCCTTCTTTGTCGCGGGTGACGAGGAGCGGGCGACCCGTGTCATCGTGCGGCACAGCCATGCCCGGATCGGGCAGCAGCGCACTGGGCACCAGAACCTGTGGTAGCCGATCAAACAAAGCCGCCTTCTCGCGCTCGAAATGCGCGGGGTCGGTGTAATGGCTGGCGGGGACTGTCCCGGCGGCCCCGCGGCGGCGATCGGTGCCATCGCGGACCAACTCTGCAAGGGCGACTTGCCCGGGCGTTGCGCGCATTGGAGCGGGTGTTCTATCCAATTGTGTTGTGGACGCATTCATGCCGACGCTCTTATTCCTCTGGTGTATTCCTCTCACTGCAGCCTAGTGTTGCACACTCAAGGCGAATTTCAAAAAAGGCAGGTCAATACATGGACTGGAGCACAGTCATACTCTTCGGGGTCATCGCTGCTATGGTGGGGTTGGCCTATCTTGTGCCGGTCTTCGCGCCCTATCGGCGCAAAATGCCGTTCGTGGCGTTTCTGCTTGGGATTTCCTCGGGCTTTCCGCTGACCTTGCTGCTTGGGACTATGACGTTCTGGCTGTCGAAAGTCGGGATCGATAAGTCGACGATAGGCTTCGCGATTGGGCTGACCACGCCGTACACGCTCAAATTCTTATGGGCTCCGTTTGTTGACAAGGCGCGCATTCCGATCCTGACACGTCTTTTGGGGCAACGGCGCGCTTGGTTGTTTATGGTCCAGGCCGCTTTGGTTGTTGCGCTGTGGCAACTGGGGACAAGCAACCCAACCAATGACACTATTGGGCTCTTTGCGTTTTGGGCGATTGTGGTCGCCTTCCTTTCGGCCACGCAGGACATCGTGATTGACGCGTACCGGATCGAGATACTTCCGGATGAAGAGATGGCGCATGGCACCGCGATGAACCAGTTCGGTTACCGCACAGGCAATCTGCTGGCGGGAGCGGGGACGATTTACCTCGCTTCGACCGAGGGTTACGATGTGGGCTGGGCCATGGCTTACGGCCTGACCGGCTTCCTGGTGCTTCCCGCCGCTTTGGGCGCCTTGTGGGCTGGCGCTGGGCGGTACGACCCCACCACCGCGCGCGCGGCTGGCCAAAAATTTGCCGATTGGCTGATAGAAACCGTCGTCAATCCGTTTCGCGAATTCCTTGGCCGCAAGGGCGCGGTCCTGATCCTGCTGTTTGAGCTGATCTACAAAGTCGGCGACGCAATGAGGCAGGGCATGCTGAACCCGATGATTGTCGAGCTCGGCTTCAGCGACACGGAGTTTATCACCATCAACAAGTTTGTCGGGTTTGCAGCGCTGATCATCGGATCGGCCCTGGGAGGCCCCTTCATCGCCTGGCTGGGTATGGGCCGGGCCTTGGTCATATCCGGACTGCTGATGATGCTGTCGAACTTCATGTTCGTCCTTCTCGCCATTGTCGGCGATTCGCCTTTGATGCTCGCAATCGCTGTTGGCACGGAGAACATGACCAGCGGCATCGGTTTGACCGTTTTTGTGACGTATCTCTCAGGGCTCTCCAACCTCGCCTACACCGCCACACAGTTTGCTTTGCTCTCCAGTTTCGCGGCGGTGGGTCGCACCTGGCTCGCAACACCATCGGGCTATCTGGCCGAGAACCTGGGTTGGGTCGGGTTCTGGATCTTCACCGTGGTCGTCGCGGTGCCGGGTATGGCCTTGCTCTGGTTGCTGTGGCGCAAGGGCTTCGTCGTGGAGAGCGTCCGGCAGACCGATTCCGATGACCTTGGCGAAGAGGCTGCTGATGGCGAGGCGAAGCCCGTCAGCGCCGCGCCCGGTTAGTCGGGCACCTCATCGTTCAAGCGCAGCGCTTCGCCCACGAGGTAAAGCGATCCGGTGATGAAGACCGTCACCAAGTCACCCGGCAGCCCGGCAAGAGCCTGCGGCAGGTCAGAGGCCGATTGCACGTTTTCCCCGAACGCCGCAGCGCCATGATGATCATGCCCGGGAACCGGCACGGCGGTGACACTGGCGCTGGACTTGGAAAGGGGATTGATGATCGCCTTAGGGTCCTTGTTCGCCAGCATTCCAACGATGAGATGCATGGGTTGATCCTTCCAGAACCGTGCCATTGCATGGCCAGCGCTGGGATTGTGGCCTCCGTCGATCCACACCTCGCGCTCACCCGTCAGAGGGCCCGGAGCGAGGCGCTGAAAGCGCCCTGGCCAGCGCGCGCTTGACAGCCCTCGGGCCATCGCTTCGGGAGAAACGGCCACCTCGTCCTGATGGCGGAGCATGGCCACCGCTAGTCCGGCGTTTCGGATTTGGTGGGCTCCGTTAAGACTGGGGAATTGGAGCTTAAGGATACCCTGCTCATCGCGATAGATGTGGCGGTTTTCCTTCGCGTCCACCTCGCTCTTGTTGGACCACTCGTGCCCGTAAATCGCAAGCGGGGCACCAACGCTTTCAGCCCGCACAATGATTTGCTGCATCGCCTCGGGCACTTGATCAAGCGCCAGGAGCGGGATGCCCCTCTTGGCAATTCCGGCTTTCTCAAAGGCAATGCGTGCCATGGGGCTTTGCGGTGTGCCGTCTTCAGGGGCGAGGAGAAAGCGTTCGTGGTCAAGGCCCAACGCCGCTATCCCGCTGGCCGCAACGGCCGCCGGCTCCAGCACATTTGTCGCGTCAAAACGGCCGCCCAAACCCACCTCTACCACGCACGCATCAGCGGGCTCGCGTGAGAAAACCAAGAACGCGGCCGCGATGGTCACCTCAAAAAAGCTGGGGCCCAGATCAGCGGTCGCGTCGAGCACTTCTGCGAGCAATTGCGCGAGAGCCGCGTCTGCTATCAGGTTTCCACCAACGCGGATGCGCTCATTGTACCGCACCAAATGCGGGCTTGTGGTGACGTGGACCCGATTGCCATCAGCTTCCAGCATGGCCCGCAAGAACGCGCAGACGGAGCCTTTGCCATTGGTCCCCGCGACATGGAAAACGGGGGGCAGTTTGCGATGCGGGTTCCCGAGGCGCCCCATCATCGCGGTGATGGTTTCAAGCCCAAAGCGCCCTTGCGGCACGCTCAATTGCGCAAGGCGATCCAGCTGCGCTTGGACGCGCGGGTCGTTGGATCGACCAAAATCAACCATACCGGCTTTGGGCTAGGCCGCTTCGGAGGGTTGCAGGTAGTCAAGAACGTTGGCCAGCGTCGCCTGCAGCTCATGACGATGCACAACCATATCAACCATGCCGTGCTTGTGCAGATATTCGGCGCGCTGGAAGCCGTCGGGGAGCTGTTCGCGGATCGTGTCCTGGATCACGCGTTGGCCGGCAAAGCCGATCAGCGCGCCCGGTTCCGCAATCTGAACATCGCCGAGCATCGCGTAGCTGGCGGTGACGCCGCCCGTGGTCGGGTCGGTAAGGACCACAATATAGGGGAGGCCTGCGGTCTTCAGGCGCCGCGTCATCACCGTCGCGCGCGGCATTTGCATCAGGCTGAGGATGCCTTCCTGCATGCGCGCGCCGCCCGCAGCGGTCACCACCACAAGCGCGCATTGCCGGGTCAGCGCGCGCTCGGCGGCGGCGCAAAAGGCGAGGCCCACCGCCATGCCCATCGACCCACCCATAAAGCCAAAATCCTGAACACCAACCACTGCGGGCCGTCCCTTGATCGCGCCCGAGCCGACCACGAAGGCGTCTTCGTGCGGGTTGGCGGCGCGCGCGGCTTTCAGGCGGTCGGTGTACTTCTTGGAATCCTTGAACTTGAGCGGGTCTTCGGTCACTTGCGGCTGCGGCAGCAGCTCAAACCCATCGTCGAGCAGCAGCCGGAGCCGCTCATCCGCGCCAATGCGCCCGTGGTGATCGCAGCGAGGGCAGACGCGGTCGTTCTCCTCGTATTCGGCGACGAACAGCATTTCGTGGCAGTTCGAGCACTTGATCCACAAATCCTTCTCGGTGCTCTTCTTCTCCTCGCCAAATCCCAGCGAGTTGCGGACGCGGTTGAACCAGCTCATTGTGATGTGCCCTTTATCGCCGCGACCATGTTCGCGGTCAGCTCTCTTAGCTTTTCCGGGGCGTGGGCGCCATACTCCCCCACAAGATCCACCAGCGCGGAGCCAACGACAACGCCGTCCGCCACAGCCGCAATGGCTTTGGCCTGTTCGGGAGTGCGCACGCCAAAGCCAACCGCGACGGGCAGATCGGTGGCGGCTTTGAGCGCGGCCACGGCCTCTTCGATCGAGCTTTGCGCGGCTTGCTGGAGGCCGGTGATCCCGGCAACCGAGACGTAATAGAGGAACCCGCTTGACCCCTCGAGCACTTGCGGCAGACGCGCGGCGGCGGTGGTGGGGGTGGCGAGGCGGATGGGAGCGATCCCAGCTTGGCGCAGGGCTGGACCAAGCTCGCCGTCTTCCTCTGGCGGAATGTCGACGCAGATGACCCCGTCCACGCCAGCGCCCTTGGCGGCTTTGGCGAACCACTCCTGGCCGCGCCGGATCATGGGATTGGCGTATCCCATCAACACCAAGGGTGTGTCGGGGTGGCGCTGGCGGAACTCGTACGCGATTTGCAGCACATCGGCGGTGGTCGTGCCTTTGCCTAAGCTGCGCAGATTGGCGCTCTGGATTGCGGGGCCATCGGCCATTGGATCGGTGAAGGGCATCCCCAGCTCAATCACATCCGCTCCGCCTTCAACAAGCGCGTCGAGGTTCGCGGCGGTGTCGCCATCACCAGCGGTGATGAAGGCAACGAAAGCCGCGTGGGGTTTGGCAAAGGCGTTAGCGAGTCGGGTCAATTTCGTTCATCTTCGAGGGTTGAGAGCTGAGCCATGGACCACGTGTTACACGGTCCTGAGGAAGGAATTTTAGGAGGTGGTGAGCGGCTGTTTTTGGTGCGTATTGGGTGGGACTGGATAGGGGTCATGCTTGGATTATGGCACGCCAAGCCCCCTGTAGGACAGTGGTCTGTGTGCGGGCTGTTGAACGGTTTAACGCCAACTCGTCACCCTAAACTTGTTTCAGGGTCCATCCCCGGCTCGGCTCGCGTGGCTCAGTACGGGCGATGGATGCTGAAACAAGTTCAGCATGACGGGTATGTGGCTCGGAAAAGGCGGATTGGAGGCGGGTCATCTCATATTCCTAGGAGCTCTTCGGTAGTGAACGTGCACTCCTCTTCCGAAGCTGCTTTCTGCTTCAAATATTCTTCTTCCATGTTGTTGGCCAAATAAAGTTCGACCAGTTTCTTACTCCGCTCACAGATCTCTCGTTTGTCGCCGGATTTTTTGACGATCTCATACTTTGTCTCAGCGTCTGCGATTGCATCGGAGCAACCGGAGGAAGTCATGACCATGATCCCGATCAGCAGTCCTTTTAGTCCGCAATGCGCGCGCCTCACATCTCCACTCCAAGCTTCTCCGCGACGGTGAAGATGTCCTTATCGCCGCGTCCGCACAGGTTCATCAGCACGATCTGGTCTTTATCCATCCCACGCGCGCGCTCGACCACGGCGTGGAGCGCGTGGCTGGGTTCGAGCGCGGGGATGATGCCTTCCGTGCGGCAAAGCAGTTGGAAGCCTTCCAATGCCTGATCATCGGTCACGGCCGTGTATTCGACGCGGCCCGTCTCTTTGAGCCAGGCATGCTCGGGGCCGATGCCCGGATAATCGAGGCCAGCGGAAATCGAGTGGCCTTCGGTGATCTGGCCGTCGGCGTCTTGCAAGAGGTAGGTCTTGTTGCCGTGGAGCACGCCCGGCGCGCCGCCCAGGAGGCTGGCGGCGTGTTCATCGCCATCCAGACCGTGGCCGCCCGCTTCGACGCCCAGCATTTTGACGTCTGTATCGTCCAGGAACGGGTGGAAGAGGCCCAAAGCGTTCGATCCGCCGCCAATGCAGGCGACAAGCAGGTCCGGCAGCTTGCCCGTGCGGGCCAGCATCTGCGCGCGCGCTTCGGAGCCGATCACGCTTTGGAAGTTGCGCACCAGTTCCGGATAGGGGTGGGGGCCCGCCGCGGTGCCGATAATGTAGAAGGTGTCGTGGACGTTCGCGACCCAATCGCGCAGGCCTTCGTTCATCGCGTCTTTGAGCGTCGCGCCGCCGCTGGTGACCGGGACAACCTCGGCGCCCAGCAGCTTCATGCGAAAGACGTTGGGCGATTGGCGCGCTACGTCTTCTGCGCCCATATAGATCACGCAAGGCAGGCCAAAGCGCGCGCACACGGTCGCCGTCGCCACGCCATGCTGGCCGGCCCCGGTTTCGGCGATGATGCGGGTCTTGCCCATGCGGATCGCGAGCAGGATCTGCCCGATGCAATTGTTGATCTTGTGCGCGCCGGTGTGGTTCAGCTCATCGCGCTTAAACCAGATTTGCGCGCCTTTGCCTTCCTGCGCGCCTTCACGGACATGCTCGGTCAACCGTTCAGCGAAATAGAGCGGGGAGGGGCGGCCCACATAATGCTCAAGCAGGTCGTCAAACTCGCGCTGGAAATCCGGGTCTTCCTGCGCAGCGCGATATTCGCGCTCCAGATCGAGGATCAGCGGCATCAACGTCTCAGCGACATAGCGCCCGCCATAATCGCCGAAATGCCCGCGATCATCGGGTCCGTTGCGGAAGGAATTGGGGGGCGTTTCGTTCATGGAGTTCGCTTCAAATTGGGGGGCTTTACGCTGAGAGCGCGGCTTTGCAGAAGGCGGTGATCTTGTCCACGTCCTTGACACCCGGGGCGCATTCGACACCGCTGGAGACGTCGAGAAAGTCCGCACCGGTTTCGCGGATCGCCACCGATACGTTGTCGGGATTGAGGCCACCGGCCAAGGCCCATGGGGAACGATGCGGGTAGTCTTTAAGGACGCTCCAGCCAAAGCTTTCCCCATTTCCGCCAGGAATGTCCGAGCCTTCGGGCGCGGGCGCGTCGAACAGCAAGCGGTCGGCGACACCGTCATATTCAGCGCTGTCATCGAGCGAGGCGATCCCGCGCACCGGCAAAGCTTTCCACACCTCGACCTCGAAGGTCTTTTGGACGACCGCGAGCGCCTCGGGCGGCTCATCCCCGTGAAACTGGATCACGTCGGGCGCCAGCATCTCTTTGATGTTGGCAAGCGTCTTTCCGTCCGGACTGACCACCAGCACCACCGTTTTCACTCCGACCGGCACTTCGAGGCGAAGCTTTCGCGCGGCCTCGAGCTCAAGGTGGCGGGGGCTCTTGGCAAAGTGGACAAGGCCAATATGGCTCGCCCCCGCCCGAGCGGCGGCGTCGATTTCTTCGGGCCGAGAGAGCCCGCATATCTTGATCTGTCTCATGGAGAGCATAGAAGCTCGTTAGTGGCGTGGCTGGCGAAGGGAAAGGGTTGTCCTTGGCCGAGGTGGCTGGCCGATCGGTTTGCACTGCTTTTCATGGGGATTTATTCATGCCGCGTTTTCTTGTTGCGCTGCTGGCGTTTGGTCTTGCCGCGTGCAATCCGGTCGAGAATCTGGACGAAGCCGCCGATCAGATTGATCGCTTTCAGAACCTCTTTTCAAACCGCAGCACCGACGAAATGCACCTCATGGGCAGCGCCGAATTTCGGGAAACAACATCGCGTGAGGACCTTGAAGACCTGGTTTCACTCGTTGCTGGTCGTTTGGGCTCGATTGAGCAATCCGAACGCGAGAGTTTCAACATCAACACCACGCCCAGCGGGACACGCACTGTTGTAACCATGGCGACCCAATTCGAACTGGGCGAAGGCAAAGAGACCTACACGTTTATCGGCAATGGTGAGAACATGCAGATCGTTGGTTGGCAGGTGAATTCGGATCGCTTGCTGATCACGCCGGACGAAATGAAGCGGCTCGACGAGGCGCCGACCGCTCTTGAGCCTGCGGACTAAAGCGTCGCTTCAATCGCGCGCGCGGCAGCTTGCGGATCCTCGGCGCGGCTGATCGGGCGGCCGATCACCAGCACGCTTGCGCCGTTATCGCGCGCGGAACGAGGGGTCACGACCCGCTTCTGATCGCCGGTGCCAACGCCTTGCGGGCGAAGTCCGGGGACGACGAAATAGCCGTCCTTCCATTCCTTGTGGACCTTGCCCACCTCCTTGCCCGAACACACGATCCCGTCGAGCCCGGCTTTGTGCGCCAATTCAGCGAGGCGCATGACCTGTGTTTCGGCGCTGCCATAGACGCCGGTGGCGGTCAGGTCGGACCCATCCATGCTGGTCAGTGTGGTGACGCCCACGACCTTGCAGCCCTCGGCCGCGGCGGCCTTGGCGTCTTCCATCATCGCGCGCCCACCGCTGGCGTGCACGGTAACGATCTTGGGCTCGTAGACGTGGATCGCCTGCATCGCGCCGGCGACGGTGTTGGGAATGTCGTGAAATTTGAGATCAAGGAAGATCGGCAGACCCATATGCGCGATCTCATGCACGCCGTGCGGCCCATGGGCGCAGAAGAACTCAAGCCCCAATTTCACCCCGCCAATATGCGCCTTGACCTTGGACAAAAGCGCCTTGGCGGGCTCAATTTGAGGGACATCAAGCGCGAGATAGACCGGGTTGCTCATTTCGGGTCCGCCGGATGAGGCGTTTGCGAGGGATCGACAGGACTGAGCAGGCCGCCGCCATCGCCAGTGGGGCTTTCTGCACCGCCGGCTGCGCCTGTGGCGTGAGCGGGCTTGGGCTCTGGTGCCGGGCCAGGTTCGGGCTCTTGTCGCTTCTGCAAAGCGTTGGAACGCGCCGCGTTCTCGAGGCTGCGAATGCGGCGGTTGAGGCTCCACTTCACCCCCCGATGGTAGATCCACATCGGCACCAGACCGAGCGCGAACGATACGATGACAAGAGCGGGTACCTTGGTTTCAAGGACCAGATTTTCCCACAGGGTCACTTCGACCGCTTCCCAGTTGAAGAACGAAAAGGCCAGTAGCGCCACAAAAAGGAGCACCCAGAGAATAGTCCGAACGATCTGCATGGCCTCTAGCGCTCCCCCTCTTTGTCGTATCCCGAAGACAATCCTAGGCGATTTGCATCGCCAGTCCAAACATGACTCGGGCATGCGGGCTGCAACCCTCAGCCAACAACGCGCGCAAAGATCGTGTCGACATGTTTGAAGTGGTAGGCAAGGTCGAACTTCTCTTCGAGCTCCGTGTGCGAGAGCGCCGCGGTCACATCTGCGTCGGCCTTGAGCAAATCGAGGAGCTGAAGCGCGCCGGAACTGTCCCACACTTTCATCGCGTTGCGCTGAACCAAACGGTACGCGTCCTCGCGGGTCACGCCCGCCTGTGTGAGAGCCAGAAGCACACGCTGTGAGTGGACAAGGCCGCCCATCGCATCGAGATTGGCCATCATGCGCTCGGGATAAACCACCAGTTTCTCGACCACCCCGGTGAGGCGCACCAGGCTAAAATCGAGCGCAATCGTCGCGTCGGGCCCGATATAGCGCTCGACCGAGGAGTGGGAGATGTCCCGTTCGTGCCACAGCGCCACGTTTTCGAGCGCGGGCAGCGCGTAGGCGCGGATCATGCGCGCCTGGCCGGTGAGGTTCTCGGTCAGCACCGGGTTGCGCTTGTGCGGCATAGCCGAGGAACCCTTTTGGCCCGGCGAGAAGTATTCCTCGGCCTCGAGCACTTCGGTGCGTTGCAAATGCCGGATTTCGACCGCGAGCCGCTCGATCGAGCCCGCGATCACAGCGAGCGTTGCAAAGTACATGGCGTGCCGGTCGCGCGGGATGACTTGCGTGCTGATCGGTTCAGGCGTGAGGCCCAGTTGCTCTGCGACATAGTCTTCAACTGACGGGTCGATATTGGCGAACGTGCCGACCGCGCCGGACACCGCGCAAGTGGCGATCTCCGCACGCGCAGCCACCAGGCGTTCGCGGCAGCGATCAAATTCGGCGTAGGCCTGCGCCAGTTTCAGCCCAAACGTCACCGGTTCGGCGTGGATGCCGTGGCTGCGGCCGATAGTGGGTGTATATCTGTGCTCTTCAGCCCGTGTCTTGATCGCTGCGAGCAGCGCGTCGAGATCGGTCAGGAGCACGTCGGAGGCGCGAGCCAATTGGACGCTCAGCGTCGTGTCCAGAACATCGGAAGAGGTCATGCCCTGATGCATAAAGCGCGCCTCTTCGCCGACCTGCTCAGCCACCCAGGTGAGGAAGGCGATGACGTCGTGCTTGGTCACCGCTTCGATCGCGTCGATCGCCTCGACGTCGATTGTGGGGTTCGTTGCCCACCAGTCCCACAGCGCCTTGGCCGCCGTTTCCGGCACGACCCCGAGATCCGCGAGCTTCTGCGTCGCATGCGCCTCGATTTCGAACCAGATGCGGAACTTGGCCTCGGGCTCCCACAGGGCGGACATCTCTGGGCGGGCGTAGCGAGGGACCATGGCGGTGTCTTTCTGAGCGATTGAGAACGGTTGGCCATCGGCTATGCGCGAGCATCGCTCTTGGCAAGGCTACGGCCCCACTTCACAGTGTAACTTGTTGAGGGAGCCGCGCGAACTGCGCGGCAGGAGGACAGTGTTGATGGAAACGGCTCAGGCTGAGCCAGGTGTTCGCCTGGCTGAGGAAAGGTATTCGCCCTTTGTGCGCGTAACCCTGCGGCGCTGGGTGAAGTGGTATCTCGACGGCACGGAGACCTTCTGGCCGATCAGCGATCTGGTGATACGCCTTTTCATCGGCATGTGGTTCCTCAGATCAGGCCTTGTGAAAGCGGCGGACTGGGACACGGCGCTGTATCTGGCGGCCAACGAATATCCCGTCGACTGGATGAGCCCCGCCAACGCGGCGTTGCTGGGGGTTTCGATCGAACTGATCGGGCCGATCTTGCTGATCGCCGGTTTCTTTACGCGGCCCGCTGCGGTGGCGATGGCCGCGCTGACGCTGGTCAGCCAGGCGGTCTATATCCCCACCACCAGCAATGTGCTCGTGATCGCGATGCTGGCTTGGTACGCGTTGGCGGGTCCGGCCGCGCTTTCAATCGATCGAGTGCTCTCCGGAGGTCTCAAAGCGAGCGCTCTGCCGCTTGCGGCGCCCGCGATCCGCGCAGCGGAATGGTCGCGCGAATATCTCGCCCCGATCCTGATGGCGCTGATCCGGATTTGGCTGGGCGTTGCGCTGCTGGTCTACGCTGGTGTGGTCGAACCGCCGGTGGACGTGCAGACGTGGCTGCCTACGACGATCTTTGCCGGAATGCCCGCTTGGCTCGCCATTGGCGTGTCGCTCTTCTTCTTCACCGGGTTTGGCGCGGTGATCGTGTCTTACGCGCTGTTCTTCCTTATCGCGGCCTATATGGTGGCGGGCGCGCACCCCAATGTGACGCTGTTCCCATTCCTGTTCCTCGCCATGTACGAAGCGCGCGGGGCGGGGGTCTTCTCCGTCGACCGAGCGATCCTGGCGTGGATGGAGACAAACATCCTGTTTGACCGCGACTACGCCGACATTCCCGACAGCTGGCCGCATGTCGTGGTTGTGGGCGCCGGGTTCGGTGGGCTCGCCGCGGTCGGACGGTTGAAGCGCCTGCCGGTTCGCATCACGCTGATCGACAAGCGCAATTACCACCTGTTCCAGCCGCTGCTCTACCAAATCGCCACCGCCACGCTGAACCCGGCCGATATCGCGACACCGATCCGCTCGCTGTTCAAAGCCGACGGGAATGTGCGCGTGCTCAAGGGCGAGGTGACCGCAATCGACAGCGCAGGCAAGACGCTGGCGCTGGCGGGCGGCCAAGAGATCGCCTTCGACAAGCTCGTTCTCGCGACCGGCGCGACGCACAGCTATTTTGGCAAAGACGAGTGGGGTGCCTACGCTCCAGGCCTCAAAACGGTCGAAGACGGCGTCGCGGTGCGCGGCACCATACTCAACGCGTTTGAGCAAGCCGAGGCGAGCGATGATCCAGAGCGGATCAAGCGTCTGCTGACCTTCGTGATCGTGGGCGCGGGGCCCACCGGCGTCGAATTGGCGGGTGCGATCGCGGAGCTCGCCAAGCTCAATGTCGAGCGCGAATTCCGCACCGTCGACCCGGCGAGCGCGCGGGTCATTCTGGTCCAATCGGGGCCGCGTATCCTTCCCGCCTTTCCTGAGGAGCTCTCCGTCAAAGCGCAAGACTCGCTCGAACAACTGGGCGTTGAGATCCGCACGGGCTGGCGCGTAACCCAGATTGGCGCGACACGGGTGTGCATCGGGGAGGACCACTTCATCGACACCGAAACCGTGCTGTGGGCCGCGGGCGTTGCGGCGTCCCCGGCGGCCAAGTGGCTCGGCGCCAAGGCTGACCGGGCCGGACGGGTCGAAGTGAACGGCGTGATGCGGGTTGTCGGCGAAGACGGCGAGGGGATCGAACACATCTTTGCGATTGGTGATACGGCGAGCAGCAACGCCTGGGATGGAAAGCCCGTTCCCGGGCTCGCTCCCGCGGCGAAACAGGCCGGCGCCTATGTCAGCGACGTGGTCGAAGCCGAACTGCTCGACCGGCCGTGCCCCGGGCCGTTTGTCTACACGCACCAAGGCAGCCTCGCTACGATTGGTCGCAAATCTGCGGAGGCGGATTTCGGCGCGTTCAAACTCTCGGGCGCGTTAGCCTGGTGGCTTTGGGGCCTTGTCCATATCGGTTTTCTAACCGGCGCGCGAAACCGGGTGACGGTGGTGATCAACTGGGGGTGGAACTTTTTCGCCCAGCATTCGGGCATCCGCCTGATTACCGGGAAAGACTAGGGCTCCTAAAGGCAGCGGCTCTGACGCTTTAGATCAGCCCTCGGGCGCGAAGGCTTACATGGCCTTCGCTTCCCACGATCACGTGATCGTGGAGGGTCACGCCCAGATGCGCGCCCGCTTCGGCGATCTTTTGCGTGATCTGGATATCGGCTCGGCTCGGTTCAGGGTTGCCGCTGGGGTGGTTGTGGACGAGAATCAGCGCGCTTGCGCCCAGGTCCATAGCGCGCCGGATCACTTCACGCGGGTGGATTGCAGCCTCGTCGATCGAGCCTTCGGCGTGGTGGTGATCATCGATAAGCCGGTTCTTGGCGTCGAGATAGAGGACCCGCACGCGCTCCTTCGTCAGATGCGCCATATCGGTCGCGAGGTAGTCGAGCAGACTCTGCCAGCTGGATAGCACCGGCTTGTCAATCACCTCGCTGCGAGCCATGCGGCGCGCGGCGACCGAGACGCTCTTGAGCGCGGCGGCGCTGGTTTCGCCCACGCCTTTGACCTGGCAGAGCGCCGCTGGCTCCGCGTTAAGGACGCCCGCGAGCGAGCCGAAACGCGCGATCAACGCTTTGGCCACCGGCTTGGTGTCGCCCTGGCGCATGCCGGCGAACAGAAGATACTCAAGGACCTCATAGTCAGCGAGCGCCTCCGCGCCCCCTTTGAGCAGCCTTTCGCGCAGGCGGGAGCGGTGGCCTTTCCCGGCAATCTTGCCCGCTCCCGGATCATCGGCGCGCGGCTCTTTGGCGCGCTGCGACGCGCTTTCGCCAAAATCAAAGCTGTCGTCCCTCTTGGCCACGGGGCCTCCCGTCGAATGACTTAGCCTTTTGCCTTATGCTTCATTGCCTTTGCGGTGCGATACGCGCAAGTGTGAGGGCGTTATGGGGTCGTCTGAGGCAGAGATTCTTGAGCGCTCTACCGGCGTGTGGAAGCGCCGGTTGATGCGCGTGGGAGCCGCGCTTGCAGCGATAGCGCTTATCGCGATCGCGTACCTCTGGTTTTCCCGAGAGCGTATCGCGGGCGACTTCATCGACGACTATCTTGCCAAGAGCGGGATCGCGGCGAGCTACGACATCGTTCAGATTGGCGCGAAACAGCAAGTCATCGAGAATGTGGTGGTCGGCGATCCGGCGGCTCCCGATCTGACAGTGGATCGCGTGGTCGTCGACATCAGCTACGGGCTGGGGACTGCGCAGATCGGCGCGGCGCGGCTTGAGCGACCCAGGCTCTATGCGACATACCGCGACGGGGCGCTGAGCCTTGGAGCGCTCGATACAGTGTTGTTTTCCGAGAGTGATGAGCCCGCCGCCCTTCCGGCTCTTGACCTTACGATCGTCGATGGGGGAGCGCTTCTCGAATCCGATTTCGGCGATGTTGGCGTGGCGTTTGAGGGGGCAGGCCAGATCGACGATGGGTTTTCGGGCACGCTTGCCGCCGTCGCGCCCGGTCTCCGTTTCGCCCCTTGTCAAGCGGAGCGGCTGACGGCCTATGGGGCGATCGCCACGGAGGATGGCGCGCCGCGTTTCGACGGGCCAGTGCGGTTGAGCGGGGGCGCGTGCGATGAAGCGAAGCTGGCCTCGGCTGATGTTTCGGCAAGCCTCTCGCTTACGGCTGATTTTGCGCGTTTCGAAGGCAATTTGGATCTTGCGGCGCGCGAGCTAAGCTTCGGTCAAAACGGGGCAGAGCGGGCTGAGGGCCGTGCAACCTTCACGGTCGGGGAGGGGGCCATGATCGTCGATCACGATATCCGTGTTGCCGCCCTCTCTAGCCCTTATGTCGGCGTGCAAGACTTACGCGCCGAAGGCGCTTTGCGCAGCGCTCGGGGTTATTCGCAAAGCTCCTGGAACGCCCGGTTCGAAGGGCAAGGCGTCGATCTCGTCGCTGATGCAAACCAGTCACTCGCGCAAGCGCAAGACGCGGTGGCCGACACGTTGTTGGCGCCGTTGCTGGCCAAACTTGAGCGCGGTCTTACCTCAGCTCGTCGCACAACCGAGCTTCGCGGCGATGCCATCTGGCGCCTTGACGACAAGGCGCAAAGCCTCGTCATCCCTGAGGCCACCGTGCGCAATGCCTCCGGCGAGACGATCCTGGCGGTGTCTCGATTGGCCTTGAGCGCCGGTGAGAGCGCACAGACTCAGCGCCTCTCCGGCAATTTTCTCACCGGAGGGAGGGACTTGCCGCAGATCAACGGGCGGATGGATCAGGGTGCCGATGGCCGCCTGGCGCTGCGTTTGACGATGGATGAGTATGCGGCGGGTGAGGATCGCATCGCGGTTCCGTCTTTGCTGGTGCGCGAAGAACGTGGGGGAGAGTATTCGCTTTCCGGGAGCGTCAGGGCGAGCGGTGCCCTGCCGGGCGGCGCTGTCGATTCGCTTGTCGTGCCCATCACGGGCCTTTTCGCCGAGCGTACAGGCCTGAGGCTGGGCATCGTCTGCTCCAATATTCGCTTTTCCGCGCTGGCCTATTCCGAAGCGAGCCTAGCTGGGCACACAATGCGCGCTTGTCCGGCAGATGGGCGTGCGATGCTCGCCTATGACGAAGAGCTGAGACTGGCCATTGCGACCGACGACCTCGAGCTTACAGGCGAGATTGGAGACAGCCGCGCCTATATCAGCGCGTCCAGCGCCGCTCTGACCTATCCCGGTGGGTTCGAATTGGAACAGATCGAGGCGCGCTTCGGCGATGAAGGGAACGTTGCGCGTCTGACAAGCACCGCATTCAATGGCCGGATTGGCGACCAGGCTGGCGGGTCTTTTGCGGGGGCAAGCGCAACGCTCGATGCGGTGCCGCTCGACATTGACGAGCTGGCGGGGCAATGGCTCTACCAGGACGGGGTTCTGACGGTTTCTGACGCGCGGTTTGAGCTTACCGATCGCATCAAGGATGAGGCCCGCTTCAACGCGCTTGAAGGCGCCGACGCCAAGCTCACGCTAAATGGCGGCGCGATTTCCGCTTACGCTGAACTGCGGCATCCCCGTTCGGGCAGGGCTCTCACGCGGGTTGCTGTCGAACACGACCTTTCAAGCGCGCAGGGATCGGCAATTCTGAACGTCGATGAGCTGCATTTTGGTCCCCGATTGACTCCGATCGACCTGACCGAGCTTGCCAAGGGCAAGATTGTTTACACCGAAGGTGTGGTCAGCGGAGAGGGGCGCATCGCGTGGACGGGCGAGGACATAACCAGTTCGGGCGCCTTTCACACCGAACGGCTCGATCTGGCTGCAGCCTTTGGTCCGGTGCAGGGCCTCAAAGGCGAAGTGCGGTTTTCCGACCTGCTCAACCTTACGACCGAGCCGTCGCAGGAACTCACAATTGAATCGATCAATCCCGGCATCGAAGTGTTGGCTGGGACAATCCGCTACTCGATGACCAATGGCGAGATCATTGATATCGAAGACGCGCGCTGGCCCTTCATGGGAGGGACACTGGTCATGCAGCCGACACGGCTGCGATATGGCGCCGATGTGGAACAGCGCTATTCCTTTACGGTGACCGCGCTCGATGCGGCCAAATTCGTCACGCAAATGGAGCTTACCAATTTGAGCGCGACCGGGACTTTCGATGGGACCGTCCCGATCATCTTTGACTCCGACGGCAGCGGCCGAATTGAAGGTGGCGCGCTCAGAAGCCGGCCGCCGGGCGGCAATGTCTCTTACATCGGCGAGCTTACCTATGAAGATATGGGCGCCATCAGCAATTACGCGTTCCAGTCGCTGCGCAGCCTTGACTACCGGCGGATGGATGTGGACCTGGATGGCGATCTCGCGGGAGAGATTATCACCCGCTTTGGCATTGACGGGGTTCGGCAGGGCGAGGATGCAAGCCAAAATTTCGTGACGCGGCGGTTGGCGAAGCTGCCGATCCGCTTCAACGTCAATGTGCGCTCTGAGAATTTCTATGAGCTGGCGACAATGGTGCGCACCTTCTGGGACCCAGAGGCCGTACCCGATCCGATCAACAAAGGCCTTATTAGTCGAGACGCGGTCCGCGCGGGACCACGAAGACCAGGCGATTCGCCCGACGAGCCGCCGCCGTTAGCTCCCGAAGACTCGAATGCCCAACCTGACGCGATGCGGCCCGATGAACCAGGCGTTCAACCGCCAGAAAGCGAGACTATGCCATGACAGTCCCGAAATTGACCAAGCCGCGCGCGGCTGCCACTTGTAGAACGGCAATGAGGAAGGGCGCGCCAATGGTTAGGTCAAGCAGGCTGGCTTTGGCCGGTGCTTTGATGGTTGGCGGGTCTACGTTGAGCGGTTGCATCAACGTGGCCGCGCCAGAAGAGCCGATCGTGATCGAGCTCAACATCAACATCCGGCAGGAAGTGATTTACCGTCTTGCGGAGGACGCGGCGGAAACGATTGACGAGAACGCGGGCATCTTTTGATTGGGTTCGCGCAAGGGGAAGATAGGATGATGTTTGCTCGTACTGGTGTTTTGGCCGTCATGGCCGCTTTGATGCTGTCTGCCCCCGTGCACGCTCAGCGCGATCCAGACTACGCCAAAGCGCGCGCTGACGGCAAGGTTGGCGAAAAGGTCGACGGCTATCTGGGCGTTGTTGGCGCCGCGACACCGGAGCTCCAGCGCATCGTCGATGATATCAATATCAAGCGCCTCGCCCTCTACACCCGCAAAGCGCAGGAAAACAACGCGACCATCGAAGAATATGCGCGCGCAGTTGGCTGCGATCTCATCTCGCGAACGGCGGCGGGTGAGAAGTATCAGGCGCCTGATCGCAGCTGGAAAACGCGCACGGGCGCTCCGCCTGAGCGCGTGCCCGAGTGCCCATAAACCGCGAGGCGTTCGCGCCACTGTCTCGTGCGCTGCAACGAAAGGCGCACAATCCGCATGCGAGCCATGGTTGACTTGAGTTTTGCCCCCTTCTAAGGCGCGCCTGCCCTTCGCGGGCAGCTCTTTGCGCCTGCCTGACGCTTCTTTGAGGACGCTAGGTGTGAACGAAGAAAAGCCCGCAACGGAACCCATCGCTGAAGATGCGCGTCTGGACGCGCTCGATGAACGGCTAAAAGCCGCGACCGAGCGCGAAGAGAAGCGCAACCAAGCCCAGGTTCAGGGGGTCGATGCGAATTATCGCAGCGGCAACCGAGTGCTGGCTGATCTTTTGGGAGGGATCTTTGGGGGCGGCGCTGTTGGCTGGGCGATTGACGCTCTAGCGGGCAGCGCACCATGGGCGCTGTTGGTCTGTCTGTTCCTTGGGATAGGCGTGGCCTTCAGAAATATAATTCTAGCGGCGAACACCCGCTCCGAAGATCCGAGCGATAATCCGGACTGAAGCCGGACCGCGTGCGGCTCATCTGAAGAGCGCGTTCCAATCAAGGTACTAAGGACCGACACGACGTGGCAGCCGAAGAAGGCAAAGTCGATCCGATGAAGCAATTCCAGATTGAGCCGATTTTCGGCCAAAACTGGGAGCCGTTCGGCGGGTTCAACATCGCGTTCACCAATTCCGCTTTGTGGATGGCTGTGACAGTCGTCCTCCTGTGGGTGTTTGTCTATGGCGGGATGAAGCGCGAGCTGGTGCCAGGTCGCTGGCAGATGGCGGTCGAGACGATGACCGGCTTTATTGACGATATGCTGGCCGCCAATATCGGCACGGCTGGACGCAAATACGTACCCTATATCTTCAGCCTGTTCATGTTCATCCTGTTTGGCAACCTGCTCGGCTTGCTGCCGCTTGGCCTTGTTGGCCTTCATCCGTTCACGTTCACCAGCCATTTCACGATCACCGGCGTTCTGGCGCTGATGAGCTTCTCGATCGTGCTGATTGTTGGCTTTTGGAAGCACGGGCTTGGCTTTTTCGGGCTGTTTGTGCCGCATGGCACCCCCGCACCGATGATCCCGTTGCTCTTTGTGATCGAGCTCTTCTCCTTCCTCATTCGCCCTATCAGCCTGGCGCTCCGTTTGTTCGTGGCGATGATGGCGGGCCACGTGCTGCTCAAGATCCTCGCGACCTTTGTGATTGACAGCCTTAACGCGGGCCCGTTGTTGGGCGCGACGATTGGACCGGCGGCGTTGATCTTGATGATTGCGATAAGCGCGCTGGAAATTCTCGTGGCCGGTATCCAGGCCTACGTTTTCGCTCTGCTTTCGTCGTTGTACATCAACGACGCAGAAAACCTTCACTAACATATTCACAAACAAGATTTTTCCAAGGAGTACTACAATGGAAATGGAAGCCGCAAAGATGATCGGTGCCGGTCTCGCTGCGATCGGTGCAGGCCTGGCCGCTCTGGGTGTGGGCAATGTCTTCGCCAAGTTCCTCGAAGGCGCGCTGCGCAATCCTGGCGCCGCGGACAGCCAGCAGGGCCGCTTGTTCATCGGCTTCGCCGCCGCCGAACTTCTGGGCCTGCTCGCGTTCCTCGTGGCCGTGATCCTGGTCTTCGTCGCCTAAGCGCAAACCAGAACCTTTTGAGGTGAGGTGCGCGGCGTCGATGCCCGGGCCTCACCTGACTTCTCACGCGGATTCGCCTGATGCCTCAAATTGACCAAATCATGGACACCTTCGCCAGCCAGCTCTTCTGGCTGGCGGTGTTTTTCGGGATCACCTATCTTCTGATTGGCCGAGGCATGGTTCCCAAAATCATGGGGACGGTTGAACGGCGCGACAGCCAAATCGCCGACGACCTGGCTGCGGCCAAGGCGGCGCGCGATGGGGCGGACGCGCAGGAAGAGGATTGGCGGTTGCGTGAAAACGAGAACCGCGCCGCAGCGCAAGCGTTGATCGCCGAGGCCAAGGCCAAGGCGGCGACCAGCAGCGAGACCAAGCTTGCCGCAGCGCAAGCGCGTCTTGATGAAAAGCTCGCCGAGGCGGAGAAGCAAATCGAGGCTGCGCGCAGCAGCGCCATGGCGGAGATTGAAAGCGTTGCCGCCGAGGCAACGCGCGATATCGTGGCGCGTCTTGTGGGACGTGACATCGATAAGGCGAGCGCACAGGTGGCCGTCAAAGAGGCTTTGACCCATGTTTAACCTCACCACTTTGTTGATCGCCGCCTCGCAGCCAATGCTGGCTGATGACGGCGAGGGCGGGAAATACCTTAAAGAGGAATACTCCGCTCTGTTTCTGGACGATTACGGCTGGGTCGCCGCCTCGATGGCGATTTTGATCCTGGTGATGATCTGGAAGAACGTGCCCGGCATGTTGATCCGCGGGCTCGACGCGAAGATCGACGAGATCAAGCAGCAGCTTGACGAAGCCAAGGCCCTGCGCGCCGAAGCCGAAGCTCTGCGCGACGAATACACGGCCAAGATTGCAAGCGCTGAGAAGGACGCCGAAGCGATGATGGAGGGCGCTCGGACCGAAGCCGAAGCGATCCTCGCCAAGGCCGAAAGCGACAGCGAGAAAATGGTCGAACGCCGCCAGCGCATGGCAGAAGAAAAGATTGCGGCGGCCGAACGCGAGGCGCTTGATGCCGTTCGCGAACGCGCCGTAGAGGCCGCGGCCGTAGCGTCACGCTCGCTTATCGCGCAAAAACATGATAAGGCTGCGGACAGCGCATTGGCGGATGAGGTTATATCTTCGCTCTAGCGGTCGCTGCCTTGCACTAAGAGCTTTGCGAGGCGCCCGTTTGGGATCAGAGTTGGAGAGGGGAAAGGCGGCCCGAGCAGGCCGCCTTTCTTGTTTCTGGCCGCCGACTATCGCGCCGGGTCGAAGACAATTTTGCCAACCAACTCGCGCTTGGCCATTGCCTCAAAGCCCTCGCGCCAGCTTGAGAGCGGGAGTTCGCGACCTATAGCCGGGCTGATCCGCCCCGCTTCGGCGAGCTCACGGATTGCGGCGTTGATCGCACGCCCGCGCTCGGGAAAGCGCCGCGCGTATTCGCCGGCGCGCAGGCCCACGATCGAGAAACCTTTGATCAGCGGGATATTGGTAGCGATCTGAGCAATCCGCCCGCTGGTGAAGCCGCACACGACGAGCTTGCCCGCAAAGGTCACACACCGGGTGCATTCGTCGAAGACATCGCCGCCGACATTGTCGAACACGATATCGCAGAGCCTGCCATCGGTAAGGTCTGAGATCGGCTCGCGAAAGCGCCCCTTGCTCATGATCGTGTGATCGGGCGAGGCGAGGGCGCTGATGGCGTCACGCTTCGCCTCGATCCCTGTTGCCGCGATTGTGGTGGCGCCCAAAGCGTTGGCCAGGTCGATTGCCGCAAGGCCAACGCCTCCGCTGGCGCCGGTGACCAAAACCGATTGCCCCTTTTGCAGGCCGCCAAGTTCAACCAGGCCGGTGTAAGCGGTCGAATAAGCCGCGCCCATGGCTGCCCCTTGGGCAAAGCTGAAGTTTGTAGGGACGGGCGAAAGGCCCTTTGCAGGCAAGCTTGCAATCTCGGCAAAGGCGCCCGTTTTGTTGCCGCCCATCACGCGGTCTCCGATCGCAAAGCCGCTTTCAGGGTCCGCCTCGATCACTTCGCCCGCGCATTCCAGACCGCTGGTGAAGGGCAGCTCGGGTTTGAACTGGTACTTGCCCTTGGTCATCAGGAGATCGGGGAAATTGAGCGAGGCCGCGTGCACCTTAACCAGGACCTCACCCGATGCGCGCTGCGGCACGGGCAAATCCAAAAGAGCGAGGCCGGACATGTCCTCACTAAGCTTCTCAACACGCAAGGCCTTCATAAGGGCTTAGAACGTGTCCTTGCCCGCGCGCAGGGCTGCAAAGGTTTCGTGCGGGGCGCTGCCACCCCATTTGGCGATGATCGCGGGGTCATCCGCGCGCAGGAAAGGGTTGGTGGCGAGCTCGCGGCTCAGCACCGTGGGAACCGTCCATTCGCCGTTGGCGCGTTTGGCGGCGATTTCTTCGACATAAGCCTGGAGCTCGGCGTTTTCGGGATCCGCGTGGCTCGCGAACTTGGCGTTGGCCTGCGTGTATTCGTGGGCGCAGTAAAGCGTGGTGGCTGTTGGCATGCGGCGGATGCGGTCCAAGCTGTCCCAGAACTGCTTGGGCTCGCCTTCGAACATACGCCCGCAGCCCAGCGCGAAGACCGCGTCGCCGACAAAGGCGATGCCTTCCTCGATAATGTGGAACGCCACGTGCCCGTTAGTGTGGCCTGAGACATCGATCACCTGCGCGGTGTGCTCTCCCAGATTAACGACATCACCGTGTGAGACCACCCGGTCAATCGGGGAGAGCTTTTCGACCTCTTTGGGGGCGAGAACCCGCGCGCCTGTGGCTTCCACAATCTCAGCGTTTCCACCCGCGTGATCGGGGTGCCAATGGGTGTTCCAGATATGCGTGATCGTCCAGCCCTTGGCCTCGGCCTGCTTCAGGTATTCCTTGGCGTCGGGCGTATCGATGGCCGCGGTCTCACCCGTCACCGAATTGTGCAGCAGGTAGCCGTAATTGTCCGATAGGCACGGGAACTGGTGAACATGCAACATGGTAAGGATCCTCGCTCTTGACGCTCAGTCTACTGCGCAGACCCCCAAGTGAAAAGGCCCGCCTGCCATGTGGCAAGCGGGCCTTCCCGAATTCACAGTAAGCGACTGGCTTATTCGTCGCCCTTTTTGAGCGCTTCGCCCAGGATATCGCCCAGCGAGGCGCCGGAGTCGGACGAACCGAACTGCGCCACGGCCTCTTTCTCTTCGGCGATCTGACGCGCCTTGATCGAGAAGTTGGGCTTTTTCGAACGGTCGAAACCGGTGACCATCGCGTCGACCTTGGAGCCGACCTGGAAACGGTCCGGACGCTGCTCGTCGCGGTCGCGGCCGAGATCCGAGCGCTTGATGAAGCCCGTCGCGCCGTCGTCACCGACCTGCACTTCGAGCCCGCCATCGCGCACTTCAAGAACCGTGACGGTGACCGTCTGGTTCTTGCGGAGGCTGCCGGCGGCGGCCGCACCCGCTTCGGTAATCGCGCCCTTTTCGAGCTGCTTCATGCCCAGGCTGATACGCTCTTTCTCGACATCGACATCGAGCACGACCGCTTTGACCTCTTCACCCTTGCGGTGCAGCGCCAGCGCGTCTTCGCCCGAAATACCCCAGGCAATGTCGGACATGTGGACCATGCCGTCGACATCGCCGTCGAGGCCGATGAACAGACCGAACTCGGTCGCGTTCTTGACTTCGCCGGTGACTTCCGCGCCCACGGGGAACTTCTCTGCAAACTCGTCCCACGGGTTGCGCTGAGCCTGCTTGAGGCCAAGCGAAATGCGACGCTTCTCGCTGTCGACTTCGAGGACGAGAACTTCGACTTCCTGACTGGTCGAGACGATCTTGCCGGGGTGGACGTTCTTCTTGGTCCAGCTCATTTCGGAGACGTGGACGAGGCCTTCGATGCCCGCTTCCAGCTCCACAAAGGCGCCGTATTCGGTGATGTTGGTGACCATGCCCGACAGCTTCGCGCCCACCGGGTATTTCGCCGCCACGCCATCCCACGGATCGCTTTCGAGCTGCTTCATGCCAAGGCTGATGCGCTGCGTTTCGGCGTTGATGCGAACGATCTGGACGGTCACGGTCTGGCCGATCTCGATGATCTCGCTCGGGTGGTTGACCCGCTTATAGCTCATGTCAGTGACGTGGAGCAGGCCGTCAATGCCGCCCAGATCAACGAAGGCGCCGTAATCGGTGATGTTCTTGACCACACCCTCGATCACCTGACCTTCGGCCAGCTTGTCGATCAGCTCGCTGCGCTGTTCGGCGCGGGTTTCTTCAAGCACGGCGCGGCGCGAGACAACGATGTTGCCGCGGCGACGGTCCATCTTGAGGATCTGGAAGGGTTGGGGCACTTCCATCAGCGGGGTGACATCGCGCACGGGGCGGATATCGACCTGGCTGCCGGGCAGGAAGGCCACAGCGCCGTCGAGATCGACGGTGAAGCCGCCTTTGACGCGGCCGAAGATACGGCCTTCGACGCGCTTGCCTTCGCCAAATTCGTTTTCGAGCTTGTCCCAGGCGGCTTCGCGGCGGGCGCGGTCGCGGCTGAGCATCGCTTCGCCGTCGGCGTTTTCGACACGGTCGACATAGACTTCGACTTCGTCGCCGACCGACAGGCCGTGATCGTCTTCACCGCGTGCAAATTCTTTGAGGTTGACGCGGCCTTCGCTTTTGAGGCCGACATCGATAACGGCGTGTCCCGCTTCGATTGCGGTGATGGTGCCCATGACGACACGGCCTTCAAAGCCTTCTTCGCCGGCGCCGCCGAGCTGTTCGTTAAGCAGCGCTTCGAAATCGTCGCGCGTGGGGTTAGGTGCAGTGGCCATAGGGTTTGGCGTATCCTGTTTTCGTTTTGCTACCGGCCACGGGTTTTACCCGGGTCTTTCTCCGTCTCCACCGCACTATTGCGGAGGCTAACGGGGCAAGAGGCCGATCTCTCCGCAGAGCCGAACGCCGCTGCAGAGGTCCTGATCATCCAAAGATGTTCGAGAACGGGCGCGCGCCTAGGCCAGGATGGTATCAAATGCAAGGAATTTCCGCCCAATTGCCCAGGGCTTGCGGCTAGGCCTTAAGCGCTTTCTCGACCGCTTCCAGGGCTGTCTCGAACGCCTGATCGCGGTCAAAGCTGGTGGTGTCGATAACCAGGGCGTCCGGCGCCGCCTTGAGCGGCGCGTCCTTGCGGGTGATATCGCGTTCGTCGCGCATGACGATATCCTTTTCAATCTCGTCCAGCGGGATTTCGATTTCGCGCCCTGTCATCTCCAGCCAGCGCCGCTTGGCGCGCTCGTGCACGCTGGCCGTGATGAACAGCTTCACATCGGCGTCTGGCGCGATCACCGTGCCGATATCGCGGCCATCGAGCACCGCGCCACCCGGCCGCTCGGCAAAGGCTCGCTGGCGGCGGAACAAGGCCTCACGCACCGCGGGGTGGACCGAGGCGCGGCTGGCGAGGCCGCCAACCTCCTCAGAGCGCAGGATATCATCCTCGAGCAGCGCCTCGGCAAAGTCGCAGGCGGCCAGCGCGTCCGCTTCGTCATCCGGATTGCCCTCGTTGATCGCCACCTGCCGACCGACCGCGCGGTAGAGCAGACCGGTGTCGAGATGCGGCAGGCCGAAATGCTCCGCCAAACCGCGCGCGACGGTGCCTTTTCCGCTAGCGGTGGGGCCATCAACAGCGATGATCATGAGAAAATATCCTTCACTTTCTTTGGGCTCAGCGCGCGGCGCTCCTGCTCGCGCCAACGAAAATGGAGCAGAACGAAGCCTATAATTGCCACAGTCAGATTGATCGCGAATTGCGTGAGGTCAAAATTCCCGCCGTTCCAGAAGAACACCGATCCCGTCGCCGAACTCAGCAACAGGAGGGCCGCCACGAGACGCCGCCGCCGCATCACTCGTTCTGGCTTTGGGAGGCGCGCCGCTTCGCCAGCCAGGCGGGAGTGGCCTTGGCGAGACCCAGTATCGCAATCGTCGCCCAGAAACCCTCAAGCGCGAGGCTCGCCCAATTGGTGTGGACCAAGAGCGAGACGGTGAGAAAGCCCGCCCCGGTGAGATTCGTCCCGTGCAGGATGAAGGGGTTGGGCGCGTTGTGAAAGGTCAGATAGGCGTACGCGCCGATGATGCAGGCGGTGCCGAGAAAGCCGACCAGGCTGGCAAGATCGAGCGGGGCGTTCATTGCTGGCGTCTCTGCTTGGCGCGTAGGCGCTCTTGGTGCCTTTGATGCATTTTAGCGCGCGAGCGCTGAAGGAGCGTTACCGCATAGGACATGACCGGCCAGAGCAAGAGGCCCACGGCAAAACTGCGCGCTGTCATCGACGAGGTTCCCTCGACCTGCTTGTAGATCGTGAAGGCAAGAGCCACAGCCCCGACCAGCGCCAGGTTTATGAGGAAATCCTTCTTCATCGCTGCGCCGTCTCCAGCAGTTCGGTGAAGCTCGGAAAACTCGTTGCAATCGGCGCGGTGTCGTCGACGCGCACGCCATCGCGGCTGGCCAGCCCTGCGATCGCCATTGCCATGGCAATGCGGTGGTCGAGATGGGTTTCCACCTCGGCGTTGGCGCTGCCACGCAGGGGCTCTCCGGCGGTGCCTTCGATGGTGAGGCCGTCTTCCTGCTCCGTCACGCCTGCGCCCGCGCTTGCCAGGGCGGTGGCCATCGCCGCCAAGCGGTCGCTTTCCTTGACGCGCAGCTCTTCAAGGCCTGTGGTGCGCGTCGTCCCGTCCGCCAGAGCTGCGGCGACGAACAGCACGGGAAATTCATCGATCAGGCTGGGGGCCAGCGCGGGGTCAACTTCGATGCCTTTGAGCGAGGAATGCCGAACGCGCAGGTCCGCGACCGGCTCTCCACCCACTTCGCGCGGGTTCAACTCCTCAATCGATCCGCCCATCTGGCGCAGCACGGCGCCAATCCCCGCGCGCGTTGGATTGAGCCCGACATTCTCGATGATCACGTCGCTGCCCGGAACAATCAGCGCGGCCACGATGAAGAACGCCGCGGACGAAGGATCCCCGGGTACGGTCACATCGCATGGCGTCAGATCCGCTTCGCCGCGCACGGAAATGGCCCGCTCGCCCTCTTCCTCGCCGATCTCAAGTTCGACGCCGAAGCCTTTGAGCATCCGCTCCGTGTGGTCGCGCGTCGCGACGGGTTCAATCACGGTGGTGATCCCTGGCGTGTTCAGCCCCGCCAGAAGAACAGCGCTTTTGACTTGCGCGCTGGCCACCGGAAGGCGGTAGCGGATCGGTACCGGGGGCGAGGCTCCGCGCAGCATCAAGGGAAGGGTGCCTCCCGCCGAGGCTTCGAATGTGGCGCCCATCTGCGAAAGCGGTGCGATCACGCGGTTCATCGGGCGCCCCGAAAGGCTCGCATCGCCGATAAACGTGGCCGAAAGCGCATGGCTGGCGAGCAAGCCCATCAAAAGCCGTGTCGAGGTTCCCGAATTGCCCATGTCGAGCGCCTCGTGCGGCCCAAGCAGCCCGCCAACACCCACGCCGTTGACGCGCCAAGTGCCATTCTCTTCGCGCTCGATATCCGCGCCCAGCTGGCGCATTGCCGCAGCGGTGGCGAGCACGTCTTCGCCTTCGAGCAGCCCTTCGATCCGGCTTGTCCCGACCGCCAACCCGGCAAACATCAGCGCGCGGTGGCTTATCGACTTGTCTCCGGGCACGCGGATCGTGCCTTTAAGCGGGCCGGAGGAAGCGAAGGTTTGCGCAGGCATGGGATGGCGGTCTTTGACAGCGCACCGCCCTTCTGGCAAGCGGCGCGACCTTATGGATACGCGTTCTTGATTCCCTCATTTCGCGATCCCATTTTCTCGCGCGTGAACACGACCTGTGGCGTTCCGCAGGCACAAGAAGGACAAGTTTCTATGGCGAAGCCCGAGTGGGGAACAAAGCGCACCTGCCCCCAAACCGGTGAGCGTTTTTATGATCTGGGCAAGGATAATCCGGTAACCAGCCCCAACGGGCACCAATGGTATCCAGAGCCCGTGCTCAAATCCAAGCAGCCGATCCCGATCGACGACCCAGCGAAAGCGAAGACGGCTGAACCCGACAGCGATCTGAGCGGTGATCAAGACGATGATCTGAAGGACATCGAGAACATCGACGATGACAATGATTCGCCTGACAATGACGTCGATCTTGGCGGAGACGATGATCTCGGTGTTGCGGCGGCGACCGGTGACGACAGCGGCGACGACGATAACTGATTTTGAACTTGCCTTTCGTAAGGGAGGAGCCTAAGCGGCGCGCTCCCTTGCGAGAGAGCGGCGCTGGCCCTATCTCCGATGGGGTCAGAACTTGATGGATTGGGGCCTTAGCTCAGCTGGGAGAGCGCAACACTGGCAGTGTTGAGGTCAGCGGTT
>ERZ1740065.132-NODE-132-length-33402-cov-5.294119_pt1 | contig 33402 bp, 29 predicted proteins | sample MGYA00581738_ERZ1740065 | MGnify/ENA primary metagenome ERZ1740065 (study PRJEB43018, sample SAMN04849749) | marine metagenome | isolation source: floating plastic debris | place: Pacific Ocean | collected 2008-09-01 | study: EMG produced TPA metagenomics assembly...
CAGAACCAAAATCTGCTGAAGCTGCGAGCAAAAACATTTTTCAGACACACCCTAGCCTTGCCCAACTTGGTAGTGGGGGCTAGAAAAGGAATGGAGCGAGTCGCTGCCTTCCTTACGGATGGAAGGGGAGCGGTTAAAAAGGTTGGTGGTATTTCGTGGAAGGTCGGATCGCTTTGTGGGAAATAAGCTAGTGTGCTGTCGTTGTGTAGGTACGATCCTTTAATGAAAAAAGAGTACGCTTTATTTCCCCCTTTTCTTTTTTTAACAAAAAAAGGACGCCCGTCTTGGACCCGCGCTTCACTCGGGCATTGGTTTTTACGAGCAAAGTACTTATATTACGAATAATTAGTACAACAATTAATTTTTATGTCCAAATCGAACCCACAACAGAGCCAGCCGGCCGTCTGGGGCAATACCATTGAACGGACGGCCAAACGGATGAAGCAGGTGTACAAGCGCCTGCTCAAGGAAGCTGGAGTGGGGATTACCGTCGATCAATGGGTGGTGCTCCAATTGCTGCGGGACCGCGACGGTTTGAGCCAGTTGGAGATTGCCGAGCGGACGGACAAGGATGCGCCCACCATTACCCGGATTATTGATCTGCTGGTGCGCAAGGGGCTGTGCAAACGCCAGCCCGATCCGCGGGATCGTCGTCGCTTTAGCATTCGGCTGACGGCGGCGGGACGGGCCAAGATTCAGGAAGTGAGCCCGGTGGCGCGTGCCTTTCGGCGGCGGGGCTGGGAAGGGGTATCGGAAGTCGATTTGGAGCAGCTGATGCAGACGTTGAACCGCATTTACCAAAACCTTAGTAAAGACACTTAAAAGCATAAAATCAGACCATCATGCACTATTATTCCATGGGAAATATCCCGCCCAAGCGCCATACCCAGTTTCGGAAGCCCGATGGTAGCCTCTACCACGAAGAGTTGTTTTCCACCGAAGGCTTTAGTGATCTGTATTCCACGCTTTACCGCTGTAATCCCCCCACCCAAATCGTACAGGTCGGCGCCCCCCGCTCCGTAGCGGCCGAAACGATCCACGATCAGCAGCTCAAACACCGCAGCCTCAAAGGCTTTCGCATTGCTCCCGAGGACGATTACCTCGACAGCCGCAAAGCCGTACTGGTCAACCAGGATTGCCGGATCATCCTCGCCGCCCCCCGGCAAAGCACGACGGATTATTTTTTCAAAAACGCCGACGCCGATGAGGTCATCTTTATTCACGAAGGTAGTGGGACGCTCAAAAGTACGTACGGTAACCTACCCTTTGCCTACGGCGACTACCTGGTGATCCCCCGGGGAACGATTTACCAACTGCACTTCGACGGACCGGACAACCGCTTGCTCATCGTCGAATCCACCAGCCCCATCGTGACGCCCAAGCGCTACCGGAACAAGTTTGGCCAGTTGCTCGAACACTCGCCCTTCTGCGAACGCGACATCCGCAAACCCGCAAGCCTGGATACCCACGATGAGCAGGGTGATTTTTTGCTCTACATCAAGAAGCAGGACCACCTCTACCCCTACCATTACCTCAGCCACCCCTTCGACGTCGTAGGTTGGGATGGTTACGTTTATCCCTACGCCTTTTCGATCCACAATTTTGAGCCGATCACCGGCCGGGTCCACCAGCCCCCACCGGTTCACCTAACCTTCGCCACGCGGGGCGTTGTGATCTGCTCTTTTGTACCGCGGCTGTTCGACTATCACCCCCTGGCCATCCCCGCCCCCTACAACCACAGCAACATCGATAGTGATGAGGTGCTCTACTACGTGGACGGTGACTTTATGAGTCGTAAAAATGTCGAAAAAGGCATGATTACCCTACACCCCGGCGGAATCCCCCACGGGCCTCACCCGGGGACGGTGGAGAAGAGCATTGGGGCCAAGGAGACCCACGAGCTGGCGGTGATGGTGGATACGTTTAAACCCCTGCTGATGACCACCCACGCAGCGGGTATTGAGGATGGCACCTACTACCAATCCTGGCTACACTAGGAGTGCTTACGGGGGTGGGCGAGAACTTTTCATTATTGCAAACCGACAAAAATTCATCAATGGATACTTTAATCAAATCACAACAGCAAAACGCCGTCGATACCTTCCCGTTGAAGGGGACGGACCACGTCGAATTTTACGTGGGCAATGCCAAGCAAGCCGCCTTTTATTATCAAAAAGCTTTTGGCTTCAACCTGGTGGCCTACCGCGGCCCCGAAACGGGGCATCGCGAGACGGTGAGCTACGTTCTGCAGCAGGATAAGATTCGGCTGGTTCTTACGGGAGCATTGGCGCCCGAGCATCCCGTTGCCGAACACGTTCGCTTGCACGGGGATGGCGTCAAGGTATTGGCCCTTTGGGTCGACGATGTGGAATACGCTTTTCGGACGGCCGTAGCGCGCGGGGCCGAGGCCTACGAGGCTCCCCGAACTTTGGAAGACGAACACGGAACCGTAAAGCTGGCCTCGATCCGCACTTACGGCGAGACCATCCACACTTTTGTGGAGCGCAAGGCCTACTCGGGGCCCTTTATGCCGGGTTTCGAAGTGCGGAGCAACTGGGGTACGGTGCCCGATGTGGGGCTCAAGTTCGTGGATCACTGCGTGGGGAATGTAGAGCTGGGGGGAATGGATCGCTGGGTCAAATTCTATCAGGACGTCATGGGCTTCAAACTGTTGGTCACCTTTGATGACAAAGACATTTCGACCGAGTATACGGCGCTGATGAGTAAGGTGGTCTCCAACGGAAATGGCTACGTCAAATTTCCGATCAACGAGCCCGCCAAGGGTTTGAAGAAATCCCAGATTGAGGAGTACCTCGACTTTTACCGCTCGGCGGGGGTACAGCACCTGGCCATCGCTACGGATGACATCATTCACACCATCCAGCAACTACGCGCCAATGGGGTTGACTTTCTCCGGGTCCCGGATACCTACTACGAGACGGTATTGGAACGGGTGGGCGCCATCGAGGAGGAATTGGAAGCCTTGAAGCAACTCAACATCCTGATCGACCGCGATGAGGAGGGCTACTTATTACAGATTTTTACCAAGCCCCTTCAGGATCGCCCGACGGTCTTCTTTGAGATCATCCAGCGCAAGGGGGCCCGTTCTTTTGGCTAGGGTAACTTCAAAGCGCTCTTTGAAGCCATCGAGCGCGAACAAGCTTTGCGGGGCACCTTGTAGGAGGTGGCCCGAGCGGTAGAGGTGGGCGGATCAATGGTATTGGTCCGCCCACTTGTGGTTTTAGATTTTAACTTCTACGTCGACCTCGGAGGATTTGCGTAGGGACGAGTTTCGTTTTTTCATGTTCAGAGAAAATGCCTAAAAGCAGTTGATTTGTGAAGGAATAAGGGTTAGCGTTATTCGCTTCGGGGAAATATCAACCTTGAGACGTTCAGCGGCTAAAAAGTAACGCTGGTGGGCCCAAATCTTTTATGCTGGTAGCCGTAGCGGGCTAGGGGGCACTCATTTCGTCGGCGTAGGTTCGCTTATTTTTTAGGGCCCGTAGCCAGTCGTCGAGAATGAATTCACGAGCAATGTTGAGCGTGCTATCGGTGGCGATGTCGGTCAGTTGGTTTTCATAGTCCGCGATGTGGTCGGGTTTGGCTTCGGGGCTACTTTTGTTGAATTGGCGGAAAAAAGCCAGCGTTTCGGTAAAGAAGGGACTGGGTTTTTTGCGGTTTTTATTTTTTCGTCGGTGCGAGCTCAGGAGGTTTTGAATGACGAATTGGTCGGTGGTCTCCTGGTGGCTGATGAGTTCGAGCAGGTGAAAGAAATAGGTATAGCCGGGGTCGAGGTCTTTGGATAAATTGCTGAGTCGGCGCAGGTAAAAATGCACCTTGTGGTAGTCGCGCAGGACGAGGTGAGTGAGGGTGAAGTAGATAAAAATCAAGGCGGTCAGGTGCTCGCCCTTTTGTTGGTACTTGTTGATGTGGCGCGTGGTCTCGGGTTCCATCTCCTCCACGATGGGTTGGTACTTGCGCTGGAGAAACAGGTGTTTGGTTTCCAGGTAGTAGATAAAGATGTAGTTGCGTTTGAGGAAGGGGGCTTGTTGGAGGAGGGCTTTGATGCGCAACAGGCCCGATTCGAGCTCGGCGGAGCGATTGAGGCGGCGGCAGCAGACCAGAAAGTTAAAGAGGGCGGCGAAGTAGAAGCCCGCGTTACTTTTGATGAAGTGGGGGTTGGCCTCGAAGAGGCTGACGTTGTTTTTTTTGTAGTGGAACTCCTGCTCCGCATCCTGATAGGCCAGCTTGTGGATAATCGACAGGGAGGAGTTGCGGTAGTACTGCTCACTCAGGGTCAGTTGGCGGCCTTCGGGGAGGGCGAGGTCCTTGGAGAGGAGGGTTTCGTATTCGGTGATTTCCTCGGGGCGGAGCGACTGGGTGAGTTCGTTATTGTTTTTGTCGTTGAGGTAAAAGTTGATGCGTTTGAGGTGGTAGATGCGCTTGAGCGTGTCGATAAAAGACTCCAGTTCCTGAAGGACGGTATAGTCGCTGGGGTTGAGGTTGACGTCGAAGAAGGAGCTGAGAAAGATTTCAAAATAAGTGATGCTAAAGATGTACTCCAGTTCTTCGTGCTTGAGGCAAAGTTCTTTGATCTTGCGGAGTCGGTTGAGGGCCATGCTGTGCAGCTGCTTATCCATCAGGATTTCTACCTCTTCGAGTCCCATTCTAATTTTGCTGCGGATGTTTTTTTTGCTGTGGTAGGAGGTGAGGCTTTTGAGGAGTAACTCCATGAGCTGTACCTTGTAGACCTTTAGGTTTTTGGCCAGTTTGGAATTGGCGAAGTGGCGTTTGACGTTTTCCTCTTCGTATTCGTCCATGCTGTTGATAAAATCAAAAAGATCGGTTGTCAGGTTCTTCTCAGAGGCGTAGTGTCGTTTGAAATAGCGTTTTTCCGAAGCCGTCATGGACTGGATCAGCTGGTAAATATTATCGGTTGGAACCTTCATAGTTTTCTTGGTTTGTGCCCGACCGGTAGCCCTCCACGGGAGCCGGTTTTTCGTACATGGGAAGTCTAGTTTCCTCTTTAGGACGACACCACCACTCGGATGGAGTCCTAAGGGAACGTTAAAAAATAGACTGCGTTGTTAAATTTTCTAGCGGGCGAAGAGACTTTTGGGATCAGCCTTACCGAAAAATCAATGGAAGGTGAGTCATTGATAGTGGTAATATCAATTACATTGCTTTAACCTAGCTTTCTGTTTGTTGATTACGGCTCGTTTAGCCTAGTTAAATTGAGCGCGTCACTGGGACTCCCAAACGATTCGCCACTCGACCGAACAATGGCGCGGCATCACGGTCGGGCAGCTTTGCTTTAGTAAAATGTCTGGGTATAACAATGCTGTTTACGAGACAGCGAAAGGATATATACAGTGCCTTGATTGACCCCCTCCAGCATTTGCGGTGAAGATAAAAAAAAATTCTTTACCGACCGCCTTCTTTTTGACGCTACTTACGACGAGCTCTTTTGTGAGGTAAAATTGTCTAAAATCAGCCTCCCCGGCTGCGCTATTCTTTTGATGCCCAGTAAGTTTAAGGGATTAACTTTAGGCGAAAAATGAAGGGGGAGATACGTACATCGCAGCCCATTAGATATTACCTTTAAAGGCATTCGAATCGGTTTAAGGCAAAATTTTAATGGGTCGAATTGTACATTGGAACTAAAATGTAGTGCGATTCTCCAAACCCCCCACAACCGGTTCCACAAGCGTTGAAACTTCTATTTATCAAAAATGATTGAACCCTTCCAGTTGCGGAAGGGAAAGATTTTCTGTTTTGTTGTTATTTTCTATAGGGCAGTCCACTCAGAAATACTACACAAGTGTGGTAAGTCTAGAGTGGACATTTTTTTGAACCCCCACCGTTTCTTACCCCACAAAAAATCCCGAATTCCAGCACCGTGGCCAAAATTCGGGATGGGCAGGGGAGCCAAGGGGCAGAATGCTCCCCACCTCGGCCCACTACTCGGCTTCAGCTGCCTCGGCAGCTTCTTCCACCTCGTTGATGCGCTCCAGTTCCTTGTCGATGTAGTACAAACTCTGCGGTCCTTCCCCGATCAACTTGACCCGGTCGAGAATGCTCCGCATCAGGGCCTCTTCCTCCCGCTGCTCATCGATGTACCACTGCAAAAAGTGAAGCGTGGTAAAGTCGCTCTCCCCATTGGCCAAGGCCACCAGCTTGTGAATCGAGTTCGTCACCTTCTGCTCGTGCTCGTACACCTGCTGCAACATGGCCCGCACCGATTCAAACTTCAAGGGCGGCTGGTTGACGGACGGCGTAATGGGATGTCCGTCCACCTCGCTGATGTAGTGGAAAATCCGCATCATGTGCGACAATTCCTCCTGGGACTGGCGGTGCATAAATCGGCTGGCACCGTCCAGCCCCTCCGTATCACACCAGGAAGCCATCGAAAGGTAGAGAAAGGAGGCGTATCCTTCAAGCGCAATCTGATTGTTCAGCGCTTCTTCCATTTTCGTTGAAAGCATTTTGTTACTTTTAAGTTGAGTTGAGTAATTTTGTTTAAAGCGTAATAAAAATAAACTGTAAAGTGGGCCAAAAGGTTTAGGGAAAACAACAAAATTTTGATACCGGAGGGGAGCTCCCACCACGGGGAAGAAAGGTCGGTTTCCAACGCCACTCCAAATGATCGGGGAGGCATCCGGCGGAGTCTACTTCAAAAAATAGACCAAGGCGAAGGCGGCCACCGAGGCGATGAGGCCGTACATGAAAATGCCGTAGCAAATGCGCAAATAGCGGTATTTCTTGGCCAGTACAATGCCCAAAAAGTACAAATCACGGGTCATCGAACTGTAGAGGAAATCACTGTCCTTGATCATCTCCATCATCCCCCAGTGAAAATCGTCGAGCGACATGTTGTAGAAATTGCCAAAAAAGAGGAGGTTCGAACGCTTTTGCTCAATGTCTTCCCGGGTAAATTTCCCCTCCGTAATCTTGGGACGGGTCGAGAGGGTCGCGAAGATCATGGCCATCAGGCAGACGGCCAAAAGCAGGATGGTGGGCGCGATCAAGTGGGGAGTACTGCCAAAGCGCGGAACCAAAGAGGACAGGGTGATCGAAATGACGATGGCGTTGATACTGAGCATGATGTTGGCCTTGTTGTCGGCAATCGAACTCAGATTGACGTGGGTGCGGTAGGTCGTGCGGTACACCGCTCCTACCCCTCGTCCGAGGTTGAGCTGGTTGAGCTCCCCCTTGCGCAGCGACTTGTTCTTCTTTTTCTTTTTCTTGCCCTTTTCCAATACTTCGATCGGGGGCAGGGCCGACAGCGGGCTATCGGGGTTGAGCCGCGCCTTTTGCTTCATCAACTGTTGGATGTGCTTTTGCTTGCGCTTGCTGTAAAGCGCCTTGGCCGCGGCGGTGTAAAAGTGGTGCTGGTGGAGAAACTTGAGCTCAAAATCTACCCATTCGGCATCCGACATCACGATGTTTCGGACCGTCACCAATTCCTGACGAACCCGACTACAGCGCTCCCAATACGATTTTTTGCCCAGGTGATTCAGGTCCGCATCGCACAGAATTTCTTCCAGTAAGGACTGTGGTTGGGTAGGCATCTTGGTGGCTAGGATACACGCCTCAATCCGTTGGATGCGCTCCTCCGGGAATTCCCGTTCACTCAGAAAACTCCGCGCCTGAGCCGCACTACGGGCCTCGTGCCCCTCCGGCCCCTCGTCGTAGCCAATGTCGTGAAACCAAGCCGCGATCTCCAGACTTTCGCGCTCTTCCTCACTCAGCGGGTAGTAGCCCGCAATCTCCCGCGACGAATTAACCACATTGAGGGTGTGTTGCAGGTCGTGGTACACGTAGCGCTCCGGCACCCGCTCCGGGATGTACTGACGCGCGTGCGTCTCAACAGTTGTAAGAATGAGCGATTTTTCTACCTCCATGGACTCCTTTAACGAATGAGCGCTTAAAATATTAAATTTATCGCTAAATCTCACTATCCGCTTTTCACTCTATCTCTATTCCCTTCTCTCCTCCCGCTGATTTTTTCGCTTTTCCCGTAGGTAGCGCTGGTTCCGATGATCGGGAAGGTTCCAGGAAGGCCAGCCCTGCTGCGCCACCCGCCGTTCGAAACCCCTCACCTTCCAGTGGTAGTACCTCCGGATGTCCTCGTCTCGCAACAGCGGAAAGCTCTCCCGTTCCGCCAATTCGTCCAACCGTCCCTCCAGCAAGAACAAGTTTTTGTCCGAGGCCCCCCGCAGCAAAAAACCGACGTCAATCGGACCCTGGGTGGGGGTGTCGAGATTGTACCGCGTGATCCAAACGTCCCAATTGAAGCTACTGGCGAGCAGCAAAATGAGGTATACCGCCCAGGCATTGCGTTGGAGCAGAAAGAAAGCACTCCGGCGATCGCGGATCTTGAGGTACAGCGTCCACAGACCGTACAGCACGAGCAGCAAAAAAAGCAGGACCCCGATCCGCAGGTAGGCCAGGCCGTGGTAGTCGATGTAGTGGTAATTGCGCAAGCCCACCGAAAGTGTCAGAAAGGCATTCTGCCCGATCCAAAGATAGGCGGCCCGGCGCAGGGCGCCACCATCGGGAAAGAAATTGAGATTGGAGCGGAAGAAATACAGCAGCACAACCATGGCTAGCAGGATGGCGGCGATGAGGAGATAGGTTCCCTCGTGGACGTAGTTTTTGAGGAGGGGAATTTCGCCTTCCCCAAAACCCCACCAAACGTGCCGCAGATCGGTGAGGTTGACGAGGAAAAGCAAGACGTTGAGTGCGTAGAGCAACAGCCCCCCGGCGCGGTATTCGTTTCTGAGGGAAAGCGGAGAAAAACGCTTGTGAATGTCCCAATTGCGCCGCTGCTCCAAACGCCTCCGCCGGGTCTCCGGGTTGAGGCGGTGAAGCCCATCGGACTTGGTTGCCTCTCGTCGGTGGAAAAAGTCCAATGGAGTGGGCAAAAGGATACCGCCACAGAGCAACAGGCCCAGGAGGATAAAACCCACTCGGGGCCAGTAAATGTCTACGGTCCATTGGTAGAGCAGGGTGTCCCAAAAAATGGTAGTCAGTTCCGAAAAGTGTGGGTTGGCCCAGCGGTACAAGTAGTAGAAGGCCAGTACGATCAGCAGAGGAAAAACGATGAGCCGCGCGTAGTAGCCGATGCGGAGCTTGGAGTCCGGTTGTGGCAGCTGCTGACGGATGTTTCGCCACAGTTTGCGTGGGGTACTGGCCACACTCCACAGCCCCAGTAAAAAGCCGTACCACAAGAAGCGCAAGGATCGTTGCTGGCTGATGCCAATGGTGGTACAGAACGAGAGCAGGTGAACGGCTTTGCTCAGGGCCGAATGGAATACCACCACCCACACCGCCGTGAGCAGGGTGCCTCCCGCTAGCAAGAGCGTCGAACGCCGTCGCATTCCCCGGGGGTGCAGGTAAAACAGCGCGGCCATCATCAAGCCCGCAAACCACAGGGTATTGAGGCCCATCGTCTGTTGCCAAAACAAGAGGTTAAAAGCGATGACGCCCAACAGCGTCAAGACCAGCTCGATTACACTTCGTTGCATGAGGGATGGTTTTGTGGTTCGTCCTGGCCCATCAAGACGACCAGAGTGAGGTAACCGATGAATAAAAAGCCTGCCGACACCCAGATGATGCCTTCCCCCGTCTGCCCCGAGGGGTCCACCAAGCTCCGCCAGGCATCACCCACGATGCGCTGAGGCTGGCGCAGTATGTCCCAACTGTTCCAGCGCAAATAGCGACCGAGGTAGCTGCCCAGGCCACACAAAAAAATCGCTACCGTACTACTCAGCCAGGCAATGACCCGATTCCAGCGTTGCTGGATCAAGCCTTGCACTTCAAAAAGCGATAAGTAACCCAGCAGAAGGCCCGTCCAGGCAAAGGAGACGATCAGCATCAGGTCGTACCAATGGGGGACCGGATGCCGTCCGCGGAGGTGGAGCAAATCGGTGAGGATGTAGGGCGCGTTGGGGAAAAAGAAAAGCCAGGCCAGGAGCAGCACCACCGTAAACGCCGACCAGCCCCGCCGTCGATACCAAAATCCGGCGGTTAGGGCCAGCCCGTAGGGCATCCAGGCCAGGAAGAGGTTCCAGACGAGAAAGAGAAAGGTCGAGGTGCTCTTGAGCGCCAGGAGGTCTTGGGTACTTTGTACCTCGGCCAGGTCGATGCCCAAAAGGTGCAAGCGTACCCCGATCAGGGCAAAACAAAAGAGCGTACTCAGTAGCAGCAGGGCGAATAGTTTGGCCTGTCGGGCACTGCGGAAAAAAGGATGAGGTTTCATGAAAAAGATTTAAGCACGGATCAAAAAAGGAGCCTTGAACCAGCGGCCCATTTGGTGGAAAAAATACGCGAGCCAACCGGTTCGCTTGCCGGTCACCCGCCCGATGCGGTACTGGGCCTGGTAGTAGGGAGGTGCCGTCCGCAGGGCCCGTGGACAAAAGCGGTACCAGCGCCGGATCAGGCGTAGGTAGCGCGCCAGCCGGTCTTCCTGAGGCGCCGTCCACGGTAGTTGGTAGGCTTGGCGCAAGGGTTCCGGGAGCAGCCCCGTGGCGAATAGGCGGATCAGCGGGGCTCCCCAACGAAAGGGGCCGCGGAGAATGGCGGCGGCCAGGTCGAGGCCCCGCTCATCCACTCGTAGGCTGCCGTCGCTGAGGGTTTGTTGGTAGTAACGGCAAAAGTCTTCATAGCTCGTGGGATAATCCTCCGCTGGGATACCCATCAGTAGCGCCGTAATGCGGGATTCTTGGAAAAATTGCGCTTTTTCGCGGTCCGGGAGCGGGCCGTGTACCAGTTCGTAAGCCGTGATGCTGGTCTCGACCAGGGTGGCCAAGATCCATCGGAGCAGGGCGGGTTCGGTAGCGACGAAGGCCCGCTGCTGGCCCTTGGCATCGCGGTACTCGCCGCGGATGCGCTGGTGCATGCGGTACAGGTGGCCAGCTACGCGGAAGGCTTCGCTCCGGCTGCCAAAAAAGATCGATGCCATATTGAAGAAGGTACGGTAGGCGCGGCCCAGGTAGTCTTTCTGAAAACTGCTGTACTGCGCCACCCCCACCGCCACGGCCGGGTGTGCCACCTGTAGGAGCAGGGCCCGGTAGCTGCCAATGAGGATGGCGGGCTCGCGGTAAATTTTCCAGGTCATACTGCCCGGACCGTAAAAACCCCGGGCCTCGTCGGGGAAACGCGCTTTCAGTTCCGCTAGAGTAGCCCGGTAGCGGGCTTCGTCGGGGGGGCGGGAGACCATGGATGCCTGACTCATAAATTCAATTTTAAAGGTGAAAAGTGACCGCGGCCCCGGAGCTAACCGGGGCCAGCGATCCGCTTATAATACCAAGGGTGCCTCCACACCCTCATCTTTTGCTAGGATGCCCATCAGTTGGCGGAGCAGTACCGTCGGCTCCCGAAGCAGGTGCTCGAAGCGCCATCCCGTGATGCTGCGGCTCCGCCATCCCCGGCGGTAGGCGGCCCAGTACCGACGGTAGCCCTCCGGGATGAGCAGCAGGGCCAACAGCACCGTACCGGCCGCGTACAGCGAACGCTTGCCATTGCCGAGTAGAAAAGCCTGCATCTGTACCTCGCCGATCACGGTCGTTTCGTAGTGCAGTAGGACGTGGAGCACATCGTGGTCCTCCAGCTTGGGCAGTAGCTCGAAGCCCTCTCGCTCTAGGAATTTGCCCAGCTCGTACCCCAGGCTTTTGGCGGGGTAGCCCAGTAAGCGGCGGCGGTCGAGCCGCCAGTGCTGGCGGTGGCCTTTGAACCAGCGCACGTACAGGGGTTTGGTCCGATCGACCAGCCAGATCATCAGTCGGTCGCGGCGGGTCGGGGTGTTTTTTAGTTTTCTCATTGGGTAAGCTTTTAAAAGTACTTTGAAATTCAAAGTAAGTAGGTAAAAAAAAGTCAACCTAGTCAGTCGATGCTGCGGATGAGCTTTTCTAGCGCGTCCAGATGAGCGTTGAATGCCTTGCGCCCGGCGTCGGTCGCGGCGTAGGTGGTGTGGGGTTTGCGCCCGACAAAGGGTTTGGTGACCTGTACAAAATCTACCCCCTCCAGTACTTTCATGTGGCTGGCCAAGCGCCCGTCGGTTACCTCCAACATTTCCTTGAGGGTGGTAAAGTTGACCCCCTCGTTGACCATCAGGACCGACATGATCCCCAGCCGGACCTTGTGGTCAAAGGTTTTATTGAGTTTAGAAATGATCTTCTTCATCGGTAGTCGGTTCTCCAGCGTCGGATCAGGCGGCGTTTTTTTCGTATTTATAGTACATCACGATTCCGTATACGATGTGGAGCAGCCCAAAGCCGATGGCCCAGAACTCTAGTCCGTAGCCGATGTAAAACATCGCAATCAGCCCCAGCGCGATTTCGAAAAGGCCCAGGAAGCGAATATCGTCGAGGGTGTACTTGCTGCCGTTGACTAGGGCCAGTCCGTAAAAGAGTAGGGTACTGGGGGCTACCAGCCCCAGCCAGCCGTGGTAGACCAGCAGGAGGCAGAACAAACCGCCCGCCACCAAGGGGATGAGGAGGTTGATGGTCAGCCGGAGGGAGGTCTGGTCCCACATTTTTTGTCGGTTGCGTTTGACCCGTCGCCAGGTGAAGAAATAACCCAGTCCGAGGGCGGCGATCAGGACTAAGATGGCGTCTAGGAAGAAAAACTGAAGGTAATTGAGGCCCCACTTACTGACCGTTGGTGCGGTCAGGTAGTAATGCTGGCTGTGCTGGAAGGGGCTGGCGTCGAGGTAGAGAAAGGCCATCCCCGCCCCGATGAGGGCACAGATGCCCGCCGCTACGCCCGATAGGCCGCTGAGCGAGATAAAACGGGTAGAACGCTCCATGATCGAGCGAATCTCATTGAGGGTCTCCAGATGTTCGCGTTGGCTATTCATTACCATCAAACTAAATTTTTCAAAAGTACTTTGGATTTCAAAGTTAAGATTAATATTCAAAACGCGCAACTTGTGACAATTATTTTATTTTTGTGCTACCGGTTGGTCTTCGGGTGGATTTTCAACGTGAAAAATTCATTTTGTACCAGTCCAGTGCTGACCTCAAAGCTGTAAGACGGGATTAAGACAAGGTAACGTGCTGCCCCAGTGGGGGGAGCCGTGCAGCGCCTTACGAATGGCGCGGTGATCTCGTAGTAGGCCATCGTGCTGATTGCGTGAAAAGAAATACAAAAACGATGTCCAAAAGTTTACAGCAACGTTTGCTCGACGCCGTCGTCCAACACTTTCCCAAACGAGTGGCGGCTATCGAGGCACTTTCCAACCTCCTGGGCGTGGGCCGGGACGGCATCTACCGCCGTATGCGGGGCGATACCATTCTCAGTCCCAAAGAAGTCGAAGTCATTGCCCTGACCTTCCACGTCTCCCTCGATGACCTCATCTTTGGCCAGAGCGATACCGTCATTTTTTCCTTCAATGGCTTTGACGAAAGTACGCGCAGCTTTATCGATTACCTGGAGCGCTTTGAGTCCGAGCTGTCCCGGGCATCATCGATGGGAGATGGTCATTTTTATTACGCCTCGGTCGAATTGCCGCTCTTTCAGTCCTGTTTTTTTAAGGAATTGATTTGCTTCAAGCTCTACATCTGGGGACTCACCGTACTCGGCTACGAAGCCCTACAGGATCGCCCATTTTCCTTCGAGCTCCTCCCCGTCCCGCTACTGGCCACCATCCAGCGCATCCAAGAACTCTACGTCAACGTACCCAGTACCGAGCTCTGGGGGCGCAACGTGGTCGACAATACCCTCAACCAAATCGAGTACCATTTCAGTAGCGGGCACTTTCGCTCGCCCGATGATGCCCTACTGCTTTGCGAGAAGCTCACCGAGCTCACTTTTCACATGCAGTCCATGGCTTCGGTGGGTAAAAAATTCCTGCCCGATCAAAAGCCCGATCAGGTGAACAATGCCCGGTTTTCGCTCTACTACAACGAAATGATCTACACCAGCAATACCATCCTTGCGGTCTTGCCCAAGCGGAAGATGCTCTTTACCAGCCTCAGCAATCCGCACTTCCTCAAGAGCGACGATGAGCGCCTGTGCGACTACATGGAGGAGTGGTTCCGGAACGTCACCAGCAAATCGAGCGCCCTCAGCCTCCAATCCGAACGGCAGCGTCAGGGCTTTTTCAACCACCTGCGCAAGCGCATCGAAATTACCCAGCGGCGAATCGAGGTTTTGCAAGAACATTGAGGTACAACTTCCTTATCTTGTGGAGCCTCTCTTCTAAAAATACCTTGCCTATGCGCCACTGGACGCTCCTCCTCTTCCTCCTCATCGCCGGCTGGCTATCCGCCTCCGCCCAGCGCTACCTACAGATGGAACGCCGTGGCAGCTACAAGGTCAAACGCTACTCGCCGGGCGACGAGGTCACCTTTCGCCTGCGGGGAGATCCCACTTGGTACAGCGAGGAAATTCTCGAGATCTTGAGCGACGATTACCTCATTTCGGTTGCCAATCGCGCCGTACCGGTGGAAGACATCAGCCACATCCGGCGTTTTGGTGGCCGGCGCTGGTCCAAACCGGTGGGGCGCCAGCTGTACAATTTTGGTGTGGTCTGGTTGGTCTTTTCCCTGGGAGATGCCCTGATCGGGGGAACGCTGGATGCTTTCGATTTTATCGTTCCCGGGGCAGCGGGCGCCCTGGGCTTTCTGATCCAAAAGATTTTTCGACGACGCACTTACAAGATGAGTGACAAACGCCGTCTGCGGCTACTCGATTTGAGCTTTAGTCCGCTACCGGCTGGTGCCTAGCGTCCTGGAGGTAGCGGATGGCGAGGGCGTAACCTTCTAATCCCAAGCCAACGATCGATCCGACGCAGTAGGGGGAGAGGTAGCAGTGATGGCGAAATTTTTCGCGCGCGTGGATGTTGGAGAGGTGTACCTCTACCACCGGGCTGTGGATGGCCGCCACGGCATCCGCAATGGCGATGGAGGTATGGCTGTAGGCCCCGGCGTTGAGCACGATGCCGTCGTAGGCAAAACCGACGGCTTGGATTCGATCGATGAGGGCTCCTTCAGAATTGCTTTGGAAATAGTCGAGCTGCACTTCGGGAAACCGTCCCCGAAGCTGGGGCAGGTAGTGTTCGAAGGACTGCTTCCCGTAGATGGCGGTTTCGCGTTGGCCCAGCAAGTTGAGATTGGGGCCGTTGATGATGATGATTTGCATGGCGCGCTTCTTGGCCTTAGTTGCCCATTTCGGACATAAACTTGATGCGGACCAACTGGATTTCTTCCATCGTAATATCGTCTTCCGCCAGCTCGGCGAAGGCGGCTTCGGTCGAATCGGTTTCCGCCTCGCTGAAGTAGTCGTAGATGTCTTCGCGGCTGTACTCGTCCAGATTTTCTTCGATGTAGTAATCGATATTGACCTTGGTCCCCGAGGCCACGATCATGTCGAGTTCGTGGATAAGCTCTTCCATGGACAGGTTGTTGGAGGTAGCAATGTCGTACAGCGGAATTTTGCGATCGATCCCCTGGATGATGTTGACCTTGATCTTGGACTTGTTGGCGATCTGTTTGATCAGAATTTCTTGGGGCCGGTCGATGTCGTTTTTCTCGACGTACTGTGCAATCAGCTTGGCGAAAGGATGTCCGTAGCGTTTGGCCTTACCCTGGCTAACGCCGGTGATCTTGACCATATCGATTTCCGAAGTGGGGTACTGGGTGGCCATGTCCTCCAGGGAGGGATCCTGGAAGATGACGAAGGGGGGGATGCCCTTTTCCTTGGAGATGGATTTGCGCAGGTCCTTGAGGCGTTGGAGGAGGACTTTGTCGAGGGCGGCGGACTTGGCGTTGCTGCGCTCGTCGGTGGGGACTTCGAGATCGTAATCGTGGTTGATCGAGATTTGGAAGGGGGCTGGTTGGCGAATAAAGGCGCGTCCCTTGTCCGTCAGTTTGAGCAATCCGTAGTTCTCGATGTCCTTGTAGAGCAAATCGTGGAGCAGGGCGTGGCGGAAGATGGAATGCCAAAAGACGTCTCCTTTTTCCTTGCCCACACCGTAGAGCTCGAGCTTGTTGTGGCCAAAGCCGACCATCTCCTGGGTGTTTTTCCCCATCATAAAATCCACAAGGATTTTGATGCCGTAGTTCTCGTTGAGGGCTTCGATGGCTTGGAGGCCCTGGACGACTTCGGTCCGTACGGCGATGCGCTCCTTGGGGTGGAGACAATTGTCGCACATCTTGCTACAGCACTTTTCGTCAAATTGCTCGCCAAAGTAGTGAAGCAAGAAACGACGGCGGCAGGAGGTAGTCTCGGCGTAGGCGATGATTTCCTGCATCAGTTGATTGCCCATCTCGCGTTCGGCGACGGGTTTGTCGCGGAGAAATTTTTCCAGCCGCAGGATGTCCTTGTGGGAGTAAAAGGCGATGCAACGTCCTTCCAGTCCATCGCGCCCGGCCCGGCCGGTCTCCTGATAGTAATTTTCGATGCTTTTGGGAATGTCGAAGTGGATCACAAAGCGCACGTCGGGCTTGTCGATGCCCATCCCAAAGGCGATGGTAGCCACGATGACGTCGACCTCTTCCATCAGAAAATCATCCTGGGTTTTGCTGCGCAACTTGGCGTCGAGTCCGGCGTGGTAGGGAGCGGCCTTGATGTCGTTGACCACGAGCAGGTGAGCAATTTCTTCGGCGGACTTGCGGCTCTGGACGTAGACGATGCCCGATTGGTCCGGCATGGTCTTGACGAGCTGGATGATGCTCCGAATGGTTTGGTCTCGTTTTCCCTTGGGGCGTACGTCGTAGAAGAGGTTGTCGCGGTTGAAGGAAGAGACAAAGCGGTTGACCCGATCCATATTGAGGTTCTTCATGATATCGGAGCGGACCTTGGGCGTGGCGGTCGCGGTGAGGGCGATCACGGGGATGTTGTTGTCGATGGAATTGATCATCGTACGGATGCGGCGGTACTCGGGGCGAAAATCATGTCCCCATTCGGAGATACAGTGCGCTTCGTCGACGGCTACAAACGACAAATTGACGGCCTTAAAAAACTCGATGTTTTCGTCCTTGGTCAAAGTCTCGGGGGCGATGAAGAGCACCTTGGTCTTCCCTTCGATGATGTCGCGTTTGACTTTTTTCATCTGGACCTTGGTCAAGGAGGAATTGAGAAAATGAGCGATCTCGTCGTTTTTGCTGTGGCCGCGAATGGAATCCACCTGATTTTTCATCAGGGCGATCAGGGGGGAGATGACGATGGCGGTACCGGGTAGCATCATGGCGGGAAGTTGGTAGCACAGCGACTTTCCCCCGCCGGTGGGCATGATGACGAACGTATCTTTGCCTTCTAAAACGCTGTTGATAATTGCTTCTTGGGGGCCTTTGAACTGATTGAAACCAAAGTGTTTCTGTAATGCCTCGAGAGGAGATTCATTGGTTACGGTCATCATAGGAATAAAACTTTTAATTAAAGCACCGAGTTCTTTTGTGGTTCATGGGGATCGAATTAACTTGGCCCCCGGTGCGTATAAAAATAAAAAAAACTATTCAAGCACCTACTGTTCAACGCAATCTTTACCGCTTCTTAGGTTCTTTAACGGCAAAGCTCTGTATGTGTTGAACAAGTTGTCGTTCTTTTGAATAATTGATAACGTAAATAGGGGCAATTCTGTGTATCAAATAGGGAATGTAAAAGTATCGTTTTTACAAAAGCGGACAAAAATAAAAAATTAATCGTGAAAAACGAAGCACTGATCGCGAAAACTGCCCTCCGTTCTCTGGAGATCGAAGCGGCCACGATCGAGGGCCTCAAGGCCAGTATCGACGACAGTTTTTTGGCCGTGGTGAATCGGATTTTTTGCTGTTCGGGGCGGGTCATCGTGACGGGAATTGGCAAGAGCGCCCTGATTGCCCAAAAGATCGTAGCTACCCTCAATTCGACGGGCACGCCCGCCCTTTTCATGCACGCCGCCGATGCCATCCACGGCGATCTGGGCATGGTCCAAGCCGACGACCTCGTGCTCTGCCTGTCCAAAAGTGGCGCCACCGCCGAAATCAAAGTCCTCGTCCCCTTCGTTCGCCAACTGGGGAGCTGCCTCGTCGGTATGGTGAGCAACCGCGATTCCTACCTCGCCCGCCAAGCGGACTATATCCTCCACACCCCCATCGACCAGGAAGCCGACCCCAATAACCTGGCACCTACCGCCAGTACCACCGCTCAAATGGCCCTCGGTGATGCCCTCGCCGCCGCCCTCCTGGCCCTGCGGGGCTTTGGCGCCAAAGACTTCGCCCAGTTTCACCCCGGTGGTGCCCTGGGCAAACAGCTCTACCTCCGCATCCGCGACCTCTATCCCCAAAACGAACGCCCCGCCGTGGGCCCCGACGCCAGCCTACGCCAAGCCATCCTCGAAATCACCAGCAAACGACTCGGTGCCACCGCGGTCGTCGATGAAAACGATGGCCTGCTGGGCATCATCACCGATGGTGACCTCCGCCGGATGCTCGAACGGGGGGAGGATACCAGCCGTCTGCGCGCCGCCGAAATCATGAGCCCGCAGCCCAAAACCATTGGCCCCGATGCGCTGGCCGTACGGGGCTTGGCGACCCTGCGGGAATACAGCATCACCCAATTGGTGGTGGCCGACGAGGCCCGCTACCTGGGGATGATCCACCTCCACGATTTGATCCGGGAGGGCCTCCTGTGAGAAGCGCTTGGCTGCTCCCCTTGCTGGCCCTACTGGCCTGCCAGTCCCCCCCGGAGGTTCGCCACCGGGTCCAACCGAGTTTTTACCACTGGCAAAGTGCCCTGGCGCTGACCGAGTTGGAAACCGCCCGGATGGACAGCCTGGGCGTGGAGGCGGTCTACCTCCGTTATTTTGACCTCGACTGGAGCGAAAGTTACCAGCAGGTGGTTCCGGTAGCGGTGCTGACGGTCGCCGAGCCCTGGGATCCCAAGCGGGCGGTGATCCCCACGGTATTCATCACCAACCGCAGCCTGACCCGACCGGACTTGGCACTCGATACCCTAGCCCATCGGATGGCTGCCAAAATCGAGCGGATCAGCCGCGAGCTGGGCCAGCCTCCAATCCAGCAGCTCCAGATCGACTGCGACTGGACGGAGCGCAGTCGGGAAGCCTATTTCCAGCTCCTGGAGCATTTGCGGACGCATTTTCCTCAAGTCCTGTTCTCCGCTACCATTCGCCTCCACCAAATCAAATATCCCGAGCGCACCGGTGTACCGCCCGTGGATCGGGGCATGTTGATGTTTTACAACGTCGACGACGTAGCGGATCCCACCACTCAGAATTCCATCCTCGACTGGCCGGTTGCCGAGGCCTACCTCGGCCGGCTGCCCGATTACCCCCTGGATCTGGACCTGGCCCTACCGATTTTTGCCTGGGGGGCGGTATTTCGGGAGGGGCGGCTCTTGCGACTCCTCAACAACTTGCGTCGCTCCGACCTGCGCGACAGTACGCGTTTTCGCTCCGGGGAGGTGGGTTGGGTCGAGCTGTCGAAAAGTACGTATCTTCAGGGGCACTATTTGTACCGGGGGGATCGCATCCGACTGGAGGCGGTGACCAGGGAGGACTTACTGGGGGTAGTGAGGCAGCTGCGCCCCCTCCTGCGGAACAACGACTTGCACCTCGCTTTTTACCATCTGGATACGACCACCTTAAAGCACTACCCACATGCCGACCTTCAAGACATTGTACAAAGCCTTTCCGCAGCGCATTAGTCGCCACGCTGCCCTCCTCTGCTTCGTCATCGCCAGCCTGTTGCCCCTGCGCCTGTCCCGGGCTTGTGGCTTTTTCTTCGAATTTTCGGGTTATTCCCTCCTGCAGAATAATCTGGTGGACCGCGGACTGGACTACGCGCCCTACTACCTGGATTTCGAAAACTTCTACCACGACCTTCCGGGGCGGGATTCGGTGCAGATGAAGAGCAACTTACAGGAGTGGCACGAGCGCTTTTGCGAAGACCAACCCATTGCCGATCTCCAGCAGGTGATTTACGATACCTCGGTCGACGAGCTGAAGGTGTTGCGTACGGCGGCGAGTAGTAAAAAAATCAACGTGCCTTCCCGGCTGTTCGAAAACCTTTTCGCCCGCCACCTCAAGGAGCACCAGTGCCTGGAGACGATCAACTATTTGATTTTTGCCAAACGTTGTGAACCCCACGCCACGCACGCCAGTGATCCCTGGGATCCCGTACCGCGCAATCAATCCGCCATGCGGGGCCTGATCGACGAGGGGCTGCGGCTGTTCAAAAAGACCAAGTCGCATTACATCAAACTGCGTTATGCCTACCAACTCGTTCGCCTGACGCACTACGCCGGGGATTACGAGCGAACGCTGGAACTGTACGATTTTCTCCTGCCCAAGATCGACAACTCGCCCAGCATCCTGGAGGACTGGATTTTGGGACACCAGGCGGGGGCTCTGATGGCCCTGGGTAAAAATGTGGAGGCCTCCTACCTCTACGCCCTGATCTTTCAACGCAGCCCCAGCAAGCGCGAATCGGCCTACCGCAGTTTTAAGATCGAGACCCAGGAGGACTGGCACCGGTGCCAACTGCTTTGCGAAGACGATCCCGAGCGCGCCACGCTGTACGCCCTGCGCGCCCACGCCGAGGACAGCCGCGCGGCGGAAGAGATGGCCGAGATTTACCGCCTCGATCCGCACAACGAGAACTTGGAGCTGCTGTTGGTGCGGGAGATCCGCGAATTGGAAAAAGACTTTCTGGGGAAGGAATTCAACGATGAAAAAAGAAACAACGCGCGCTTCTTTGGGATTCCCCGCTCGGAAGCGGAAACCTATCTGGGGGATTTACAAACCTTGGTGCAGCGTTTGGCGGCGGAGGGCGCGGTGCGGCGACCACTGTTGTGGCGGATGGCCAACGCTTACCTGACCATGCTGAGTGGAGAGCTCTTTGTGGCACAGGATAGTTTTGCCTTGCTGGAGCCCCTGGTACCGACGGGGCCCCTGCGCGAACAACTCCAGGCCTTTCAGCTGGGGCTGCGCATCAACCTGATGGACGTCATGACCTTCGAAAACGAGGCCTTCGTCGACGATTTGATCCACAACGCCCCCTACTACCGGCAAAACCCCTACTTCCCCGACTTTGTCAACGACCGCATGGCCTACGTCTACCGGCGCGACGGGCACCCCGGTATGGCCTTCCGCTGTCGGTACCGCCTGAGTGACCTCAAGCCCAATCCCCAGCTGCCCATCCTCGACGACTTGCTCCAAATCTCGGACAGTACCGATGCGGAGGGGCGAATCAATGGCCTCCACCAATCCTTTATGATCGATGCTGCGGGCAACAATATCCGCGACGAACTGCTCGATATGAAGGGGACCCTGCTCATGAGTCAGGGCAAGTGGGAAGCGGCCCTGGAGGTCTTTCGCCAGATCCCGCTGGGGGTACGCGACCAATACCAGTTTAATCCCTTTACCGAGCGTTTCCGCGACTGCGTTCACTGCCCCACGCGCGATACGGTTTTTTACAACAAGATGGAATTGATCGAGGAATTGTTTGACCTCGAATACAAGGCCAAATCGGATCCGGAGTTTGGGGCGCTCTACTTTTACCGACTGGGGATTGCGCATTACAACCTCAGCTACTTTGGCGATTCCTGGCAGGTGATGGATTACTACCGGAGCGGGGCCAACTGGGATTACGATGCGGACGGGGTTTTTACCGATTGGTACTTTCCCTACGGCAATCGGGAGAATCGAGATTGTAGCCTGGCCCTGTCCTACTTCGAACGGGCGCGAACCTTGGCCCACGATGTGGAGCTGGCGGCGAAGGCCACTTATATGGCGGCGCGCTGCGAGCAGAACAACTACTTCATTAGTCGGGAATACGACTACCGCCCCTACAACCGGCAGATGCCCGTGGTCCCGGAGCGGTACCGCCAATATTTTCGGATATTGAACCAGGACTACGCCAATACGGCGTTTTATCGGGAGATTATTGCGGAATGTAAGTATTTTGAGGCTTATTCAAGAAAATAAAGATCAGCGACTATGATTTTTCCCATTGGCGACGACCAGGTAAAAGGGGGCTATTTTCCCCTGTTTAGTTATGGCTTTATCGTACTCAATGTGGGGATTTTTTTCCTACAACTCAGCGTACCGGGCAATTTGATTTGCGAGTGGGGTTCGATTCCCGAGGAGATTGTGGCGGGCAAGGATTGGGGCACCCTACTCAGCAGTATGTTTATGCACGGAGGGTGGATGCACCTTATTGGGAACATGCTTTTCCTCTGGATTTTTGCCGACAACATCGAGGCGACCATTGGGAATTTCAACTTCCTGGCCTTTTATCTGCTCGGTGGCCTGGCGGCTTCGGCGGCACACATTTATTTCAGCATCGGCGATCCGGGCCTGGCCTGCTGTGCCGTCTGCCAAACCATCGACTGCGCGGGCAGTCTGCCGGCCTGTGAGGGGTCCATTCCGACCGTCGGGGCCAGTGGGGCCATCTCGGCCGTGATGGGGGCCTACCTGGTCATGTTTCCCAAGTCGCGGGTCCGGATGTTGGTCGTGATCTTTTTTAGCAGTTTTCGAATTCCCGCCTTTCTCTTCCTCGGTTTTTGGATTGGGCAGCAACTGCTCAGTGGCTTCGCCTCACTACAACCCGATGCGGTGCAGTCGAGTACGGCTTGGCTGGCACACATCGGTGGCTTCTTCTCTGGCGTCTTGTTGGGCCTTATCGCTCGGTTGAGCAAGCGTCCCCAACGGGCCGCACCCCGTGCCCAGCCCGGTGACTACGTCTGAGTCCCGAAACTTAATTGATTCAGGACTATTAATAGTCGCAGAAATTGCCTATCTTATTACAGGTACTGTGAAGTAAACGGAAATGACCATTGATCTTTCACCACACCAGCAGTGCTATCATAAAACATCCGCTTTCTTCCCCCGGGATCGAAAGTGGTAACACACCTGCGGTAGATGGTTCTACCGACTCATCACCCCGTAGCACTCCGCAGTCATCCGAAACGTTAGCCCGTCGAATGAGTGGCCCGATTAACCATCCCGTCCCCTTCGGTGAGCTAGCGCTTCGCTGCTGCCGCTAATTCCCCGTTTTCCTTCCCATTCATTTTCCAGAAAATATTTATCTACCGCCGCGCTTTCCCGATGGGGAAGGATGCGGATTTACTGTAATATTACCAGCATGCTGTTACTTGCCAAAGGTGGGTCGTTGGGGCTGCGGATTGGGTGGATTGGGGCTGCGGTGGGGTGGAGAGCTGGGGCAAAAGTCCGTTTTTGCGTAACCAAACCTTCCGGTGGGGGTACCGATATTGAAAGAGTCGACTACACCAACTGGAGCTCCAGTCCATTAAACGTTTCATCAAAATTACTACCATGAAATTGAAGTTTTTATACCTGTTATGTCTAATTAGCCTGTTCTCCTGCGGGAAGGAACAATTGGAACCCGTGGAGCAATCGCTTGAGCTGACGGCTACCGAACGGGAACACCTCTGTGAAATGGGGTACGACCAAGTGGATGAGGTACTGGAAGAATACGTCCGGGTGGAGGGAGATGTGCTGGTCTACCGGCCCGCCCTACACCAGCCGAGTTTTATCGACCGCCCCGCTTGGTACGATGCGGGCAAGGAGGCGATTGATCGCCAACTGACCCTCAAGCAAGTCGACCAGGTGATTGCCTACGATAATTTGACCATCAAGGCCTACGTCGAAGGTTTTAGCGCCAGCTTCCTCCCCGAGATCGTGCTCGCGGCCCGGGTGTGGAATTCCCAGTTCCGCTGTCAGGTTCGCTTCGAATTGACGCGGGAACCCCTGGGGGCGGATATGACCATCCGCAACAGTACCAACATCACCTTTGGCCAGGCCTGTGCTCCCTTTAATGGCCAAGTGGGCAATTTGATTGAACTCAACGAATTCGGTTTGCTCAATACCCCCGTTTTCTTTACCAGTCCGAACTGTGGCCCCATTACTCGCACCTTCAACATCCAGGAACGGGTCAATGTCATCATTCACGAAATGGGGCATAGCCTGGGCTTTTTCCACGCCGATGCCAACGCCCACACGGTCACGGGGACCGACGCTTGTGGTACTACGTTCAGCGGCGACGGCTTCTTCCTCCACGGCACCACCGCCAACGACATCACCTCCGTGATGACCTCCGGCCCCATCCAGTTCAGTACGGGCGATTGTACCATCAACGGAATCAATGCCGCCGACCTGCGCGCCGCCCAAATGCTTTACCCCGACCCCGATCCGATCGACATCCCCGACATCGCCAGCCTCACCACGGTGAGCGGCAACCTCCGGCGCGTGACGATCGCCTATCCCGCCAATCCGGCCTACTATCAATTGGAAATTTGCGTCCAACCCTCGGGAGGACCCCTCCGTTGTTTCCGTACGATCGCCGATCAGAATTCTTACGACTTTCTCTCACCACCGGGCTTTACGCTGGTCCGCGTTTCGGGACTCAACTACCGCGGCGATTTTCAAACGAATTTTGTACAGGATGGGGTCGTCTTCCCCTAAGCTGGTTTCTAAGTACTCCCCAAAGCGGAGTTAGTTAATTGTGGATCTAATTCAAGATCTGATTATGGAAATCGGTCCGGCCTCCGTTTGGGGGGCGGACTTTTTACCTGGCTTGCCACTCCGGTAGTTGAGCCCCACCAGGAGTAGGGTACAGTAGAGCGCCACCCCAATCGAGGTTTCGAGGGTGTTTTCCATCAGGAAGGAGATCAGGACGACGAGGTGCAGGAGGGCGAAGAGGGGCTCGCGGTAATTGTGGCGGTAAAAAAGCGGGTAGAAAAAGGCCAAGCAAAAGAGGAGACGCCACAGTAGGCCCGAGCCCGCAAAGACGGATACGAACTGGTTGTGGGGCATTTTGGCTGGCTGGTTGGGATAGCGCTGGGCGTAGCGTCGGTGGACTTCCCGGCGCAAATTGCCCGCTCCGACGCCCAGAAGCAGGTGGTCGCAGCCAATCTCGATGCCCAGCTGGAGCGAATGTAGCCGCTCCGAGTCGGAATAGGTCGCTCCTTCCCCCACGGCGTAGCGCTCCAGGTCGTAAATGGCGTAGCGCGCCTTAGCCCGGAAGCTGGGAACGTATTGGTAAGCCAATAGGGGCAGCCCGAGCAGGGCGATGCGGGTGCCAGCCCCCACGATGATCCGGCCGGTGCGCCACACGTAGTACAGGCTCCATAGGAGGATGGCGGCGTAGAGGGTCAACAGTCCGCTGCGTACTGAGAGGACGTGGAGGAAGCCGAAGAGAAAGAGGGTGAGCCCGAGGATGAGGTAACGCTCACCGGGGTGGCGCCAGTAGTAGCCCCGCCACCAGAGGTAGGCGCCCCCCATCACACCCAGGGCCAGTAGGAGGCTGTAGCGGATGTGGCTCATGGGGGTGGGGATGGGTTGGCCGCGCTGCATGGCCTGGTTGATGGGCTCAAAATGTTGCCAGTAGTGTATCCCGACGTCGATGCTGCTGTAGCTCAGTAGAAGGAGTAGGAAGTAGAACAAACCCAGGTACTGGCGGCGCGAGAAGGGGGGGATGGAGGCGAAGGCGAAGGGGAAGAGCAAAAAGGGCAGTTTGAGCCGCAGCCTTTCCTGCCAGTACTGCGGATCCTGTAGGTCGAAGCCGCCGACGAGCACGAGGAGGAAGAAGGCGGACAGTGCGAGATAGGGGCGGTAGCGGAGGTAGCTCCGCCAGTTGCGGCCAAAGGCTCGGTTGAAGCGCAGGGGGAAGGCGCGTTCGGGGTTCCATTCGATCAGGCCCAATACCAGCAGCGCGATCATACACACGGATAGGGCAAACTTTGAGTAAATCAAAGCGGTCAACAACACGCAGCAAATAAAAAAAGCAAACTGCTGGCGGCTAATATGTCGATGGATGTCCCTCACGTTATTGGGCGAATTTAGCTTTTTTAGCTCAATTTAAAGCGGCTCCTTTCCCTAAAGGAGGAACGGAGTCCGACTGGCTAGCGCTCCCTCCGTGCCGGGCTGGGGGAAGCGAAAGCGGGATAGAAAAGCTGCCGTTGGAAAAGGAAACTAAAAGTACAACGCCAACGTTGAATTCATATTTTAAGGCCGGAGGTAGCTAAACGACAAAAACTCCTTACCTTTGGCACTCAATTCAACAATCGGACAAATCCCAACCTATGGCAGCGGAAATTTTCGACCGACTTCAACAAATTCTGGATGAGATCAAAACGGCCTCCCCTCGAAACGCAGCGGAGGTAGAACAGTTTCGCATCAAGTACCTGGGCAGCAAAAATATCCTCAAACCCCTGATGGGAGGTATCCGCGAAGTGGCCAACGAACAAAAGCGCGAATTTGGCCAACTCATCAATACCCTCAAAAAAACGGCCGAAGAGAAATTCCAAAGCCTCAAGACGGCTGCCGAACAGGCCGCCGAACAAGCCGATGCCCAACAAATTGACCTCACCGCCCCCGGTCATCCTCGTCCGCTGGGAAGCCGCCACCCGATCTCCATCATCATGAAGCAGATCGTCGATATCTTCGCCCGCATCGGCTTCACCGTCGCTGAGGACCGCGAAATCGAGGACGACTGGCACAATTTCACGGCGATGAATACGCCCGAAGATCATCCCGCCCGCGACATGCAGGATACCTTTTACCTCAAGGATAGCACCCACCTGCTGCTGCGGACCCACACTTCCTCGGTACAGTCGCGGGTGATGAAAAACACGACGCCTCCCATTCGCATCATCGCGCCGGGACGCGTGTACCGCAACGAGACCATCTCGGCGCGCGCGCACTGCCAATTCCACCAGGTGGAAGGCCTCTACGTCGACGAAAACGTTTCCTTCGCCGACATGAAGCAAACCCTCCTGTACTTCGCCCAGGAGATGTACGGCCCCGATACCAAAATCCGCCTCCGGCCTTCCTACTTCCCCTTTACCGAGCCCAGTGCTGAAATGGACGTCTCCTGCTTTATCTGTCGAGGGGATGGCTGCAACGTGTGCAAGTACACCACCTGGGTGGAGATTCTGGGCTGTGGGATGGTCGATCCGCAGGTCTTGGAAAACTGTGGGATCGACTCGGAACGCTACAGCGGTTTCGCCTTTGGGATGGGCATCGAGCGGCAGGCCATGCTGCGCTACCGGATCAATGACATCCGGCTGCTCTTCGAAAACGACGTGCGCTTCCTCCGCCAATTTACCTCCGCCCTCTAAACCTCCAGTGAATACCTTCTAATTTATGAAACCCAGCATTCCCAAAGGCACGCGCGACTTCGGCCCCGCCGTGGTCAACCGCCGTAACTATATCTTTGACACCATCCGTACGGTATTCGTCAAATACGGCTACCAAGCCATCGAAACCCCCGTCCTCGAAAACCTCGCCACCCTCACCGGGAAGTACGGCGAGGAGGGCGACAAGCTGCTCTTCAAAGTACTCAACAATGGAGATTTTCTCCAAAAGGCCAATCGCGAAGCCCTCGCGGCGGGCGACTCCGCGGAGCTCCTGCCCTCCATCGCCGACAAAGGGCTGCGCTACGACCTCACCGTACCCTTCGCCCGTTTCGTAGTGATGCACCAAAACGAATTGGCGTTTCCCTTTAAACGCTACCAAATCCAACCCGTCTGGCGAGCCGATCGCCCCCAGAAAGGCCGCTACCGCGAGTTTTACCAGTGCGACGCCGATGTGGTGGGAACCAATAGCCTGATGAACGAGGCCGAACTGGTCCAGATCTACGACGAGGTGTTCCAAAAGCTGGGTGTGGAGGTAGAAATCAAGGTCAACAACCGCAAAATCCTCTACGGGATGGCCGAAGCGGCGGGGATTGCCTCCCAATTTATGGACATGACCATCGCCATCGATAAGCTGGACAAAATTGGGATCGAAGGGGTCCGCCGGGAAATGGAACGCAAGGGCATCCCCAGCGCCGCCGTCGATCGGGTGGAGGAGATGTTGGCGGTCAAAACGCTGAGTCCCCTGAAAACACTGATGGCCGATAGCGAGACCGGTTTGCGCGGCATCGCCGAGCTGGAAGAATTCCACCGCTACTTCTATACCTACCCCGCCGGCAATGCAGTCGTCTTTGACATTACCCTAGCCCGGGGGCTCAACTACTATACCGGCTGTATCTTCGAGGTCAAGGCCAAAAAGGTCGAGATTGGCAGCATCGGTGGGGGCGGACGTTACGACGACCTGACCGGGGTATTTGGCCTCAAGGGGGTTTCCGGGGTGGGCATCTCCTTTGGTGCCGATCGGATTTACTTGGTCATGGAAGAGCTGGAGCTCTTCCCCGACCGGCTGACGGACAGTTTACAAGTCTTGCTGGTGGCCTTTGATGTGGCCACCCACACCTACGCCTTCCGTTGTTTGCAGCAGTTGCGTAGTGCCGGGATCAATGCCGAATTGTATCCCGAACCCGCCAAGCTCAAAAAGCAAATGAAGTACGCCAACGCCCGGTCGGTGCCCTACGTCGTACTCATTGGTGAAGACGAGATGAAGCGGGGGGAATTGACCTTGAAAAATATGGCCACGGGCGCACAAGACCAACGCGATCTGGCCGCCATCATCGCCGAACTAAGCGCATGAAAACAATGGTAAAATACACGCAACTCCAACGGGTACAAGTTGACCTGCGCGCGGGACGGATTACCTGCCGGGAACTGGTGGAGCACTACCTCCAACGGATCGAAGCGACGCGGGAGCTCAATGCCTACGTCGAGGTTTACGCGGCCGAAGCCCGGGCCCGGGCGGACGCGCTGGATGCCCAGTGGGCCGAGCGGCCCGATTCCCTGGGACGGCTCTGGGGCATGGTGATCTCGCACAAGGACGTCATTTGCTACGCCGGACACGGGGTAAGTGCGGCGGCCAAGATTCTGGAAGGCTTTGAGTCGCTCTATTCCGCCACGGCGGTCGAACGGCTCTTGGCTGAGGACGTCATCATCATCGGGCGGGTCAACTGTGACCAGTTTGGGATGGGCTCTTCGAACGAAAATTCGGTTTACGGTCCGGTACGCAACGCGGCGGACCCCGAGCGGGTGCCGGGTGGCTCTTCGGGGGGCTCGGCCGTGGCGGTACAGGCCGATACCTGTTTGGTTTCTTTGGGGACGGATACGGGGGGCTCGGTACGTCAACCCGCCGCCTTCTGTGGCCTGGTGGGGATGAAGCCCACCTACGGCCGAATCTCGCGCTACGGCCTGCTGGCTTACGCCTCGTCCTTCGATCAGATCGGAATGCTGGCCCACAGCGTAGAAGACGTGGCCCTGCTGCTGGAAATCATGGCCGGACCCGACGAAATGGACGCGACCACCAGCCAGCGAAGCGTGCCGGCTTATTCCGAGCAGCTCGCCCATCGGGGCCCCGCCCGGATTGCCTATCTGGAACCCGCCATCGCGCATCCCAGCTTGGATCCCCAAATTGCGGCGCGGACCCGATCGCTGATTGCGGCGCTCCGGGAGGATGGGCACCAGCTCGACGCGGTGGATTTCCCCTACCTCGATCACATCATTCCCGCCTACTACGTCCTCACCACGGCGGAAGCCTCTTCGAACCTGGCCCGTTTTGACGGCATCCGCTACGGTTACCGCCATCCCGAGGCCCAGGATCTGTTGGAAACCTACCAAAAATCACGGACCGAAGGCTTTAGCGATGAGGTCAAGCGGCGCATTTTACTCGGTACCTTTGTCCTCAGCTCGGGCTATTACGACGCCTACTACACCAAGGCCCAGCAAGTACGCCGCCTGATTCAGGAACGCACGGCGGCCATCCTGGCGGAATACGATTTTATCCTCATGCCGGTCAGCCCTTCGACCGCCTGGAAAATGGGCGAAAAGTCGGACGACCCCGTGGCGATGTACCTGGCGGACATCTACACGGTACAGGCCAATATGGCGGGTATTCCAGCCGTGGCGCTCCCCCTTGACGTACACGACAATGGCATGCCTTTTGGGGTCCAGCTTTTAGCCCAACGCTTTGCCGAGGCGGAGTTGTTGGCCTTTGCGGCCCATCTAAAAGGGACGTACGTTTAGGTTGTGTCTTATAAATACCTGTCGGTGAATCTGACTCGTCTTTAGAACCTCTCCATCACCTTCATTCAAAAGCATTTATAAGACACCACCCAAAACCAAATGCTGCTTTTGGCAGTTTCCTACTGGACCCGGATAGGATGGTGTTGGTGCTTGGGAGAATGATAAGGAAATGTTAAACCCGGGGCTGGAATAATTATTGATACAATCATAATTATCCTAATGCGTTGAAGTTTAATACATTTACCAGCGCACCGCTGATTTATGAGAATTTCTGGGTAGACCAAGGAGTACGCGATCTACCGTTTAATCAAAAAGTAATGAGAATTGTAGTTTGGATGGCCCTGGTGGCCTTATTTTTTGGAACGAACACGAGTGCGCAGTCCAATCTCCAACCTACGCCGTCCGTGGCGTACGGCGCTCCGGGAAGTTCACCCATCCCCACCTTTACCGACGCCGAATTGGTGGCCCGAATCCGCAACATGCACAGCCCCGTGGTCCGGGCGCGTTTTGACGGGATCGTCCGCAGCTACATCAATACTTACACCGTCAAGCGCCGCGAGCGGACCGAGGCCCTCCTGGGGCGGCGCGTGATGTACTTTCCCATCTTTGACGAATACATCGCCGAGGCGGACCTACCGAGCGAGATCAAATATTTGAGTATTGTGGAATCGGCCCTTGATCCGCGAGCGGTTTCGCGCTCGGGAGCGGTGGGGCTTTGGCAGTTTATGCCGGGTACGGGTAAAGATTATGGCCTCCGCATTTCTTCGACGGTCGACCAAAGACGGGATCCCCACCTGGCGACTCAGGCGGCGCTCAAGTACCTCAAGCGGCTGTACGAACGTTTTGGTAGCTGGGAATTGGCCCTGGCGGCCTACAACGGTGGCCCGGGACGGGTCAACCGTGCCATCCGTCGGGGACGCAGCCGCGACTTTTGGAAAATTCGCCGTTACCTGCCCCGCGAAACGCGCAATTACGTTCCGGCCTTTATCGCGGCTACCTACCTCATGAATTATTACGATCTGCACAACCTCTACCCCCAGTACCCCGCCAAGGAGCTGCAGATTACCGACAATACCCTGGTTTACCAACGGATTTCCTTTAGCGAAATCGCCGAAATCACCGGTGCCCCGCTCGACATCATCGAGACCCTGAATCCGTCCTACCTCCGGGGCGTCGTTCCGGCCCGCGTCAACGGCTGTAGCGTTATTCTGCCCATCGCCGCCCTGGCCATCTTCGAAAACTACCTCGGCAAGCCCGACCGGGCGCGCAACGGCATGATCTCTTCGGCCATTCCCGCCCCGAGTGTCGATCGCAGCATGGACGCCAATTACCTCAGGACGACCTACGAAGTCGAGCCGGGTGATCACCTCAGCAATGTCGCAGCCCTGTTCAATTGTACCGAAAAAGACCTGGTGAGTTGGAACCGGCTCACCTCCGCCCAATTGTATCCCCGCCAACGGCTGACGGTATACGTTCCCAAACGCTCTTCCACTGCCCTGCTCCAACCTCTGATCAGCATTCCCCGCAAACAGTTGCGACTACTTGAGCCCCTGGCCCTACCGACCGAGTTGATGACGGTCAAGCCGGTCAGCTTTGTCCCGCGTTCCCGTCCTCACTTCCGACCGGGCAAACGGGACAAGTACATCTACTACCAGGTGCGTCGTCGGGAAACACTGGCGGAGATCGCGGCCAAATTTCCGGGGGTCAGCCCGCAGGATATTTTGGAGTTGAACAAATTTCGGGATGGCCAGGCCCTCAAGCCCGGCAAGCGCATCAAAATCCGGGAACGCTAGTGGGACTTGGAAAGTAACCGCTTACTCCGCGGCTCTTTGCGATTCTTTGCGATTCTTTGCGGCCCTCTGCGATACCCGATTACTTCCCCAATACCTTAAACACCGTTTCCTTATAACTCCTACCAATCGGCAACTTCTGATCCTCCACCTCGATCTCGGTCGCTGAAAAAGCACTGATGTGGTCCCGGGACACGAGGAAGGAACGGTGAATCCGCAACAGCTTTGCCTCTTCCAGGATGCCTTCCAATTCGCCCAGCTGAAACTTCGTCGTCAGACACTGTTCCCCCGTGTGAATCTTGACGTAGTCCTTCCGACTTTCGATGTAGCGGATTTCGTCGAGGTAGACCTTGACCTTTTTCTTCTTGACGTTGAAGAAGCGGTAGCTCCGCTCCTTTTTGACGGTGCTTCGCTTGCCCGCGGCCGTTTCGGGAGGCTTGAGTTTGTTGACGGCCTGGAAGAAACGCGAGAACTCGATGGGTTTCAACAGGTAGTCGACCACCGCCAGGTCGAAGCCTTGGAGGGCGTACTGGTGATAGGCCGTAGTGAGGATGATTTGGGGGGGATTTTTGAGGGCTTTGATAAAATCGAGTCCCTTGAGTTTGGGGAGGTGGATGTCGAGAAAGACGACGTCGATGCGCTCTTTGCGCAGGGTTTCGAGGGCGTAGATGGCGTCTTCGCAAATGCCCACCAGCTCGAGTTGGCGGACTTGGCCGATGTAATCCTGGAGCACTTCGGCGGCCAGGGGTTCATCTTCTACAATGAGGCAACGGAGTTTATTCATAAGTCGCGGTTCAGGTCAATGTTTAGTTGTACGGTAAAACGCTGGGCTTCGTTTTGAATGGCCAGTTGGTGTTGGCCGGGGTAGAGCAACTCCAATTGTCGGCGGACGTTTTGCAGACCGATGCCGTTGGAGGGCGGGGCTACGGGATCGCTATCCTTGCTATTGGCGACGGTGAGGCCGAGCTGGCCGGCTTGGAGCCGGAGGTCGATGTTGATGTAGGTATCAAAGCGGGTTTCGCTACTGCCGTGCTTGAAAGCGTTTTCGACGAAAGGCAGGAGGAGGAGGGGGGCGACGGGGCGGTGGGGTTCGTCGATGGATTCTTGAAAGGAGATGGAAAGGCGTTTGTTGTAGCGGAGTTTTTCGAGTTCGATGTAGTCGCGGATGACCTTGAGTTCGTTGCCGAGGGGGATGCGGGGCTGGGTACACTCGTAGAGCATAAAACGCAGGATCTGGGAAAGCTTCATCACCACCGGAGCGGTATTGGGCGATTGCTTGCGGGCCAGGGCGTAGATGTTATTGAGGGTGTTGAATAAAAAGTGGGGATTGGTTTGGGCGCGGAGGAAATTGAGTTCCGATTGGAGTTTTTCGCGTTGCAACTCCTCTTCCCGCAATTGGCTTTCGAGCCGGCCCTTGAGCAGCTTCACGGTGGAGGCAACCCCCACGGCGGAGGCGATGTCGAGTACGTAAAACAGCATCCGGCGGAGATTGAGAAATTGGTCCGCCTGGGTAGGGTAGTCGTAGATGACGGGGTAAACGAAGTAGTAGACGATCACCCGGTTGAAGACCATGAGGTCCAGAAGCATCCGTATCCAGCTCCATATTGAAGACTGCCCCATAGAAGGTTTTGGAGGCCTCAAGATCGGTCACTGGGATTTCGAACCAGCAGGCAAAGTTTTGAGGTGCGTGTGTCATGTTTGATCTCCCGTTTTGGTG
>ERZ1740065.133-NODE-133-length-33378-cov-10.110764_pt1 | contig 33378 bp, 36 predicted proteins | sample MGYA00581738_ERZ1740065 | MGnify/ENA primary metagenome ERZ1740065 (study PRJEB43018, sample SAMN04849749) | marine metagenome | isolation source: floating plastic debris | place: Pacific Ocean | collected 2008-09-01 | study: EMG produced TPA metagenomics...
CGAGATCTTCGGCTTGCAGTTTTACAGCCATGCGGAAACGCCGGGCCTCGGTGCGGAAGTTGATAACCCCCGCTGGAAGTCGCAGTGGAACGGCAAACGGCTTGCGGATGATGAGGGCAACCTTGCAATCACAGTGGCCAAGTCAGCACCGCCACAAGGCGAAGACTATCACATCGATGCCTTGGCAGGTGCCACGCTGACAACAGTGGGTGTTGATAACCTCGTCAAGTTTTGGATGGGGGAAGATGGCTACACACCGTTTCTCGACAACCTGAAGACAGGAGGGATCTAAATGGCCCAGACCTATCGAAAAATGCTGGTTGATCCCATGGTCGACAACAACCCGATCACACTTCAGGTGCTCGGGATTTGTTCGGCCCTCGCGGTGACATCCTCACTGCAAGTCTCGTTTGTCATGGCACTCGCCGTGATCTTCGTCACGGGCTTTTCGTCGATGTTCATCTCGATGATCCGAAGTCAGATCCCCGGATCGATCCGGATCATCGTGCAGATGGTCATCATCGCGAGCCTCGTCATCATGGTGGATCAGATCCTCAAAGCCTACGCATATGAGATTTCCAAAACCCTTTCGGTCTTTGTGGGATTGATCATCACCAACTGCATCGTAATGGGGCGCGCAGAGGCGTTTGCCATGAAGAACCCGCCCTTTGCCAGCTTCGTCGATGGGGTCGGCAACGGTATGGGATACGGCCTGATCCTGATGCTTGTGGCTGTTATCCGAGAGCTCTTTGGCTCAGGCAGCTTGTTTGGCTTTACCCTGTTGCAGACGGTCAACAATGGCGGATGGTACGTGCCAAACGGCATGCTTCTTCTGCCGCCATCGGCCTTCTTTATCATTGGTCTGATCATCTGGGCGTTTCGCTCCTGGAAGCCCGAACAGGTGGAAGAGCGTGAATACAAGATCCAGACGGTTGAGGCGCACTGATGGAAGAGCTGCTCTCACTTGCGGTTAAGGCGATCTTCGTCGAAAACCTCGCGCTGTCGTTCTTCCTCGGCATGTGTACCTTCATCGCGGTCTCCAAAAAGATCGCGACGGCCATTGGTCTGGGTATCTCGGTGATGATCGTGCAGTCGATCACGGTGCCGGCCAACAACATGATCCTGGGATATCTTCTGGCGCCGGGCGCGCTTGCCTGGGCCGGGTTCCCGGATGTGGATCTCACCTTCCTAGGTCTCATCTCCTACATCGGGGTGATCGCCGCCCTGGTGCAGATCCTCGAGATGGTTCTCGATAAGTACTTCCCGCCGCTTTACAACGCTCTGGGCGTCTTCCTTCCACTGATCACGGTGAACTGCGCCATTTTGGGTGGCTCACTTTTCATGGTGGAGCGGGATTACAATTTCGCAGAATCGGTCACATATGGTGTGTCATCCGGCTTTGGCTGGGCGCTTGCCATTACTGCGATGGCCGGTGTGCGTGAAAAACTAAAGTATTCTGACATTCCCGATGGTCTTCAGGGCCTAGGCATCACATTCATCACGGCGGGCCTGATGGCCCTGGCCTTCATGTCATTCTCTGGCGTGAAACTTTAAGGAGGCAAAGACGTGGCGACGTTCAGTCTTGGTATTTTGCTCTTCACACTGATCGTGATCGCGTTGGTCACGATTATCCTGATGGCCCGGTCCCGGCTGGTGTCTTCGGGCAACGTGGAGATAGAAATCAACGGTGAAAAGACAATTTCCGTGCCTGCCGGTGGCAAGCTCTTGCAAACGCTGGCCGAACAAAAATTGTTTGTGCCGTCTGCTTGCGGTGGTGGCGGCACTTGCGCACAGTGCAAAGTGAAAATCCATGAGGGCGGCGGATCTATCCTGCCGACCGAGGAAAGTCACATCACCAAGCGTGAAGCCGCATGCGGCGATCGCCTGTCCTGTCAGGTGGCTGTGAAGCAGGACATGAAGATCGAAGTGCCTGAAGAGGTCTTCGGCGTGAAAAAGTGGGAGTGCACTGTGCGTTCCAACGAAAACGTGGCGACCTTCATCAAAAACCTGGTTCTGGAATTGCCCGAAGGCGAGGATGTGAACTTCCGCGCTGGCGGATACATTCAGATCGAAGCGCCTTCGCACGCGCTGAGCTACACCGATTTCGACGTACAGGAAGAGTATCGCGAGGACTGGGACAAGTTTAACCTGTGGCAGTACAAATCCGTTGTGCCCGAGGCGATTGAGCGCGCCTACTCCATGGCGAACTACCCTGAGGAAAAAGGCTTGATCATGCTCAATGTCCGTGTGGCGTCTCCGCCTCCTGGGTCTCAGGGCATACCGCCCGGCCAGATGTCGAGCTACATCTTCAACCTGAAGCCGGGTGACAAGGTCACGATCTCTGGTCCATTTGGCGAATTCTTTGCTCGGGAAACCGAGAAGGAAATGGTTTTCATCGGCGGCGGTGCTGGCATGGCGCCCATGCGCAGCCACATCTTTGACCAGCTCAAGCGCCTGAAAAACCGCGATCGGAAGATCACGTTCTGGTATGGCGCACGGTCGAAGAAAGAGATGTTCTTTGTCGAAGACTTTGACGAATTGGCCGAGGAGTTCGACAATTTCACCTGGCATGTGGCTCTGTCAGACGCGATGCCCGAGGACGATTGGAGCGGCTACACCGGCTTCATCCACAACGTCCTTCATGACGAGTATCTGAAGGATCACACCGCACCCGAAGACTGCGAATACTACATGTGCGGCCCGCCCATCATGAACCAGTCTTGTACCAACATGCTCCTTGATCTGGGCGTGGACCGAGAAGACATCATGCTGGACGATTTCGGCGGATAAGATCAAAGAAACGGGGCCTCAGTGGCCCCGTTTTCCTTTGGCTCTTTTCTTTCTCCGGGTCAGGACTCGCCCGTTGCGTTCTCTGCAAATGCGCGAAATGCGGCGATTTCACCGGGATCTGGAGCGACTCCTGTGAACCCTTTCAGATAGCTTTCCACCCGACCCAGCCGTTCTGACATGCTTTCGCGCACATCAAGCGCGTGATAGCCAAGCTGCATGAAGTAGAGAATGCGCGCGCGCGCATCGGCATCCTCTGCACCATATCCATGCCTTTCAAACATCGCGATGATTGCTGCCAGACGCGTTTTGTCCGCTTCATCAATGAGCCTCCTGACAGAGGGATCGCGGCGCGCCCATTCGCGCACGGCAAAGTCGAGACCACGATCAAAGAGCTTGGGGTCAACAAAGCAGGTGAAGAAATTGCACACCGCTTGCGTGATCGTGTCTGCCGGTGCGGCACATCGATCCACAACGGTGCGCGTGTTTCGCGCCTCCCAGCCCGCCAGCAAGTGATCCAGCAGGTCCTGCCTATTGGTGAAATACCAGTAAAAGCTCGACCGCGAGACTTTGAGCTGCCGGCTGAGCGTGAGCACTTTTACGTCTGCCACGCCCGCTGTGACCAGCACATCGCGCGCCGCATTGAGCCAATCCGCGCGCGTCGCCTTGATCTGACTGCTAACTTCACTGCTGATCTCTGCGCCGTCCATGGGTCAGCCGCGCATTGCCATGCCATGGGCGTCATAAGGCGAAGGGGCAATCACTTGCGCTGCACATTCCGCGCCCACGATATGGACTTGCAGGTCTTTGCCTTCGTCGGCGACAGAGGCGTCGACCATGGCCATGGCCAATGACTTGCCGACTGTGTGGCCGTACCCGCCCGATGTGACGAAGCCCACGAGATCGCCGTTGTTCCATACGGGCTCAAACCCGCTGGCATCGGCATCATCGCTTTGCACTTCCAATGTCACGACGCGGCGGGACGGGCCATTGCTGTCACGCTCGGCCATCGCGGCGTCGCGACCGACGAAATCGGCCTTGCCCCAGTCAATCCAGCGATCCATTCCGGTTTCCCCTGCGGTGTAGCCCTGGGTGAATTCCGCGTTCCATATGCCGAAGCTCTTTTCTAAGCGCAGGCTCAGCATCGCGTTAAAGCCAAATTCGCGCAGACCGAACTCTTCTCCGGCCGCCAGTAGCGTTTTGCGCAGGCCGATATGTTCTGCGGCAGAGCAGTGAATTTCAAAACCCATTTCGCCCGTGACCGACAAGCGCCCGACCTTCACGCGATACATGCCGATATCGAACGTGCCGCAGCCCATGAAGGGCAGATCCGCAATCGGCCCGTCGGTGAGCTTTTCCAGCACTTTGCGGCTGTTGGGGCCCGCGATGCCGAAGCCCACGATGGTGTCGGAGATGTCTTTGACATGCACGCCATCATCCATGCGGTCGGCAAACCATCGCATATGCCATTCGCGCAGGTAGTAGCTGCCCATGATCCACCAGGTTCCGTTACCCCAGTTGAAGATGGTGAGATCCCCCTTGAGCTTGCCCTCTGGCGACAGCATGGGCGCCAATCGGGCGCGGCCGGGGGCGGGGAGTTTGGAGGCCATAATGCGATCGAGCCAAGCTTCGGCGCCTGCACCGGTCACTTCGAAACGGGAAAACCCTGAAATGTCGACCATCCCGGCGGCTTCGCGCACCGCTTTGCATTCGGCGGCCACGATGTCGAATGCGTTGGAGCGTTTGAGTGTCGGGGTCTCTTCGAATTCTGGCGTGGGGGCGAAGTAGAGCGGCACTTCGAGGCCCCAGCTTGCGCCCCACTGACATCCGGCTGCTGTCATGTCGGAATAGGCGGGCGCCATTTTGGCTGGTCGGCCCGCGGGGAGTTGCTCGTTGGGATAAGTCATCACGAAACGACGGGTGTAGAACTGGCCGGTGGTTTCCTTGATGAATTGCTTGTTTTCGGCGAAGGGTCCGTAGCGGGCGACGTCCATGCCGTAGACATCCGCCTCTGGTTCACCATGGATCATCCATTCCGCCAGCGATTTGCCCACACCGCCGCCCTGCAGGAAGCCCGCCATCACCGCGCAGGCGCACCAATAGCCCGGCTTGCCGCGGACTGGGCCCACGAGCGGGTTGCCGTCCGGGGAGAAGGTGAACGCGCCGTTGACCCAGGTTTTGATGCCGACCTCTTGCAGCACGGGATAGCGCTCAAAGCCAAGGGTGAGTTCGTTTTCAATGCGGTCCGGGTCTTCTTGCTGAAGCTCAAAGCCGTACTCCCATGGCGCGCCGTCCATCATCCAGTGTTCATGGTCGATCTCGTAGATGCCCAGAAGCATGCCCTTCTGGTCTTGGCGCGTGTAGGTGAAGCCTTCGAGGTCAACCGTGAGCGGGATCTCTTTGTCGAGACCTTCCAACTCCGGGATCGTGTCCGTGATCAGGTAGTGGTGGTTGAGCGGCGAGACCGGCAGTTCGATCCCTGCCATGCGGCCCACTTGCTTGGCCCAGAGGCCGCCTGCGTTGACCACATGCTCACAGTCAATGGTGCCTTTCTCGGTGACGACTTTCCAGCCGTTTGGTGTCTGATGCAGTTCCAGCACGCGGTTGTGTTCGATCACCGTGGCCCCGTGTTTCTTTGCGGCGCCCGCGTAGGCCTGAACGGTTCCCGTCGTGTCAATGTAGCCTTCTCGGTCGGCCCACATGCCACCCAGAATGCCGTGGGTGGACATGATCGGGTTGAGCTGGCCCGCTTCCTCGGGGGTGATCAGATGAACGTCATTGATGCCGATGGATTGGAATGTGCGGTAGGCCGACTGGAGCCATTCCCACCGGTCTGGTGTGCCTGCCAGGGTCATGCCGCCTGTCATGTGCATGCCGACGGATTGGCCCGACTCTCTTTCGATCTCACTGAGAAGGTCGATGGTATAGGCCTGCAGGGAGGCGATGTTGGGGTCGGCATTCAAGGCATGGAAACCACCTGCAGCGTGCCAACTGGATCCGGCTGTCAGGATACTTCGTTCGATAAGGCAGACATCATCCCAACCGAATTTGGCCAGGTGATAAAGCACTGAGGCGCCGACGACGCCCCCTCCGATGACAACGACGCGGTAGTGAGATTTCATGACGGTCTCCCTGAATTGGCAGTCTCTGTACACAAGTGTCTAATGGCACGCTAGCGAGAGGGAATGCGCAAATCAATCCTTTGTTTGCGAAGGGCCGCTCGCCGCTCCCTTTCGGGCGCGTCTCGCTTGGATTTGGTTCTCTAGGACAGGTGCTTTGCGGCATCGCTAAGAGCGTGCCAAAGCGCTTCATCATGGGCGGATGCGACATGCAGGCGGAATGTAGTGTCATCGCGAAACCGATAGAGGGAAACGCCCAAACCGAAACAGAGGCGCGCCGTGGACCGCGAAGGTATCTTTGGGTCGAGCTCTGTGCCCCGACGCAGAAGGCTCAGGGCATTTTCTCCAGTGAGTTCTACCTGCGCATAGGCATCCGAGACGTCAGATATCGCGAGAGACTCTGTGTTATCCCATCCATCTGTGCGGGCGGGTCCGTTCACCTCCATGACCCGGTCGCGGCGCAGGACAACGGCCAGGCTGTCGCTGGTGACCACATCCGGCCATGCGACCAAAGGCAGCTTTGTTTGATGCAGCGCACGGCGGCCAGAGAGAAGGGTAAGCTGCGAGACATGCAGTTTCTTGACGCTCAGCCCAGGAGCTTCAATCACGTCGCCTGGGTCACGCGGGGCTGGCCATCTTTTGCTGTCGTCACGCATGGAGCCGTTTTCCATCTGGGTCGAAGAAAACGGGCGAGGAAATTACGGCTTCTCGCGTTTCTCCAAGGTGCCAGACATTCACCGTCTCACCCATGCGTGATGCGCCTTTTTCTACCAGGGCAAGGGCGATTGGGCGCTCCAGCGTCGGGCTGACATAGCTAGAGGTGACATAGCCCAAGGATCGCTGCCGGATGGCGCCGACGACCACATGCGCCCCTATGGGTAGCATTGCGTCGCCTGCTGAAACGGAAAGACCGACAAGCTGTTTGCGATCTGGGTCATTGGCCACGGCCATGTGCAAGCTGCGATCTCCGACGAAGGCCGTCGATTTCTTATCGCGTGGGGCGGTGAAGCCCAAATCGTGAGGCATCGTTTCACCATCGGTGTCCTTGCCGATCATGATGTAGCCTTTTTCGGCGCGCATCACGGCCATGGCTTCTAGGCCAAGTGGCCCCGCGCCGAGGGGTGTGCCCGCCTTCATCAGGGCCTGCCATAGGTCTTGCGCCCTTGACCGGCGGATTGAGACCTCAAAGCTGAGATCGCCGGAAAAGCTGACCCGGGCGATACGAACCGGCGTGTCCTGCCAGATGGTTTCCAAGAAACTCATATGGGGCGGGGCATCTTTGCTGATATCGGTCTGAAGATCCAACGCGGCCATAATGTCTCGGGCGATTGGGCCCGTGACGGTGATCGTCGCCCAGTGCTGCGTCGTGTCATGGACGAAGATGCGATCAGGGTCGTTGCCGTCTTGTCGCCAGGCCTCAAGATGCGTGCGGACACCGTCCACATGGCTGGACGAGCAGGATATCAGGAAGCGCTCCGGGCCAAGCCGCGCGACCACACCGTCGTCATACACAACGCCACCTTCGGAGAGCATGAAGCCATAGCGGATCCGACCAGGCGCCAGGGTCGTGATCGTGTTGTAATAGATGAAATTGACAAAGGCCTCGGCGTCCGGGCCCATGACTTCGATCTTGCCCAAGGGAGAGGCGTCAAAGATGCCGGCCGAGGCGCGCGCCATGCGGACCTCATCGGGAACACGCGCCGCCATGCCGCCGGTGCCATACCAAGCGGGCCTGAGCCACCCGCCATATTCCCCGAGGGCCGCACCGGCCGCGCGATGCTCTGCCTCGAGTGCCAATCGTTTGACCGGATGCCAGTGTTTGCTTTTGTGATGGCCGTGATAGATCTCGATCGGTACCGGGACGAAGGGCGGGCGGAACGTGGTTGTCCCAACCTCTGGGATCAGGCGGTTCTGGATCGTGGCCATGGCCGCCAGCCCCGCCATATTTGACGTCTTGCCCTGATCGCTGGCCATGCCAAGCGTTGTGTAGCGTTTGAGATGCTCAACCGAGACGTAGTTTTCCCGCGCGGCCAGTTCGATATCCTTGAGGGTGACATCATGCTGAAAATCGATCCATTGGCGACCCTCGCTGCCGGGAGAAGGCCAAAGCGGCGTGAGGTGATATTGCGTCTCTGCACGTTCAGAAGGATCGCCTTTGCCAACGGTGCGCGCTTCCTCAAGCGCGGGCTCCATCTCGAAAGTGCCGTTGGCCGCGCCAACCGCGACCATGTTCACGGGATTGCTGTCTGGCAGGAAGGCCTGGCGCGCGTCGCACCACGTGAGCTTGCCGCCCGCGTGGCGCCAGAGATGAACGAGCGGCGTTTGTCCCCCTGAGGCGAGGATTGTGTCTACAGGATGGGTCCGATCATGTTGCGTCAAAGCCACCGGGGTTTTCAATCCGATCGCCTTTATAGGGCCAACCGTGGGGGCGATCCGTGTGATCTCTGCGCCTGCGGCAGACAGCATGGCTTCCGCCGCATCGGCATAGGAGTTGTTGGAGACCAGTGTGATTTGTCGCCCCACCAAAACCTTATGCTGTGCAAGATACGTGCAGGCGCCGGTGACAGACATGATGCCGGGGCGGTCGTTGTTGGTAAAGGTGATGGGCCGGTCTAGGGCGCCGGTCGCTAGAACGATCCGATTCGCGCGCATCCGGCGGAGGCGAGGTGCCGTGCCGAAGGAGCCATTCTCGATGATGGCGACCAGTTGGTGGTCATAAATTCCGTAGGCCGTGGCGTGGGTGAAAATACGTCCGCCTGCCTCCGTAATGGCCTGTGCGTGTGCCGCAACCCACTCCGTCGGCGCGTGGCCTTCGATGGTTTGCTCAAGGAGTGCGCCGCCGCCGAGGGACTTGTGATCCTCAACCAGGCACGCATTCAGGCCCGCCTCTGCTGCGGCGCGCGCGGCTGCGAGCCCTGCGGGGCCACCGCCAATGATCAAGACCTCGCAACTGTCGTGGATTTGGTCTGCGCTGTACCCGTCAAGCACTTTATCCGTCACATGGCCAAGCCCCGCCATCTTTCGAATGGCAGGCTCAAAGAGGTGCCAATTTGGCCAGATGAACGTCTTGTAGTAGAAGCCCGCGCCGAGCCAGCGGTGAAAGAGGTCGAGGCCGCCTTTGATATCAAAGGCCGCGGACGGGTAGGCGTTGACGGCTTTGGCATTCATGCCGTTTTCAAGATAGGTGGTGGTGGCCGGGCAATTGGGCAGCTCCACAGCGCCCTTGCGCACCGTCATGATCGCATTGGGGTCATCGACCCAAGCACTCCATGGGCCACGCGGGCGGTGATACTTGAAACTGCGGCCCATAACGCGCACGCCGTTGGCCAAAAGCGCCGAGGCCAGCGTGTCCCCCTCCATGCCGGTGTAGGGTTTACCGTCAAAGGTGAACTTCAGCGGTGCGCCAGATGCGCCCGAGACGCGGTGCGAAGTCATGCCGCGTCCTTTCTCAAAGCGATGGATCCGATCACTTCCATCGTCACGCTGTCGCGTTCCAGTATGAACAGCTCGCCGCAGGTCAGGTGCATCCACACCTCGCGCACGGCGCCTTTGTCATTGCGGATGGAATGCAGGTAGCGGGCCCAATCTTCGTCGCTGATCTTTTGCGTGGTGTCGGGGCGTTCTTTTCCCGCCTCGGCAATGAAGAGGAACTCGCGTTCGTCGCGCCATCCGCAAAACGGGCAGGGGAAAAGCTGCATCCGGTCCTCCTAATGCGCGATGCCAGAGGCCGCGCTTTCGTCGACAAGGCGGCCAGAGATGAAGCGGGTCAGGTCAAAGGGCCGACTGACATTATGATGGGTGCCGGTGGCCATGACATGGGCCAGAAGGTATCCGCCCACCGGGATCGCCTTGAAGCCGCCCGTGCCCCACCCGCAATTGACATAGAGCCCATCCACACCCGAAGGCCCGATGATGGGCGAGCTATCCGGCGTGACGTCTACGATCCCGCCCCAATGGCGCAGAAGCTTCACCTTGGCGAGTGATGGCATCATCTCGGCCAGACCGCTGAGCACCGCCTCTTGCATTGGGAGGTTGCCGCGTTGGCCGTAAGATGGCACGCGATCCAAGCCACCGCCGATCACCAGGCCGCCCTTGTCAGATTGGCTGACATAGGTGCCAAAAGGCGGGCAAAGGACCACCGTTTTGAGCACGGGTTTGAGCGGTTCAGAGACAAAAGCCTGCAGCGCATAGGACTCGATGGGCAGCTCGAACCCGGCCATTTTCGCAATCGTCGAGGAATGCCCGGCGGCAGCCGCGCCAACCATGCTTGCGCGAACCTCACCCAGGGATGTGACAACGCCGGCGCAGCGCCCGCCTTCGAGGATCACGTCCGTCACTTCGCAGTTCTGGATGATGTCTACGCCCAGCTGATCTGCCGCGCGGGCAAAGCCCCACGCCACCGCGTCATGTCGTCCGGTGCCTGCGCGCTTCTGCAAGACGCCGCCATGGATGGGATAGCGCATGTCGGATCGCGTGTTCAGCGCTGGTTCCGCGCGTTTGACCTGTTTGGCATCGAGAAACTCCGCGTCGACGCCATTCAAGTGCATGGCGTTCACCTGCCGCGCAGCCATTTCCATCTCCGGCTCTGAATGTGCCGTGACGATCATACCGCGCTGCGAGAACATGATGTTGTAGTTGAGGTCTTTTGACAGGCCCTCATAGAGCCGCACCGACATGTCATAAAGATCAGCGCTTTCGGGGTAGAAGTAGTTGGATCGAATAACAGTGGTGTTGCGGCCCGTGTTGCCGCCGCCAAGCCAGCCCTTCTCAATCACGGCGACATTGGTGATCTTGTGGTTCTTTGCCAGGTAGTAGGCCGTCGCCAGCCCGTGCCCACCGCCGCCGACGATAACCGCGTCATATTCAGGCTTCAGTTTCGGCGTGCGCCACGCTTGTGCCCAGCCTTTGTGGCCGCGCAATCCTTCTTTGAACAGCTTCCATCCAGAGTAGCGTGTCATCAAGCGTCTCAACGTTGTCTAGACACAACTGTACAGAGCCGTTCAAGCCTGTAAAGCGGGTTGTTGGTGTGAAAGTATCTTTTCTTGGTGTGACCTGCGTCTGAATGTGCGTTGTCTAAGACCCAGACAGCCAGTCAAACACCAGCCGCGCCTGATCGGAGCTTTCGTTGTGCTGCGCAATGTAAAAGTCCAAAGGAGAGGGTAACGCATCCGGCAAAAGCCTTACCAACCGACCTGACGCCACAAGGTCTGCGGTCAGACCGTCCCATCCCAAAACCGCTCCCATGCCGTCGCGCGCCGCCTGCAGGGCGATCACGTAGTTGTTGACGCGATGCGACATCTGCAGAGGCCCATGATAGCCCAAGGATCCCGCCCATTCTTCCCAACTCGTCCAATTGTTTTCCGCCATCTCAAGATGGATCAGCGGGACTTGCCCGAGGTCTGCAATGCTTTCGAGGGCGTGATCTCGGACGAACTCAGGGCTGGCGAGAGCTGTGATGGTATCCCGAAAGAGCGCGAGACATGGTGCTTGCTCCAAGCTCATGTCGCCGTAGTGAATGCTCAGATCACAGTTGGCGGCATCACGGCGCATGTCGTCGACAGCCTGAGAGACAGCAATCCTTGGGTGCGCACGCCAGAAACTGGCCAGCCGCTGCGTGAGCCAAAGTGAACTCACCGCCGTGGTCGAATGGATCGTCACGGCCGCGGGACGGGCGCGCGATTTGAGCTGATCCAGGGCCTCGCCCACGTGATCGAACCCGCGCTGAATGGCCACCAGCAAGTAGGCACCTTTCTCGGTCAATGCAACGCCGCGATTGTGCCGGTCAAACAGCGCAGATCCCAATTCTGCCTCAAGCGATTTGATCTGATGGCTGACGGCTGCGGGCGTGACATTCAGCTCGCGCGCGGCCGCCTTGAAACTGACTAGACGCGCGGCGGCCTCAAAACTGACCAGAGCGCGCAGCGGCAGATGTGCATATCGGATCTCTGACATTAGTTCAGCTAATCTCAAATGAATCTTTTTGCAATTGCGGGATAGACGAAACGCAGATTAATCGAGACTATCGCGATAACGAAAATCTCATCTGCAGGGGACGCACATGAAAAGCCATGCCAAAGTTGTCGTTGTCGGAGGCGGATGCCTCGGCGCTTCGTTGCTATACGGTCTGACCGAACACGGGATCGACGATTGCGTGATGTTGGAGCGCACGCAGTTGACGGCAGGGTCGACGTGGCATGCGGCCGGTCTTTTGGTGACGTTTGTGCGCTCGCACAATGTATCCAAGATGACGCTGGAGACGATCCGGATTTACTCTGAAGTCGAAAAGAAGCTGGGCACCTCGGTGGGTCTGCGTCAGGTGGGGCAACTGCGCATCGCCAACACCCAGGAGCGGTGGGACGAATTTCAGAGCTATCTGTCCGTGGCAGAAGCAGCGGGTGTGCCGTGCAAGCTGCTGTCGCCGAAAGAGATTGCCGAAGTGCATCCGCTGCTCAACCAGAATACCAATATCAAGGGCGGCATCTTGCATACCGAAGATGGCTATGTGAACCCCGCCGACATCACGCAGGCGATGGCGAAGCTGGCACGGGATGCCGGTGCCAAGGTCTATCAGAACACCGAAGCGCAGGGGTATGAAAAGCTCGACAACGGGCATTGGAAGGTGCTCACCAACCAGGGTGAGATCACTTGCGAACATTTGATCTTTGCCACCGGCAACTACGCCCGCGAAAACGCGCGGCGCGTCGGGCTTGATCTGCCCTGTATCCCGATTGTGCATCAGTACTGGACGACAGAGACTGTGCCGCTTCTGAAAGAGCGCAAGGCGCAAGGCCTGCCAGAGCTGCCGATCCTGCGCGATGAGGATTATGGCGCCTATCTACGTGAGGACACAGGCGGCATTCAGTTCGGGCCGTATGAGTTCGAGAAAGATCTCAAACTCTTCGCCACAGACCGCGTGCCGCCTGATTTCGGGGCGGACCTTCTGCCGGAAGATTTTGATGCCGTGGAAACCCAGTGGGAGAAGGCCTTGGAGCGCGTTCCAACACTGGGTGAGGTCGGCATCAAGGCCAACACCCGCGGGCCGTTCCAGATGACGCCGGATGAATTGCCACTCGCCGGGCCCGCGCCGGGCCATGACAACCTTTGGTTGGCCGAAGGAATGCCAGGAGGCATCTTGTGGGGCGGCACCGTGGGCAACTCTATCGCCAAGTGGATCGCTTTTGGGGATCCGGGCATCGATATGTCTGAATTGGATCCGCGCCGCTTTGGTGATTACGCGTCCAGGCGCTGGACGATGGACAAGGTGCGCGAGACATGGGGCACGCATATGCACGCGCATATCCCGGGTGAGGATTTCCCATCGGCGCGGCCCATGCGGACGGTTGGATCCTACGATCTGCTGACAGCGCAAGGCGCGGTTTGGACGCTCTTCAACGGATACGAATTCCCCCGTTGGTTTGCGCCTACGCCGGACAAAGCCATCCCAGAGCATAGCTTCCGCCGGACGGCGCACATGGAATACGTCATGAACGAGGTGCGCACGACGCGCGAAGAGGCGGGTTTTATCGAGATGTCGCCGATGACCAAGTTCCTGGTCAAAGGCCCCGGTGCGGCGCGGTGGCTCGATGCGATCATGGCCAATAAGCTGCCGAAAGTCGGGCGAATGACGCTGTCGCTTGCGCTGAATGAGAAAGGCGGGATGGACGCGGAATACACCATTGTGCGTCTCGCCGATGATGCATTCTACCTGGTCAGCACGCCCAACGGACAGCGCTACAACTGGGATCAGTTGAGCCGCTGCATGCCGCAGGATGGCTCGGTGACGATGGAGGACATCTCGGAGCAATACGGAGTGATCGCGCTCGCCGGACCAAAAGCGCGGGATATCCTGCAGCCACTGACCGACAATGATCTGTCCAGCGAGGCCTTCCCCTGGCTCACCGCGCAGCGCGGTGAGGTCGGCTATGCCAAGGGCGTGCATATGCTTCGGGTGAGCTACACCGGTGAACTGGGATGGGAGTTGCACCACCCTATCGCCTACAACCGGCATATCGTCGATCTGTTGCTAAAGGCGGGTGTGAAGCCGTTCGGAGCAGAAGCGCTTGAGTCCATGCGACTTGAGAAATCCTACCGTGCGATCAATCGCGAAATTTGCAAGGATCTGACCCCCTATGAGGCGAGCCTCGACCGTTTTGTTGCGATGAAGGAAAAGATCGGCGGCCAAGTGGCTGAGCGCGAGTTCATCGGTCGCGCGGCGCTTGAGGATCAGCTGGCGAATGGCAGCTATAGCCGACTTGTCACGCTGAAACTGCCGTCTCGCGATACGTCAGTGATTGCCTATGAAAGCGTCTGGAAGGATGGCGAGATCGTGGGCCGGGTGACCTCGGGCGGGTACTCCTATTACTGCGAGCATGACCTCGCCATGGCGCTTGTTCCGGAAGAACTGACGAGGCCCGGCACGCCGATGCAGGTGAAAATCCACGCTGAATTGCGCGATGCCGAGGTGATTGACACCTGCGCCTATGATCCGACCAGTGCACGCGCACGGGCTTGATCCCAAATAGAAAGAGCAATGAGATGAGCCAAGAGCAAGCCAGATCCCGTCGTTCCGCACGCGGCGGCCGCGCCGCACGTGTATCGGCCCGTACCAATCCTCCGCCTGTCTACATGCCGACGCTCAATCGCGCGGTTGGTCCGATTGACCTGCTGGGACCCGAAGGCGTGGAGAAGATCCACAACGCCGCCATGACCATTCTGGAGACAACAGGGATCGAGTTTCGCGATCCCATCGCGTTGAAAGATTGGGCCAAGGCGGGTGCGGATGTGGACGGTGAGCGTGTGCGTATCGGGCGGGACATGCTGATGGATCTCATCTCAACCGTGCCGGAAAGCTGGGGCTATCACGCGCGCAATCCAGAGCGGAGCGCGCGGGTTGGTGGTCGAAATACCGTCTTCGCCAATGCTTATGGCGCGCCGTTTGTCTATGGTCTGGATGGCAAACGACGACCGTCGCAGCTTGAGGATGCACATAACTTCTTCAAGATGGGACAGATGTCTCAGGCCATGCACGTGCCCGGCATCCTGCCGGTGGAGCCACAAGACGTGCCCGTCCCGCATCGCCATCTTGAGTTGATGCACGCTGCGTTGACCTTGACGGACAAGCCGGTGAAAGGATCCGTGCTGTCTCAGACCGCCGCGCGCGACTGTGTCGAGATGGTGCGCATCGTCTTTGGAGAAGAATTTGTGGATGACAACGTGGTGATGGCCGCGCTGCTCAACTGCAACACGCCGCTGGTTTGGGATGAAACGATGCTGCAGAGCCTGCGGGTCTATGCGGCGGCGAACCAGCCTTGCTTGCTCTCGCCCTTCGTTCTTGCCGGTGCCAGTACACCCGCGAGCCCGATGGGGGGTGTCGCGCTTCTTATCGCGGAATCGCTTGCTGGTATGGCCTATTCCCAGATCATCCGCCGCGGTGCGCCGATGGTGCTGGGCGTGGCGATCATGGGTGTGTCTATGAAGACAGGCGCGCCGATGATGGGCTCGCCGGAGCCGGGCTTGATGAATTTGCTCGTGGGTCAGATGGCGCGGCATTACGGCGTGCCGTGGCGGACCTGCACGATGTGGACAGGCTCCAAGGCGACAGACCTTCAGGCAGGATTTGACAGCGCAAATACCATGTGGCCGGTGCTGCTTGGCGGGTGCAACTATGTCGTACACTCCGCGGGCTTTGTGGAAGGCGCGTTGGGTGTGAGCTATTCAAAATGGATGCAGGATATCTATCAACTTGAAGGCTATCACCGGTTTTTCTCGGGCCTGCAGGAGGAAAATCTGGAGGCGCTGCTTGAGGACGTCTCAAAGATCGGTCCCGGCGGGCACTTCCTTGGCACAGATCACACGCGCGAAAACCCGATGGTCATGAACCCGCTGCAGAACAATGACAGTTTTGAGCAGTGGTTTGATGAGGGCGCGAAGACCGCCGATGAGGTGGGGCGCATCGCGGCCGAACGGATGATCGAAAACTACGTCAAACCGCCGATGCCAGCTGATCAGTCTGGGGCCTTGGATGAGTTTGTAGCCAAAAAGAAGATCGCCTATTCTGCCTGAAAACGGAGAGGGCGATGGAGACGAAAACACTCTCGCTGGCGCAGGTGCGTGACCTGGCCAAGACGTGGCTGGTGGATGCTGGCATGGACGCGCAAGGCAGCGATGTGCTGGCTGATTTGGTCACAATGTCGGAGCGAGATGGGCCGCGCAGCCATGGCCTGCGGATGCTGCCCGTCTACAAACAGAGCTTTGAGTGTGGCTATGCAAACCCTGCCGCGCAGCCGACGGTGGCACGTGTGGCACCGGGCGTGTTGCGCGGGGACGGAGACAATGGCTATTTCCAGATCGCAATGGAGGCGGCGCGCCAACAGCTGATCGACGTAGCGCGTCAGCAGGGCATTGCGGGATACACCTGCGCCAATTGCCATCACCTCGCGGCGCTGCGTTTTGACACGATGGCGCTTGCCGATGAAGGCCTGATCGCGATCGCTGTGGTCAATGCGCTGAAACTGATCGTCCCCCACGGCGGTGACAAACCGATTTTCGGTACCAATCCAATGTCCTTTGCCTGCCCGCGTGAGGGCGCCGATCCGATTGTGTGGGATCAATCTTCGTCTGTTGTTGCGCTCATGGACATCAAAATGGCGGCGGCTGAGGGCCACATGCTGGATGTCTATGGCGGCCTCGATCCCGACGGCAATGTCACCAAAGATCCGGTGGCGATCACCGAAACATTGAGCCTGCTGCCCTTTGCCGAGCACAAAGGCACGGGCATCGCGCTCATGGTAGAGATTTTGGGTGCCGCATTGGCAGGTGGGACGTTGTCGATGGACACGGCTGAGAAAGAGGCTCTGGGCGCGCTCAATGTGAAACCTGGTGTCACGGTCATCGCGATTGACCCAGCGAAATGGGGCAATCCCGCGTTCCTGGAGCAAGTGAGCCAAGTGGCAGGTGCAATCACGGATATGCCGGGCGCACGTGTGCCTGGGGATGGCCGGCACGTAAAGCGCGCCAAAGCGGAGAGTGAAGGTATTGCTGTCAGCACCGCCGTTTTGAAGGACCTCGGCTTTGGCGGCTGACGTTGTGGTCATTGGTGGCGGCATTGTCGGCATCTCTTGCGCCCTAGCGCTGCAAGCCGATGGCAGAACCGTTACGGTCATCGATCCGGGCCCGGCGGGGCAGGGGGCCAGTTGGGCGTCCTGCGGGTGCATCGCCGTTGGAGAGATCGTGCCTCTGTCGCAGCCTGGCATGCTCCGCCAAGTGCCAAGGTGGCTTTTGAACCCCGAAGCCCCGCTTGCGATCCGCCCGGCCACGGCCTTACGCATGCTGCCTTGGCTTGCGCGGTTCACGGCAAACGCCCGTCCGGCACCGATGCGCAAGATTGCCTCGGATTTGGCGCAGCTCACGTTTCAAGCCACGGGTGATTTCAAAGATCAAATGGCCCGCTACAGTATCGACGACATGCTGATAGAGCGCCCGGTTTTGAAGCTGTTTGACGACGAGAAAGACCGCGCGACCATGACTGCGGCCTTTGACCTTGCGCGGGAGATGGGCTGCAAGATCGACGAGATTTCTGGCGCGGAAGCCCATGAGATGGAGCCCGCCATCGCAGCAGATTTTCGGTACGCGGCGGTGTTGCGCGATTGGTCCCACGTTGCCGATTGCGTGCGTCTGGTGCGTGAGTTGACGCGTGCCTTTGGCGATCGAGGGGGCGTGATCCGTTCGGCGCGCGCCATCGGGTTTGAAACCGTCGACAAGACCGTGACCAAAGTGCGGCTTGACGGAGAAGAGCCCGTGATGGCACGAGAAATCGTTATTGCCTCGGGCACGGCCTCCAAAGCGCTTGCCAAGGATCTTGGGCTGGCTCTGCCGATAGAAGGTTTGATGGGGTACTGGACGGGTCTCAGCGATCACGGCACCGACCTGAAACACACCGTGTTTTATCCCGCAGGTGGGTTTGGCATGACACCTCATGAAAATGCGCTGGCTGTTGCGGGCACGGTTGAGATCGCGGGCCCCCGTGCCGAGGCCAAATGGCGGCGCGCTGATGTACTCGTGAAGCGCGCCCGTCGTGTGCTGCCCGGATTGAAGACACAATCCGCTGAGCGACGCATGGGCCGCCGGCCCTTCACCCCGGACACGCGACCCATCATCGGACGCACGCAGCGGTATTCGAACGTGACCTTCGCCACTGGGCATGGGCAACTCGGCGTTACGCTTGGCGCGACAACAGGGCGTTTGGTGGCAGATATCATGGCCGGGCGTCGCACAAACACTGATCTTTCCTGCTTTAGCCCGGACCGGTTTTGATCCTATTCGCCGCAGGTCCCTTGATTTGGTCGCCGCGCGCGATAATGTCCCCTGACCCGAGTCGAGGTATGGTGCGGCAATTGCTCGTATTCTACATCGCAGGCACATCCGACAGTAAAGCAACGAGACACTGATAAGGTTAGCGATTATGCAAATTCGTCTTCTCTATGGCACTGAAACCGGCACGGCGGAAATCCTTTGCGACGACATCAAAGATGAGCTGGATGGCGAGATCGAATGTGAGATCCAAAGCCTCGAGGATGTGGGTCCGAGCGATCTGAGCACGGATGCGCTCAATGTTTTTGTGGTGTCGACGACCGGATCCGGCGATCTGCCCTTCACGGCGATCCCGTTTTTTGACAAGCTCCAGGCCGAAAAGCCGGACCTCAGCAACATTCAGTTCGCGATCTTTGGTCTGGGCGATAAGACATTCGCGGCGACCTATAATTTCGGATCTGAGACCGTGATGAACAAGTTGCTGGAGTGCAAGGCCAAGCAGGTTGGGCAACGCGGCATCTTTGATGCGGCCTCAAACGAGATGCCCGAAGAGGTCGCCTTGCCCTGGTTGCGCGAAACGCTCGAAGGTGCCTCCGTGTCGTGATGGTGTCGTGACGCGCGGCACCCGTGCTGTCAAGAGTGACCCGAAAGACGCGCTCTTGCTAGGTTGAGCGCATGGTGAACCCTCGTAAAATTTCCGTGGTGTCTGAGCTTGTCTCCTCTGACTCGCTCGGCATGACGTGCGATCCGATCTGTCGCGTAGCGGCGCTCGGCATCGTCAAAAACCCATTCGCCGGTATGACGCGGCAAGACTTGTCGCAGCTCTTTGAGATGGGCGGCGCGCTTGGCGCGCACTTGGTGTCTTTGGCGCTGCCGCATTTGAAAGGCGCGCCTGTGTCTTACGGCAAGGCCGCAATTGTCGGCGCGATGGGCGATATGGAAAATGGTGGGGCCATGATCCATTTGAAACTCGGCGCCCCAATGCGCGCGGCAATCGGCGGCGGTTAGGCCGTCATTCCTTCAAACGTGAAGATCGGTGCGCCCGGGACATCGATTGATGTGCCCCTGGGACACAAGGACGACCCTTGGTCCTTCGATCATTTCGATACGATGACCGTTATGGTCAGTGATGCGCCATTGCCAGATGAGATTGTCATATGTGTGGCCTATGCAGATGGCGGTCGACCCATTCCTCGTTGCGGGGCAGGGCCGGTAAAAATCTAGCCTGATCAGCGGGGTCGAGCGCCCTCGCATATTTTTCTCAGACCGGGTATCAGCCCGCTATGGCTAAGCTAACATCCCTTTTTGTCACGCGGCTCTACCACGCGGCCCTCTCCGAGCATCATGGTCCAGTCGACATGACCGAATTGGAAGCCTCGTGCTACTCAATCGCAGAAGATGATGAAGCTGGGCAGGCATGGTGTGAAGAGAACGGATATCCTGGGTATACGTCCTACGCGTCTTTGTCAGATCTTCCGTGGCGGTTTCCGATTTTTGCCGACATCGTAAAGTCTTTGGACGCGCATGTGGCCGCGTTCGCAGAAGATCTGCAGTTTGACCTCGATGGTGGGGCGCTCGAATTGGAAGACATCTGGATCAACATTCTCCCAGAGGTTGGGGCGCATGGCTCTCATTTGCATCCTCATTCCGTGATAAGTGGCACGCTCTATGTCGCGATGCCGGAGGGCACGAGTGCCCTCAAGCTGGAGGATCCGCGGTCAGCCCGGATGATGGCGGCGCCGGTGCGACGCAAAGATGCCCGAGAAGGCATGACCCTGTTTCACAGCGTGCGCCCAGATATCGGCGATGTGCTTTTATGGGAAAGCTGGTTGCGCCATGAAGTCCCGATGAATTTCTCAGAGGATGATCGCATCAGCATCAGCTTCAATTACAACTGGGATCAAGCTGGCGCCTAAAGTAAAACGCCCGGTGCCTTTCGGACCGGGCGTTTCGAATGTCGTTGCGTGGCGCGCTTAGGCGGACATCACGCCTGCTTCTTCTGCCATTTCCCAAAGCGCTTCGAAACGCTTCTTGGACTGGCCACGATGCTTCACTTTCTGCGCCGCCTCAAGATTGTCCATCATGCCATCGCCTTGGACAACGATAAGACCGACCATGCCTGTGCCGACATGCGGTGTACATTTGTAACCATAGAAGCCCGGCGTATCGAGGGTCACTTCAACGTCGTCGTTGATGCGGCCTTTCCAGCCTTCTGCGCCTTCTGGGATCATGTCGTCGATGACCTCAGAGTTGTGGCCCTTGTCGGCAGAAACGAATTGCACAGTGTCGCCCGGGTTTACCATCAGGAACGCTGGCTTGAAAACCATGCGCTGCTTGGCGTCTTCGGGGTCTTTGTTCAACATTTCGACGGTGTGTGTCGTCGCTTCCGCAATGGCTGGTCGCGCGATCAGCGCTGCCGTGCCCGCGAGAAGAACTGTACGACGGCTAAGTGCGAGTGTCATATTTTAATCCTTTCACTGGTGCGGTCCTGTTTTTATGAACCGCTATCTTTAAGGCGCTGGGGCAGGATCTATCATACTCCAGCCCAAGCCTCCATCACTTCTGATTGATCATCAGCTGCAATGGTTGATCGGGTACTTAATTGGCAAACTCTGCAAGGCAAGATTGACGGGATGTCGCAATCCGCTGAGTTTCTAGCTGAGACAGGTTTCTATCTTGGAGTTTCTCAAAGTTCAAACTTTTGCTTGCTCTTGCGAAAGACCTCGCCTAATAACCGCCAATCTGCGGCGTGAGAGTGTCTCTTGATCCGCAATACTTGTTGTTCCACCGGGCTACGGGTGACCGAAAACCAACTGTTTTGGGCCTGCCGGTGTTAGAAAGAAAGGAAGATGGCGCTATGACCGCCGCGGAATTGCGTGAGAAGACGCGAGACCAGCTACGTGAAGAGCTGGTCAACTTGAAGAAAGAGCAGTTCAACCTGCGCTTTCAGGCCGCTACGGGCCAACTTGAAAATCCTGCACGGATGAAGACCGTACGCCGCGACGTGGCGCGCGTTTTGACCGTGTTGAGCGAAAAAGCTGCTGGCGCAGCAGAAGAGGAGTAAGCCATGCCAAAGCGTATCCTGCAGGGCGTTGTTACCTCTGACGCCAACCAGCAAACCATTACAGTTAAGGTCGAGCGCCGCTTTAAGCACCCGGTGCTGCAGAAGACCATTCGTAAGTCCAAAAAGTACCGGGCTCATGATGAAAAAAATGCTTACAAGGTGGGCGATGCGGTTCGGATCATCGAATGCGCTCCGCGCTCCAAAACGAAACGCTGGGAGGTGCTGGAAGCCTGATCGCGTTGCTCTCTGCTCCCTTTCGGGCGCGTCTCGCCGGAGATTTCTCAAACGAGGCAGCCCGTCAGGACTGAAGAGTGTCACGATAAGACGGACAACACGTTCCGGTTTGATCGAAACCCAGGGGCCAAAACGCTAAGGCTAGACCCCTAAGGTCGGGAGAAACCAAATGATCCAGATGCAGACCAATCTGGATGTTGCTGACAACTCCGGCGCTCGCCGAGTTCAGTGCATCAAGGTCCTGGGTGGTTCCAAACGCAAATATGCCTCTGTGGGTGACGTGATCGTCGTCTCAGTGAAGGAAGCCATTCCACGCGGTCGAGTGAAGAAAGGCGACGTTCGTAAGGCCGTTGTTGTTCGCACTGCCAAGGAAATTCGTCGCGAAGATGGCACAGCCATCCGCTTTGATCGTAACGCGGCCGTTATTTTGAACAATAACAACGAGCCCATTGGCACCCGGATCTTCGGGCCGGTTGTGCGCGAGCTTCGTGCGAAAAACTACATGAAGATTATTTCACTGGCGCCGGAGGTTCTCTGATGGCTGCGAAACTGAAAAAAGGCGACAAGGTCGTCGTGATTGCTGGCAAGGATAAAGGCAAGGAAGGCACCATTTCTTCCGTTGATCCAACAGCGGGTAAAGCTGTTGTGGAAGGCCTGAACATGGCCATCCGTCACACCAAGCAAAGCCAGAGCACACAGGGCGGTCGCCTGCCGCAGGCGATGCCAATCGACCTCAGCAACCTGTCTTATGTAGACGCCAACGGCAAACCCACCCGCGTCGGGTTCAAAATGGACGGCGACAAGAAGGTGCGTTTTGCCAAAACCACAGGGGACGTGATTGATGCTTGATGCAGCTGACTACACCCCGCGCCTGAAAGCGCATTACGACGGGACAGCGCGTGCCGCTCTGAAAGAAGAGTTCGGCTACAAAAACGACATGCAGATCCCGCGCCTCGACAAGATCGTGCTGAACATCGGCAGCGGCCGTGCCGCCGTCAAAGACAGCAAGAAAGCCAAGTCAGCAGTCGAAGATCTGACGCTGATTGCAGGCCAGAAAGCGATCATGACGGTTGCGAAGAAGTCCATCGCGGGCTTCCGCGTTCGTGACGGCATGCCGATGGGGGCCAAGGTGACCCTGCGCAACGTCCGTATGTACGAATTCCTGGACCGTCTGGTCACGATTGCCATGCCGCGCATCCGTGATTTCCGCGGCGTGTCCGGCAAATCGTTTGATGGCAATGGCAACTACGCGCTCGGCATCAAAGAGCACATCGTCTTCCCCGAGATTGACTACGACAAAGTCGACGAAATGTGGGGAATGGACATCATCATCGCAACCACGGCGAAAACTGACGCTGAAGCCAAGGCCCTGTTGAAGCACTTCAACATGCCTTTCAACAGCTGAGCCGGAGGAGAACTGACATGGCTAAAAAAGCAATGGTCGAACGCGAAAAGAAGCGTCAGCGTCTGGTCGAGAAATACGCCGCCAAGCGTGCCGCTTTGAAAGAGATTATCAGCGACGAAAGCAAGCCGATGGAAGAGCGTTTTCGCGCTTCCTTGAAGCTGGCTGAAATGCCGCGCAACAGCTCAGCAACTCGTCTGCACAACCGCTGCCAGCTCACAGGCCGCCCGCACGCATACTACCGCAAGCTCAAGGTCAGCCGGATCGCCCTGCGCGATTTGGGTTCTGCCGGCCTGATGCCCGGTGTCGTGAAATCAAGCTGGTAAGGAGAGACTATGATGAACGATCCTATCGGCGATATGCTGGCTCGCATCCGCAACGCGGGCATGCGTGGAAAATCCACCGTATCGGTCCCCGCATCCAAGATGCGCGTTCGCGTGCTCGATGTGCTGACCGACGAGGGCTATATTCGCGGTCATGAACCGGCCACTGGCGTGGGCGGACACCCGACCATCGAAATCAGCCTCAAGTACTTCGACGGCGCCCCTGCCATCAAAGAGATGAAGCGGGTCTCCAAGCCCGGTCGTCGCGTTTACATGGGCGTGGGTGACATTCCGTCGGTCCGCCAGGGCCTCGGCGTGTCGATTGTCTCCACCTCCAAAGGTGTGATGTCGGACGCAAACGCACGCGCAGCCAATGTGGGCGGCGAAGTGCTCTGCACCGTATTCTAAGGAGATCTCAGATGTCTCGTATTGGAAAACAACCGGTGGCTCTGCCCGATGGCGTCACGGCGACGCTCAGCGGCCAGACCATTGAGATCAAAGGCCCGAAGGACACGCAATCCTTCACGGCGACGGACGATGTGACCCTGACGGTTGAAGACGGTCAGGTGACAGTTGCACCGCGTGGCGGCTCCAAGCGCGCCAAGCAGCAGTGGGGCATGACCCGCACTGTGATTTCCAACATGGTCTTTGGGTCCAAAGAGCCCTTCAAGAAAGAGCTTGAGATCCGCGGCGTTGGTTATCGTGCACAGGTGCAGGGCAACATCGTAAAGCTGAACCTCGGTCTGTCTCATGACGTGGATTTCGAAGTGCCTGCCGGTGTCACCGTGACAGCGCCGAAGCCCACGGAATTGATCGTGGAAGGGCATAACAAGCAGCTCGTCGGACAGGTCGCGGCCAACATCCGCGATTGGCGCCGCCCGGAGCCCTACAAGGGCAAGGGCATCCGTTACAAAGACGAGTATATCTTCCAGAAGGAAGGTAAGAAGAAGTAAGGACGCGAGAAAGATGGCAACAAGCAAAAGAGCTCTGTTTCAGCGACGCCGCATGCGCGTTCGCAACAAACTTCGCAAGGTCAACGCGGGTCGCGTTCGTCTGAGCGTTCACCGTTCGTCAAAGAATATCAGCGTACAGTTGATCGATGACGTGCAAGGCGTGACCCTGGCATCGGCGTCCTCCCTTGAGAAGGGTCTGGACACCGGTGGTAAGAACAACCTTGACGCGGCTCAAAAGGTCGGTGCGGCGATTGCCGAGCGTGCGAAAGCCGCTGGCGTGACCGAGGCATATTTCGACCGGGGCGGATTTCTGTTCCATGGCCGCATCAAGGCACTTGCAGATGCGGCCCGCGAGGGTGGTTTGAAGATTTGATGGTTCGGCGGGTCAATCCCGCCCAGCATCGGAACCTGTAAGGCGGGGTTCACCCCGCCGTACAATTCAAATAGTAGGCAAAGATTGCCTCGATGATCCGGGGGCCCGGGACACTGTAATGGGCCCACTGGGATTGGACAAACGGCGCTGAGCGCCACGTTGAAAGGACGCCGTTATGGCAAGAGATGACAACCGCCGGGGCCGCGATCGGGACGAAGCTCCGGAATTCGCAGACCGCCTTGTGGCGATCAACCGCGTATCGAAGACCGTCAAGGGTGGTAAGCGTTTTGGCTTTGCGGCCCTCGTCGTGGTCGGCGATCAGAAAGGCCGCGTGGGCTTTGGTAAAGGTAAGGCGAAAGAAGTGCCCGAGGCGATCCGCAAGGCCACAGAGCAGGCCAAGCGTCAGATGGTGCGTATCCCCCTAAAGGAAGGCCGCACGCTGCACCACGATGTCGAGGGACGTCATGGAGCTGGTAAGGTCGTGATGCGCACAGCCCCAACCGGTACGGGTATCATCGCCGGTGGTCCGATGCGGGCCGTTTTCGAAATGCTTGGTGTGCAGGACGTCGTTGCGAAATCCATTGGGTCACAGAACCCCTACAACATGATCCGCGCCACGCTGAACGGTCTTAGCAAAGAGGCCAGCCCCCGCATGGTGGCACAGCGTCGTGGCAAGAAAGTTGCCGATATTCTGCGTCGCGACGATGCCCCTGCGGCAGACGCTCCCGCTGAAGCGGCAGCAGAAACAAGCGCGAGCTAAGGAGAAAGACCCATGGCAAAAACAATCGTTGTCAAACAAGTCGGTTCCCCCATTCGCCGCCCCAAAGAACAGCGCGCGACACTGGTGGGTCTTGGTTTGAACAAGATGCACAAAACGCGCGAGCTGGAAGACACGCCGTCTGTGCGCGGCATGGTCAACAAGATCCCTCACCTGGTTGAGATCATCGAAGAAAAAGGTTGACCGCCACGCCGGGGTGAACCCGGCCTACGGTTAAGACACCCCCCCGGTCCGCGTGGCCGGGGTTTTCTTTTGCGCGCCTTACGCCTGGTAAAACAGGCCTCATAAGTTAAACGACAAATTCTGTCGCAAACTGGCATACGCTTGTCAGCCTCAGATGCTTGTTTGGTTCCCGACAAGACCGGGAGAGTCCCATGGCGGTAGATACCAAACGCAGAAAGCGCAGCGGTGGGCGCGCAGGCAATGCGGATCGTAGGGGGGCCGCAACGGATCATCAGATGCCGTGGCAGCCGCCCATAAACATCGACCGGCCAACGGAGCCACTCTCTGAGGAGGGCGTGCAGGCGATCCATGACGGGGCGATGCGCATCCTCGAAGAGATCGGGATTGAGTTTCTGAACCCCGAGGCGGTGGAGATCCTGCAAGCGTCGGGTGGGTGCACGATCAATGGCGAAAACGTCCGTATGGGTCGCGACTTCGTTATGGAGCAAATTGCCCTTGCACCGTCGACCTGGACGATCACACCTCGCAACCCGGAGCGCACGATCACGATGGGGGGCAAGAATCTGCTCTTTGGCAATGTCTCATCGCCTCCCAGCTATTGGGATATGAGCATTGGTCGAAAAGTGACCGGCACGCGCGAGATGTGCGCCAATTTCTTTCGGCTCAGCCAGCACTTCAACTGCATCCACTTCATCGGCGGCTATCCGGTGGAGCCGCAGGATGTGCATGCCTCTATTCGCCATTTGGATGCGCTCTATGACAAGCTGACGCTGACGGACAAGGCCGCCCATGCCTACTGTCTCGGCAAAGAACGGGTCGAAGATGTGATGGAGATGGTGCGCATCGCTGGCGGGCACAGCGACGAAGAGTTCGAAGCCAGCCCGCACATGTACACCAACATCAATTCGACCTCACCGCTGAAGCATGATTTCCCCATGCTTGATGGGTGGATGCGAATGGCGCGCCGCAATCAAGGCCTCGTGGTCACGCCGTTCACGCTGGCCGGTGCCATGGCGCCGGTCACAATGTCGGGCGCCGTCGCGCAATCTTTGGCCGAAGGCCTTTGTGCCGTGGTCCTGGCGCAGTTGATCCGCCCCGGGGCCGCCTGCGCCATCGGGACATTCACCTCGAATGTGGACATGAAATCTGGCGCGCCCGCGTTCGGCACACCGGAATACATGCGTGCCACGCAGATGACTGGACAGCTGGCCCGGTTTTACGGCTTGCCGATGCGTGCCTCAGGTGTGTGCGCGGCCAATGTCCCCGACGGGCAATCGATTTGGGAGACGTCAAACAGCCTGTGGTCGGCTGTGCAGGCGGGCGCCAATATGGTCTATCACGCGGCCGGTTGGCTTGAGGGCGGACTGATCGCCAGCCCTGAGAAATTCATCATGGATTGCGAAATCCTGCAGCACATTGAACGCTACATGGATCCCATGATCACGCAGACGGGCCCGGATGAGATTGCCGTGGAAGCCGTGCGGGAAGTGGGCGACCAAGGGCATTTCTTTGGCATTCAACACACGCAGGATCGCTATACTACGGCCTTCTATCAACCGTTCCTGAGCGATTGGCGCAACTTTGAGGCGTGGGAGGCCGCGGGCGGTGTCTGGACCCCGCAGCGCGCGCACCAGCAATTCCACGACATTCTCGCCAATTTCGAGGCCCCACCGATGGACATTGCCATCCGCGAAGAGCTTTCTGAATTTGTCGAACGCCGCAAGCGAGAAGGCGGCGCGCCTACAGATTTCTAGGCGGCAAAGCGCGCCAAAAAAACTTACAATTAGAAGTGTAGAGCTTCCATTAAGCTGTCCTGTGCAACCGTGCGCTTGAGCAAAATTGGAGGCGGGTTTGCACGGGCTTATCAATCGGGCGGTGGAAAGCTTTGCTCGAGACAATTACGGAGACGCCTTTTGGACGTCTGTGACCCAGTCCGCGGGATTGGGCTTTTCGTCATTCGAGGCCATGCTGCCCTACACGCGAGATGTCACAGACCGCGTGCTGGATACGCTCGCCGATGCTCTCAACAAGCCCAAAGACGAGGTTCTTGAAGATCTAGGAACGTATCTTGTCGCGTCGCCCAATACCGATGCCATTCGGCGGCTTTTGCGTTTTGCGGGCACAGACCTAGAGGAATTTCTCAATTCTCTCGATGAACTGCCTGCCCGTGCCAAATTGGCGGTGCCGGACTTGCCAATGCCGCATCTTGAGTTGAAGGAGACCGACGCGCAATCCTTCTCGCTATCCGTCCAGGCGACGCCCGAAACGGACGGTGTGTTTGGTCACATCATGTTGGGCCTGTTGAGGGCCATGGCCGATGATTACGGCGCTTTGGTTTTTCTAGAGCACAAATACGGTGCGGAAGCTGAAGAGCTGATTGAGATTACGCTTTTGGAAGTGGCGTTTGCCGAAGCGCGTGAGTTCGAGCTGGGGGCGAAAGCAGGATGACGCAACACTCTGACACGTCCTTTCCCACGCCTGCGCCAATGGAGCAGCTTCTGGATATCTTATGTCCTTGGCATTTGGTGATTGATGCAGAAGGGACCATCCTGCGCACTGGCGCATCCGTGGCAAAGCTCAATGAAAACCGTCCTCTGGTGGGCATGCCGCTTTTGGACTTTCTGGAATTGCGCCGGCCCAAGACGCTTCAGGGGATGCAGGGTCTGTTGGCGCAAAGCGGGCGCAAACTGCACTTCGTGATGCGCGCTGCGCCACAAACGGAAGTCAAAGGCGTGATCGTTCCGTTGCCCGACGGAGCCATCGAAGGTGTCCAAAACGGCAGCGTGCTAAACCTCTCTTTCGGAATTTCCGTGGTGGAAGCCGTGCGGGATTACGCTCTGACAGGTGCGGATTTCGCAGTGACTGATCTGACCGTTGAGATGCTCTTTCTGGTTGAAGCAAAGAGCGCCGTCACGGAAGAGCTGCGCCACCTCAACCAACGTTTGCAGGGACAGCGCGTGAAAGCCGAACAAGAGGCCGTGACGGACACGCTCACCGGTCTTGGCAACCGCAGAGCTCTGGATAACGCCCTGGGCCGACTTTGTGAGACAAATACCGGTTTGTCGCTCATGCACATGGATTTGGACCATTTCAAAAGCGTCAACGATACTTTTGGCCACGCGGCCGGTGACGCCGTGCTGCAGCATGTCGCCGAAAGGTTGCAAAAGGTCACCCGAAGTGGGGATACAGTTGTTCGTCATGGGGGGGATGAGTTTATACTGATCCTGCCAGGGTTGACAGATATCACGTTGGTTCGTGCTTTGTGCAACCGTCTGATATCGGAGATAGAGATGCCCGTTCCCTTTTCCGATCAACGCCTGCACGTGTCAGCCAGCATCGGTGTGAGCATCACATCCGACGCTACGAAAACCCGACTGGACGACATGATGGAAGAAGCGGACACGGCGCTCTATGCCGTCAAGGAGCAGGGCCGTCAGGGCTTTCGTATCTATCACCCTGACATGGGCCGGTTGGACGGGCGCGACACGGCTGCTTGAAGGCCGCGGGGTGGCCACCCAGGACCTCTTCAAGATGCACCGTGGAATTCACCTGATCGCTTTTGACAGTTGCATCAGATCACGCGCTTTGGCATATGGCCCTTCAGGGCCGCCTTAGCTCAGTAGGTTAGAGCGCTTGATTGTGGATCAAGAGGTCCCCCGTTCGAGCCGGGGAGGCGGTACCATAGCTCTAGGTTTTGTCAGAACGATTTCACCGCTCACATTGGCGAGATGCTCAGACTTTAAGCACTGTCATCAAACTAAAAGGTGCGTGGGTCGGCCGGGTAAATTGCGCCTCCGCCGTTAAGTGAAGCCTGGGACACGCTGCCACGATTGGGCAATGATCTACGGGCGCTCGGTTGTGCCTGGCTCATGGATCTGCACGAAGACTATAACATGCCTAAACGGTCACAGGTGTCATGTGCAAAGCCAAGGTCGTTTTCACGAGACAAACACGCGTCATGGTGCTTGGGATCTAGAAAGTACTTGCCCTGAGCTCCAGTTCGGTTTGATCTGACGTACCTGAGACGTTTGGGCTTATCGCGAAAGGATTTCATCCATTTGTGACTTGACTGAAGAACGCAGATCAAGGTCCGTTAGGGCATGCGTCGCATTCTTACTTTTGCCCTTGCTTTATGGGCTGCATTCGTGGGCACCATGACCTCCTCCAAGGCCATGGAAGTTGATCTAGAGCTGGTTCTGCTTGTCGATGTGTCCCGTTCTATGACGGAGCGTGAACTTGAAATCCAAAGGCAAGGCTATGCCGCTGCTTTGCGTTCGGACCAAGTCTATCACGCAATCCAGTCGGGCCTCTTGCAACGGATTGCGCTGACATATGTCGAATGGGCTGGCACGCAGGAGGTGATCGTCGACTGGAGCGTTATCGAGACCCGCGGAGATCTGGAACACTTCGCGGATGCGCTGACTGTGCGGTTCGATCCGACCTTGCGCCGCACGTCAATCTCTGAAGCTTTGATCTACGGTGCGGCGATGATCGAAAGCAATGCGTTTGAGGGTCTGCGCAGAGTGATTGACGTGTCCGGCGACGGGCCAAACAACCTGGGCAGACCGGTCTTGCTGGCGCGTAACGCAGTCTTATCAAAGTCGATCATAATAAACGGGCTTCCTCTCATGACCCGCGAGGGGTTGGGAGGTTTGTGGCATCTCGAAGATCTGGACGTCTATTACGAGAACTGCGTCACCGGCGGGCCCGGGTCCTTCGTTATTCCTGTTCTTGATTGGCGGGACTTCGCGGAAGCGGTGCGCCGAAAACTGGTGCTCGAGATTGCCTCGACCTCTGAGCCCGCAGGTATTATCCCTGCCCAATACGCGGCGCCGATGCCCTCAGACTATGATTGTATGATAGGCGAAAAGATCTGGGATCAGTATCAAGACTATTGGAGTGAGCCCTGAGACGCGCCTGCACATTGGCTCAATCGCGCTGCCGAGCGGTCTAATAGCTCATGTTTTTAGCCGTTGTCCTTCGACGGAACCAATGAACTAAAAAGTCCAAACTTCGGCGTGCGTTCCGTTTGGCTTTCGTTGAAGCAACCCGCAAACGACCAGACCACGCACCGCCTCTATCACTCAACCTGAATGGTTTGGCGAAGCTCTTGGCTTTCGCGATCAAAGATCAGGATTTGATCGTCCTTAGTGACCACCGCATACCAATCGCCACCTTGGGTGAAGGCCACAGGTGTGCTGCCATCTGGCAAGATAATCTCGTCAGGCAGCTCTGGCCCAAAGGCATCAGAGAAACGGATGACAAACAACACGACGATCACTATGAACCCCAAAACCATCGTTGCGGTGAGGATTGTCACAAGCCAACGCAGGTATTTGACGGTGCCGGGATCGACCGGCGAAGGATGAGGGCTGTCTGCCATGGGGGGACCCCCGCTGAGCTTTCGGATATCGGCGATGCCGCCGCCGCGCCTTGATAAGGCGCTTTCCCGCGATGTGCCAGAGGGGGCAGCACTGTCTCGCACGCGTTTGGCGCGGCTGATCGGCGAAGGGTTTGTGCGCCTGAATGGGGCTGTCGTGGTCGATGCCAAGGTCCGCGTCTCAGAAGGAGATCTGATCGAAATTGACGTGCCCGTGGCGCAGGAAACCGAGATTGTAGCGCAAGCCATCGCGATCGAGATCATGTTTGAAGATGACGATCTGATTGTCGTCAACAAACCTGCCGGGATGGTCGTGCACCCGGCCCCTGGCACGCCGGACAACACGCTTGTGAACGCGCTACTCCATCATTGCGGTGACAGCTTGTCAGGCGTTGGCGGGGAAAAGCGCCCCGGCATTGTGCATCGGATTGATAAGGATACAAGTGGCCTTTTGGTGGCGGCGAAAAGTGATCGTGCGCATCATGCTTTGGCGGCGCAGTTCGAAAAACACAGCGTGGACCGCGTTTATTCGGCTGTCGTGTACGGCGCGCCTGACATGGGCGATCCTCGTTTGCGCGGTCTTAGGGGTGTTGCCTCAGAGCCCGGCAGCATCGTCAAAGTGACAACGCATCTGGCCCGTCACAAAACGGACCGGCAAAAACAGGCTGTTCTCTTTGGCGGTGGTCGCCATGCCGTGACCCGTATCAACGTTGTGGAGACCTTTGGCGCACCGCCAGCGGTGTCCTTGGTTGAGTGCCGGCTGGAGACAGGTCGGACCCATCAGATCCGAGTGCACCTGGCCTATCTTGGTCATGGCCTTGTTGGGGATCCGGTTTATGGCGGGCGACGAAAGATCAAAACGAGTGCTCTCTCTCAGCCGTCCAATGACGCCATCATGCAATTCTCACGCCAGGCGTTGCACGCTCGGGTTTTGGGGTTTGTGCATCCGGTGACATCAGAGCATCTCCGATTTGAGGCGCCGTTGCCAGTCGATATGGAATGTTTGATCGGGCTTTTGCGAGGCTGAAAACGCTTATGTAATAGGGTGCACGCTTGCGTGAGCGGCCTGTCACAATGCTGGCGGTATGCGATTGTGTGCTTATCTAACTCTTTATCTGATTAGGTCACCTCGGTTGAAATCGGGTTTTGAGGATCTTATCTTGAATGTTAAGCGTCGAAACATTGAGTTTTTAAAAGGGCGTTGAGCTAAAGGACACAGGGCAATGGCGAACTATGCAAATCTTCCCGCACCGACCCCAGAGGGTGGTCTGAACCGGTATTTGCAACAAATCCGAAAGTTTCCGCTCTTGGAGCCGGAAGAAGAGTACATGCTGGCCAAGCGGTGGGTTGAGGAACAAGACACTCAGGCCGCGCACCAGATGGTCACAAGCCACCTTCGTTTGGCGGCCAAGATTGCCATGGGCTATCGCGGCTATGGGTTGCCGCAGGCGGAAGTGATTTCCGAGGCGAATGTGGGCCTCATGCAGGCTGTGAAGCGGTTTGACCCTGAAAAGGGCTTCCGTTTGGCCACTTATGCGATGTGGTGGATCCGCGCGAGCATTCAGGAATACATTCTGCGCAGCTGGTCGATGGTCAAGCTGGGCACGACGAGCGCGCAAAAGAAGCTGTTCTTCAACCTGCGCAAAGCCAAATCCCGCATCGGTGCATTGGAAGAGGGCGACATGCGCCCTGAGAACGTGGCGCGGATCGCCCATGATCTTGGCGTGACCGAAGCTGACGTGATCTCAATGAACCGGCGTATGTCCGGCGGTGATGCCTCGCTCAACGCCACTATCGGCACAGACGAAGACAGTGCCATGCAGTGGCAGGATTGGCTGGAAGATGAAGATGCCGATCAGGCGGGCGACTATGAGAAGAAAGACGAGCTCGAAGCGCGCCGCGCTTTGCTGGCGGAAGCTATGGATGTGTTGAACGATCGCGAAAAGGATATCCTGACTCAACGCAGGTTGAGCGATACGACAGTGACCCTGGAAGAGCTTAGTGGCCAGTATGATGTCAGCCGTGAGCGCATTCGTCAGATTGAGGTTCGTGCATTCGAAAAGCTTCAGAAGCGCATGCGCAGTCTGGCGCAAGAGAAGGGGATGCTGGCTTCGGCCTAGGCTTTCATCACATGATTTGAGACGGGCTCGGTCTGACCGGGCCCGTTTTTTTGCGCGTGAGGGGCGCTCTGGAAGGCCTGGGCACAAGATCGGAGGATGTCTTAGCAGAAAGTAACGTCCACTGTGTGGGGGCTTTTGTGGTTGGGAATGTCCCTCAGGATGTCGGTTGTGCGCGGGACCATTGTTTGCGATCGACCTTGTCTATCGCAAGTCCGACAACGACAATCGCAGCCGTGGCTTTCCCTCCAACGTCCGAATACGAGCGCAATGAGAGGTATCTATGTGGCGCTAGACTTTCCATTGATTGAATGTATATTCAATTAAAATTGCAAAACCCCTGAGCAAGTCCAAAT
>ERZ1740065.134-NODE-134-length-33314-cov-6.110797_pt1 | contig 33314 bp, 30 predicted proteins | sample MGYA00581738_ERZ1740065 | MGnify/ENA primary metagenome ERZ1740065 (study PRJEB43018, sample SAMN04849749) | marine metagenome | isolation source: floating plastic debris | place: Pacific Ocean | collected 2008-09-01 | study: EMG produced TPA metagenomics assembly...
CTGCGATATCGGCGACCACTCCAGAGCCCACACGCGCAACCAGAATGCCGAAAATGACTCCCGCCGTTAAAGTGGCGGTGACTTGGCCAAGGCGCTCGGGTGCCACCCTTCGCGACGCGTAGGCGGGCAGTAAATAGGGCGCGATGGTGAAAAAGCCGAGCCAAGTCGAACCCGCGGTAAAGATCAGGAAATTGGGCGCAAGCGTCATCGCCACCAGCCCAGCCGTCTGGGCCGCGGTGAAAACAAGCGCCAACCGCCGGTTTGAATACAAATCGCCCAACGGCAGCAGCAGCAGGATCCCCAGTGCCAAAGCCAACTGGTTGAGCGCCGGAACCAAACCTATCTGAGCATCGCTTACCGAGAAGCTGCGTGCCACCTCTCCGATGATCGGATGGATATAATATGCGTTGGCCGTCACGACTGCGACAGCGAGCGCCAGAAGCAGTTCTTGGCGACGCGTGAGATACGCCGGGTTGGCCAGGGTCAAAGTCGCTTGCTTACTTCAAAAAACCCGCGCGTTTCCCCGTATCGATAACACCTTGCGCAAGCTCGACCGGTCGATCCTCCTGACAAAAATGTCCGCAATCGGAGAGCATTCCGTGCGGTTGGCCCTTTGCTCCCGCGATGTTTTCATAGAGCTCCGGACCGTTCTTGCCGAGCACCGGATCATCCTCGCCAAACAGAGTTAGGAAAGGCTTGTCGAACGCACCAAGGCCCTTCCAAGCGGCGATGTTTTGCGCGATCCCATCCATGCCGTCTTCCACCGGCACAAGCTGAGGGAAGGCGCGCGCGCCCGCTTTGCTTGCCTCATCGGGGAAGGGTGCGTCATAGGCAGCGACCTCTTCCGGCGTCAGCTCGGTGGCGGTTGAACGCTGGAGCAACTCGCCGATCTTGAAGTCGGGTGAGGACTTAGCGAATTCGCGCCATAGCAGGAACGCCTCCGAGGGCGAACCCCCGGTTGGCAGAACCGTATTGCTGGCGACGACGCAGGTGAAACGCTCCGGCTCTTCGCCAACAATGCGCAGGCCCAGAAGACCACCCCAATCCTGGCAGAACAACGCCGCCGGTCCGGGCGCTACCGCATCGCGCCATTGCTTAAGCCAACTCACATGCCGGTCGTAGGAGTAAAAGCCGACATCATCGGGTGTGTCGCTCTTGCCAAAGCCGATCAGGTCGGGCGCAAGGCAGCGAAAGCCGGCTTCGACCAGGATCGGGATCATTTTGCGATAGAGAAAGCTCCAGCTCGGCTCGCCATGAAAGAGCAGGACAGCTGGCGCGTCCTTAGGCCCTTCATCAAGGTAATGCATGCGTCCGGAAAAGCCGTCGCCTAGATCGATTTCGAGCCAGTTTTCGGCAAAGGGATAGTCGGGGATGGCTGCAAAGCGCGCGGGGTCGGCTTTCAGGATTTGCACGAGTCTGTTCTCCTCTCACTCACCACGGTCCGTAGCACATCGCAACCGATCGACCAGCCCTTCGAATGCGGAAACAGTTAGTGGACACAGGCCGTCCGTGACGGCAAGCCGGTTTGGGAATGAGGAACCTGAAAACGCTATGCAGAAAGAATCCGACGACCTTGCTGAAATCCGTCGCGCGGTGCGCAGCCTTTGCGATGATTTCCCTGGTGAATACTGGCGCACCAAAGACGCTGCCCGTGAATATCCCGGCGAATTTGTCGACGCGCTGACGAAGGCCGGCTTTCTCGCCGCGCTGATCCCGCCGGACTATGGCGGGAGCGGATTGAGCCTTGATGCGGCCTGCGTGATCATGGAAGAGATCCAGGCAACCGGCTGCAACGGCAGCTCCGCGCACGCGCAGATGTATATCATGAACACTCTGCTGCGATACGGGAGCGAGGACCAAAAAGCGCAGTATCTGCCCAAGATCGCCGACGGTTCGCTTCGCCTTCAGGCCTTTGGTGTGTCTGAACCCACAAGCGGCACCGATACACTCAGCCTGAAGACCCGGGCGGTCAAAGACGGCAACCAATATGTGATCAACGGCCAGAAGATCTGGACGAGCCGTGCGGAACACTCTGACCTAATGCTCTTGCTCGCGCGCACCACGCCGCGCGACCAGGTCGAGAAGAAGACCGAAGGTCTCTCAATGTTTCTCGTCGACATGCAGGAGGCACAGCGATCGGGGATGGAGATCAAGCCGATCCGCACCATGATGAACCATTCCAGCTGTGAGGTGTTTTTCGACGATCTGCGTATCCCCGCAACCGCACTGATAGGCGAGGAAGGGAAGGGCTTTCGCTACATCCTCTCAGGTATGAACGCGGAGCGCATTCTGATCGCCGCCGAGTGTATTGGCGATGCGAAATGGTTCATTGAACGCGCCAGCGCCTACGCGAGTGATCGCAATGTCTTTGCGCGGCCTATCGGCCAAAACCAGGGGATCCAGTTCCCGATCGCGCGCTGCTACGCGCAGATGCGCGCGGCAGAACTCATGGTCCACCACGCAGCGCATGTGTATGACGAAGGCGGCAATCCCGGCGAAGAGGCCAATATGGCCAAACTGCTCGCCTCCGAGGCCAGTTGGGAAGCCGCCGACATGTGCGTCCAGACTCATGGAGGCTTCGGCTTCGCCGAAGAATACGATGTCGAGCGCAAATTTCGTGAGGCGCGGCTCTACACGGTGGCGCCGATCTCGACGAACCTGATCCTGTCCTATCTGGCCGAACACGTCCTGGGCCTTCCGCGTTCTTACTGAATATCCGGCCCGCGCAATCCGTGCGATACTTGGGTGGATTGGGCTATTTGGACTTGAACCATATGGTTAACTGTGATTCTGTGCCGCCATGGATCGGGCTAAACCATCAAGCGCTTATAGTGGACCTGTGCGGGTGGCCCTTCCGGGTGATCCCATGAGGCGTTGGAGCGCGCTGATGCTGCTCCTTGTTTTGAGCGGTCTGGCTGTTGCTGGCCCTTGGGGCGCTCTTGCGTGGCGCGAGAACGCGGCCGCGTTGAGCGTGCGCTCGAGCCAGATTGCGGCGCTAGAAGAAGAGATTGCAGCGCTTGAGAACCGGGTGGATTTGCTTGATCCGAAGGCGGTCGACCCCGATCTGGCGGACGAACTCGCAAGGCGAAATCTCGGCGTGCTCCACGCTGACGAGGTGGTGATCACGCTTCCGGAAGAGTGATCGGCGCTCTTAGCCAAAGCAGCCTTCTCACAACCCGCGCGCTTGCGACGCTTTGCGTTGCTTCTTGCGCGCGCTTCGTCCAAGACCGACCATGAAAATGGGAACGCTGAGCGTGGCGGAGGACGTGTCAGGCTCGGCCTTTAAGGGACCACGATCATGGCCAAATCCGCCAAGCCGGCTGCCAGGAAAGCTCCGCAAAAGAAGCCCAAGAGCGACCCCGTTTCAAACGCTCCGGCTGACGATCTCGACTTCATTCTCCACTCTTTGCAAGAGGAGTTCGAGCAGGCGAAGCGGTTTAACGCCTCCCAAGAGCAAATGCTTCAGTTCTACGAGCAGATGCTGCTGATCCGCCGTTTTGAGGAAAAGGCAGGACAGCTCTATGGCCTTGGCCTGATCGGGGGGTTCTGCCACCTCTATATAGGCCAGGAAGCGGTCGCGATCGGCCTGCAATCCGCACTCGATGGCGATAAGGACAGCGTCATCACCGGCTATCGCGATCACGGCCATATGCTGGCCTACGGGATCGATCCGAAAGTCATCATGGCTGAACTTACGGGCCGCGAGGCGGGCATCTCGAAGGGCAAGGGTGGCTCGATGCACATGTTCTCGACTGAACACAAATTCTATGGCGGCCATGGCATAGTCGGTGCGCAGGTGGCGCTGGGCGGGGGTCTCGCTCTGGCGCACCAGTACAACGAAGATGGTGGACTGTGCCTGGCCTATTTTGGAGACGGCGCGGCTAACCAGGGCCAGGTCTACGAAACCTTCAACATGGCCGCGCTCTGGAACCTGCCGATCGTGTTTGTGGTCGAGGATAACCAATACGCGATGGGAACCTCAACCAAGCGCGGTTCGGCTGAGACGCGATTCTATCGCCGTGGCACCGCGTTCCGCATCCCGGGGATGGAGGTGAACGGCATGGACGTCCTCGAAGTGCGCGCGGCGGCCGAGGTCGCGTTTAAGCATGTGCGCGAGGGCAAGGGCCCGGTGCTGATGGAGTGCAACACCTATCGTTATCGGGGCCACTCAATGTCCGACCCAGCCAAGTACCGCACTCGCGAGGAAGTGCAGGACCAACGCGATCACCACGATCCGATCGAGGGCCTCAAGAAGACGTTGATTGAGGGTGGAAAGACCGAGGAAGACTTAAAGGCCATCGATAAAGCCATACGCGCGCGCGTTGCGCAGGCGGCTGACTTTGCTGAAAATTCTCCGGAGCCGCCACCGCCGGAGCTTTACACCGATGTGCTGGTGGAGAACCACTAATGCGTGCCTTGCTGATTGTGGCCGCCCTTGCGCTCTGCTCTGCTCCGCTTGCTGCGCAAGAGACTGAAAAATCTGTCGGGACCTTGCTGATTGAGTGCGCGCCAACCGAATACGAAACGGCGATTGATTGCTTGGAAACGCACCTCACCCCGGAGTCGCTGACAACGCTCAAGGAAGAAGGGGCCGTCATGGCCCACTTTGGCCTCGGCATGTGGATCCGCAACAATTGGGGCTTATGGGGTGGCGGGCCGTTGGGGCAGTCGCTCAATAAGATGGGATTTGTGCACCCGGACGATATGTCGAGCGAAATCTTGGCCGGGCTCGTCGCCCGCCTGCGCGACGAAGCATACGATCTCGAGGCTCGGATCGCTTACTACAAGTCCTACTGGGACGCGGCGGCTGAGGAAGAACCACCCGAGCCTCTGGCTCCCACTCCGCACGAGCAAACTCAAACCGAAACTGAAGCGCCTACGGGCGAGCGAGATTCGGAGAACCACTGATGGCGATTGACCTCAAAATGCCCGCTCTGTCACCCACGATGGAAGAGGGCACCCTCGCCAAGTGGCTTAAGGCCGAAGGCGACGCAATTGAGCCTGGCGATATCATCGCCGAGATCGAGACTGACAAGGCGACAATGGAGTTTGAAGCCATCGACGAAGGCGTCCTTGGCAAAATCCTGATTGCCGAGGGAACGGAGAACGTGGCTGTTGGTACCGTTATAGCCACGCTTGAGGGGGAGGAGGAGGAGAGCGCACCAACGCCCGCGCCAACGCCTACACCTACACCTGCGGCTGCTCCCAAACCCGCGCCCGCGCCTGTGGCGACGCCAGCCGAGCCAGTCATCTCAAAAGCGGCGGGCGACCCTGAAATTCCGGCCGGAACCAGCTCCACGCAGATTTCTGTCCGCGAAGCTCTAAGGGACGCAATGGCGGAGGAAATGCGCGCTGATAAACGCGTCTTCGTGATGGGTGAAGAGGTCGCTGAGTATCAGGGCGCCTACAAGGTGACGCAGGGGCTGCTGGATGAATTCGGTCCCAAACGCGTGATCGACACGCCCATAACCGAGTATGGCTTCGCCGGGATCGGCACGGGCGCGGCGATGGGCGGCTTGCGGCCGATTGTCGAGTTCATGACGTTCAATTTTGCCATGCAGGCTATTGACCACATCGTGAACTCGGCGGCCAAGACCAATTACATGTCCGGCGGCCAGATGCGCTGTCCGGTCGTGTTTCGTGGACCCAATGGCGCGGCTTCGCGCGTAGGCGCGCAACACTCGCAGAATTACGGCCCCTGGTACGCCAGCGTGCCGGGCCTGATCGTGATCGCGCCCTACGATGCAGCCGACGCAAAAGGGCTGATGAAGGCCGCCATTCGCTGCGAAGACCCGGTGGTCTTCCTCGAAAACGAGCTTGTCTATGGCCGAAGCTTTGATGTGCCGGATCTTGATGACCATGTCCTTCCAATCGGCAAAGCGCGCATCGCGCGCGAAGGCTCAGACGTTACGATCGTATCGTATTCGATAGGGGTGGGCCTCGCGCTCGAAGCGGCGGATACACTGGCTGCGGAGGGGATCAATGCGGAGGTCCTTGATCTTCGAACCCTGCGTCCCATCGACAAAGAGGCAATCCTCAGCAGCCTTGCCAAGACCAACCGTCTCGTGGTGGCAGAGGAGGGTTGGCCCACCTGCTCGATCGCAAGCGAAGTGATTGCGCTGTGTATGGAAGAGGGCTTTGACGATCTCGACGCGCCGGTTCTGCGCGTGTGCAACGAGGATGTTCCCCTTCCTTACGCCGCCAACCTGGAAAAGCTTGCGCTCATTGATGCGCCCCGGATTGCCGAGGCGGTTCGCAAAGTGTGCTACGTCTAGGTTGCAAAGGGCGCTTGGGCGCTTCGCACACGGATCAAGGACGGTCGGCCTGATACACGTTGCAAGCGGCGACGCCCGTGGCGGGCTCCGTCTGGTAAAGCCCTGTTAAATCCCTTTGATCGCGTACGTTGAAGGCGGCGGTGTAGACAATCTCTTCGCCGTCGAGCCAGTCAAACGGGGTGAGCGACTCGTAGGTGTAAGCCACTTCGACAAACATAACCGCCGTGCCAGAACTTGCCGTGATTTCAGACCCATTGTCCCCCATACCCGGGAACGATGTGCCTTCTGCGCCATCGCCTTCGGCGCCATAAGCGGAATCGTACTGCTTCGCGCCCCGGCAACGCTGCCAGGTAATCCACTGGCCTCCCTCAGCATTTTGCTGAAGGCTTGAGATGATGACCCGGCCTTGCTCAAAGATGCCAATCGTGTCGCCAGCCTTCTCCGCGCCGACAAGCGACGAATTGATATCGTCCTCATAGACTTTTCGCGCGGTCAGAACATCGGTTTCGCCGACGCGCGAGGCGTTATCGGCCACTTGCATCGCGATCTGGCTGATCTGCATGTGTGTGATGGTGTAGTAAGCGGTTTCGCTGCCCATAAGGCCCATCGCCAGGAAGATTGGCGCGACAAAGGCAAACTCGGTCAAAGCCAGCGCAGACGTGTCCCCGGCCAGTTTGCGCGAGAAACACCCCAAGCGGGCTCGCAGGCCAACCGCGTCATCAACGCGATCCAGTTTGGCATCCGCAGTGTTTGCGCCAGTCTTAGTGCTTGAGAAAATCATGGGCAATTTCCGGTCTCGGCAGAAATGTCTTGTTCGTCATAAGGCTGGTTGCGCAGAACCGTAGACGCGCGCAGCGTTACCTGTTGGGGCATCCCGGCAACTCCATACATCGGGAAGAGCCGGTCATAGCTGACAACGGCCGTGTAAAGCACCGCGTCACGAGCGCCGCCGATGCCCGCTGCGCCTTTGTTGGCGTCCCATTGTCCGTTTCCGTTGGCGTCGACAAACACCTCGTTGTTGTTGCACTGACCATCGCCGTTCTCGTCGTCATACTCTTCCTGCTCACCGATATCGCTGAACTCAAAGTGCGACAGCTTCTCAAGCTGGATCGAGGCGGAATTGGGAACAACCGACTTCACGCGATCGATAACGGTTTGGTCGATGGTGGCTTCCTGGCTGCCGGCGCTTTCCAGGGTGAGGTCGCGGCCCGCCGACTGCATCGCCCCGTTCATCATGCCATGAGTGTATTGCGTGTGCGCCATGTCAAACACCCCCATGATCATGAGGATAAAGACCGGCGCCACCAGACCAAACTCGACCAAAGTGGCGCCTTCATCGCAAGCGGTGAGGCGGCGAAGAGTCGGAACGGACCTCATTGGGTCAACCTCAGCGCCGCAATGCGTTGCGCAATCTCTTCAAATGTCTCGCTAAGCTCGGTGGAATCATCCGCCACGAAGGCGCGACCCGGCGTCGCGCAGTCGGACAGGTTTTCGGTCAATTCCGTACCGAAGGCGACAACCCAGACCGAGATGTTTTCCTGGCGTGCGAGTCGGCACGCGGCTTGAAAGCGTTCGGCGTGCGCGGTGTTCAGGTTGTTCCAGTTGCCGCCGGCCACTCGGCGGGTCCACCGCTCGAGACCATACATGCCATAAACCTCCCAGTTAGGGGCAAGGAGGCCATCGGTCATGAACACAATGTGTCGCGCAATCGCGTCGCCGTTAGGAGCCGCTGCGTTGCTGCTAGAGAAGATACCGTTGGGTGAGATGAATCGCGCACCCCAGAGCATGCCAATGTCGTGATAGGTGTTGCTGCGACCCTGCAGACTGTCGACATAGGCCTGAAGATCAGAGCGAGAGATGTCGGTAAGGCGAAACGCCTCTTTCGGGCAAGAATAGCCGGGGCGCGACTGGTCGACGATGTCACCATTGGCGTTGACCCGCTCCGACTCGGCGACATCGTTGAGAGTAATCGACCCATTATTTTTGTTCGTGCTCGTTGTTTCGGAAATCCCGCTCCCGTTGCGCCGCTCCCAAACGAGATTCTTGACAACGGGTTTCCAGCGCTCCGCTTGTGTCGAAGGCACCAGGTTGATGTTCATGTCGAGAGCGCCGGAGGGGATCGGATCGAAATTGGTGGTAGCAACGGTATCCGCCTCTTCGATGCAGCCGTCCCAGGTCTGGGTCGCCATGTTCCCACTGCCGCCGATAGGAACACTGACTTGGGGAGTGCTATCATAGAGCGTGGTCAGATCGACGGATTCCCAGCCAGCTGGGCTGCCAGCGGGGTTATCACCGCCAGGAGGGCTCGCGGTATCAACCTGTCCGTAAACCCACTCAACAAACTCAATGCCACCGGACTGGAGCTCCTCGACCTCAGCGAAGGTTACGTCGGCTTTGAACTCGGTGACTTCCCAGCCATATCGGCAACGCCCATCGCTAGAACGGTAGTCATAGCCACCCACTCCATTGCGCAACGTTTCATTGTCGTCATCGTACACCGTGTAACGGAAGTTGCCCTCGACATACTGATCGTCTTCGCCCTGGTGGGTGCCGAGCGTTGAAACCATTTCATTTTCGTAGCTGGCCGGGGCAAGCGCTGCGCATGTGCTTTCAGAACCGACGTAATCCGTTTCGAAGTCGTAATAGGGTTCCTGAATATCGTAGGGTTCACCGACCTCGAGGATCTGCTCACCGATATCCACCCATTCTTCGGTGTTCTCGAATACCGCCCAACGCGATTCAAAGACGGCTTCGCTCGCCATCCAAGAAGAGTTTTCCGCAACGATGGCATCGCCCACATTCACATTTGATGCGTAGGGCACCATGCCGTAGCGCACTTGCGCCTGCGGCGAGGTGGAGGCTTCGACCGTGTCGTAAAAGGTCATCACCGCCGAGCGAAGACCGATCATTTTGGCCCCTGCGTCCTCAGAATTCCCGCAGTTACCACCGGTGGGATTGTCCGGCGCGCAATTCATGGAGCCCGTGACGTCGACCACAAACATGATGTCGGTGTTGGAAATGTTGATGTCCGCGGTGCAGCTAACCGACAAGTCGAACTGTCCGTAGCCGAAAATGCCCATCAAGCTTGTCGGGAGCGTGCCCGAGGCTGTGCCGTTCACTTCCCCAGCTTGCGTACCAACATAGGTGCGCGCTTGGCCGGTCATGCCAAACATGCCGGTTTCGAAGTTCTGATCGTAGAAATTCTCACCAATCGTCTTGTGCGCGTTTGTGAACGTGTCGTCCGCCATGGCCCGACGCGCGGCGAGAGCGCCTGCGTCGCACGCCGCCTGCATCCGGGTCTCAGCCATGTAGAAGCGGCTTGCATCCACAGCGCCTCCAATCATTGCGAGCAGCGGAACCATTGCCGCAGCGCCGATTGCAATCGTGTTCGCTGACGCGTCGCTCAGGAGTTCTTTGAAAAAACCGCCTTGAAACTGGCCTGTCACATTGATTGGTTGATCCATGCGATGATAGTCCTTCTGGCACGGCCCCGCGCTCCCTGGCGGCGGAAACCTCGACGAGATGGTCTGACCTATAACCCGCCGCTGGTAACCGAAATCCGAAGCTATGTGGTTAAGAAGGCGTAAAGGTTGTTTCGCGAACAACGATGCCAGAACCGACAGTTTGCGCGCTGGACGTAGCTTGACTAATCACCGCAAGGCTAAGCAAACGGCGGCGTTCATGTCACTCTCACCATCCGAAGATCTTGCCGACGAAGCGCTCCTTGCGATCGCCTATACCCCTCCAATTATGCGCGACGCGTTAACTATACTTCTTGAGTTTGATATGCGTTTGGGGCGGATCGTTTCGGCGACAAGCGAACCGATGTTGGGCCAGATGCGGCTTGCCTGGTGGCGCGACACATTAGGTATCCCTGTCAGCGATCGACCGGTTGGTGATCGGGTGATGGACGGCCTGGGGAGGGCGTGGTGCGGCGGTGAAGCCGCGCTCATTGCGCTGATCAATGGATGGGAACTTATGCTTAGCGAACCTCCGCTATCCGCTGATGCCGCGCTTGGATACGCCAATGGGCGCGCGGCGGGCCTTGCGGCCCTTGCGCAAATGATGGGCGGCGATGCTGAGACACACACGAACATCGAGGCTGCGGGGCGAATCTGGGCTCTGGCCGACGCGGCGAGCCACGTGGCACACGATACCGAGCGAGCGATGCTTCTCGACTTGGCGGCGACCGCGCCGCGCCCTGGGCGGATATCTGCGCCGTTTAAGGGAATTGCGGTCCTTGCTGCCCTTAGCGAGCGCTCGCTCAAATCCGGTGGTGCGCCTCTCATGGACGGCCGGGGCGCGGCGCTCGTCGCGCTACGCGCTGGCTTGTTAGGTCGCTGAAAGACGCTATGTTTTGGCTCTTGCGGTGATGGCGAAAGGGCCTGGCGCGATGCGACAGACAATTCTCGGAGTGTTCGTTGGGCTGATCCTGGCTGGCGTGGGCGTTTTCTGGTGGCAAGGGCAGGCGCAAGTTGAAGTGCTCGCCCCGCCGCCGCCAGAACCTGAAGAGCCTGCGCCCGCAGGGGATGAGTTGCCGATCGCGGATCCCGCTGACCTTGAGGGACCCGAGCCACCCGAGGCCAGCGATTTGACCCGCGAAGAGAAGCGCTTCTTCCGTTATGATCGCGATCGCGACCGCATCATCACCCGCAACGAAATGCTCTCGACCCGGTCCGACGCGTTTCGCAAGCTCGATGTCGACGGCAACAACCTGCTGACCTTCGAGGAGTGGGCGGTGACGACTGTCAACCGCTTTGAGGGCGCAGACGGCAATGGCGATGACAAGCTGACTCCTGCGGAATTCGCAACCACGGCGCCCAAGCCGAAGAAGCCCAAGCCAACTCCCGCCTGCGCCTGCTGATCAGGCCGCTACGGCCTCGCGCGTTGCGGCGAGCCAGTTCGACAAATCGACCTTGGCGCGGTTCGTATAGGCTTCTTTGCGCTGTTTCTTTTTGACCTCATGCAAAGGGGGAAAAAGCCCGAAATTGACGTTCATGGGCTGAAAGGTTGCTGCCTCGGCGTCCCCCGTGATGTGGCTCAGGAGAGCGCCAAGGGCGGTGGAGGCGGGGAGGGGCTTCCAATCACGCGCGCCCAGCTCGCACGCGGCCATGATTCCCGCGACCAGTCCGATCGCTGCGCTTTCGACATAACCCTCGCAGCCGGTCACTTGCCCGGCAAAGCGGATATGCGGCGCGGCTTTCAAGCGAAGTTGGCGATCTAGGACTTCGGGAGAGTTAAGGAAGGTGTTGCGGTGCAGACCACCCAGACGGGCAAACTCTGCCTTTTCAAGACCGGGTATTGTGCGGAACAGCTCGACCTGCGCGCCGTATTTCAACTTGGTCTGAAAGCCAACCATGTTCCACAAAGTGCCCAGCTTGTTGTCCTGGCGCAGCTGCACCACAGCGTAGGGCCAGCGGCCCTGAGGATGTTCTTCTGTGGTGTCGTAAGGGTTATCCAGCCCCACTCCTTTCATCGGGCCATAGCGCAGCGTCTCCACGCCGCGCTCGGCCATCACTTCGATCGGCATGCACCCATCGAAATAGGGCGCGTCCTTTTCCCACTCCTTAAACTCGCCTTTCTCGCCTTCGATAAGCCCAGCGTGAAAGGCGAGGTACTGCTCCTTGGTCATAGGGCAATTGATGTAATCGCCGTCTTCGTTGGAGGCTTCGGTTGTCTTGTTCCAGCGCGACTGGATCCAGCACTTCGACATGTCGATGCTGTCGCGGTGGACGATGGGGGCGATCGCGTCGAAGAAGGCAAGGCGTTCTTCGCCGGTAGCTTTGACGACGCTCTGCGCAAGGCTGGCCGCGGTTAGCGGGCCAGTTGCGACAATTGTGAGGCCGCTGTCGGGCAGGGTGTCCACGCGCTCGCGCACAATCTCGATATTGGGGTGTTCGCCCAGGGCTTTCTGCACTTCGTCCGAAAACACATCGCGATCCACCGCCATAGCGCTGCCCGCAGGCACTCGCGCCACTTCGCCTGCGCGCATCACGATAGAATCGAGCGCCCGCATTTCGTAGTGAAGGAGCCCGACCGCGTTTTTGGTGTCATCGTCGGACCGAAAAGAGTTTGAGCAGACCAGTTCCGCCAAACCATCGGTCTGGTGAGCCGGGGTCATCTCGCCCGAGCCTCGCATCTCCGACAGGCGCACTTTCGCGCCTCGCTGCGCGAGTTGCCAAGCGGCTTCGGACCCGGCTAGCCCGCCGCCGATAATGTGAACGTCGTGTTGCATAATGGCGCGAGAGGTAGTTGCGTGTTAGCGCTCGCGCAAGGGCAGGCCTAGCCCGACAAGGAGGGAACAACACGTGCCGAACGCCGGGCGGAGCCGCGCTCTGATTGAACATAGGCCTTGGCTGCTCGCCAGCCTCGTGGCGGGGATCGGATATTACTTCCTTTGGAATAACCCCGTGGGAGGGTTCTGGCTGATCCTGCTCAAGGGCAGCGGCGCGGGCTTTTTAGCGGTGTATGCGGTGCGCCGCACGCAGGGCGTGGATGGCGCAATCCTCACTGTTGCGCTCGCACTGAGCGCGATCGCCGACATGGCGCTGGAGATCAACTTCGAGGTGGGCGGAGCGTTGTTCTTTGCCGCGCACTGCGTTTTGATCGCGCTGTTTGTGCGCAACGCGAGACCCCAGCCTGTGGCGAGCCAGGTTGCCTGCGCGCTCACCCTTATGGCTGGTACACCCATCGTCTCGTTTTTCCTCAGCGGGCGGCTCGACATCGCGCTGTATTCGACCAGTCTTGGAGCGATGGCAGGCGCGGCTTGGCTAAGCCGCTTTCCGCGGTACCGCGTAGGCCTTGGCGCCGTACTCTTCATCCTCAGCGACTTGCTGATCTTCAGCCGGATAGGTGCTATCGATCTTGGACCGTTGCCCGATATCTTTGCGTGGCCGACCTATTTCGCCGCGCAGATCATGATAGCGACCGGAGTCGTCCAGACTCTGCGCGCAGACACTCCGCAAACTCAAAGAACACCCTAGTCTTTGAGCGCTCCGTCGTCCTCACCCGTTTCCTGATTGCCTCCGGCCGCGTCGTCCTCACCGGTTTCTTCGATCCGGGCGACGCTCACAATCTGTTCGTTATCCGCAACGTTGAAGAGGCGGTTGCCTGAGGACCCACGGCCATAGATCGCCCAGCCTTTGAGCTCATCAAAGCCGTTTTCAACGAGGTGGCGGAAATCGACGCTAAGGCGGATTAGCTTGCCCTGATCGGTGACCAGCATGATCTGATCACCGTGGGTGACCGGGAAGCTCGCTACAACTGGGCCGTTTCGGTCTTTCTCCGATGGTTCGCCGATATTGACCACGCCCTTGCCGCCGCGCCCGGTGACGCGGTATTCAAAGCTGGAGCTGACCTTGCCATAGCCGTTTGCGCAGATCGTTAGGATGAACTGCTCTTTCTTGGCCATTTCGGCCATGCGCTCTTGGCTGAGCTCTGGGGTAGCCTCGTTGTTCTTCCACGGCGCGGCGCGCAGATATTGCTCGCGTTCTTCCACTGTTGTGCCCGTTTGGTTCAGCACGGCGAGGCTGACCACTTCGATCTCGCCTTTGGGGCCCATACCTTGGACACCGATACCGGTGCGGCTCTTGGTCTCGCGCGCTGCGGTCGCTTCAAAGCGGATCGCCTTGGAATTGGTGCTGGCGAGAAAAATCTCCTGGCTTTCGTTCACCAACGCCACGCCGATCAGCTTGTCACCTGACCCTTCGACAAAGCCCATCGCGTATTTGCCGCCTGTGGGCACGTTGTAAAACGCTTCCATAGAGTTGCGGCTTACCATACCCTGCTGGGTGGCGAACACGATGCCGAGTCTTTCCCACTCAGCTTCATCTTCGGGCAGCGGCAAGACGTTGGTGACTTTCTCATCGTCGCCAAGAGGCAGAAGGTTCACCATCGGGCGCCCGCGTGTTTGCGGGCCGCCTTCGGGCAGCTTCCAGACCTTCAGCCTGTAAACGCGTCCGGTGTTGGTGAAGAACAAGACAGGGTTGTGCGTAGAGGTGACGAACAGTTCTGTGACCGCGTCCTCATCCTTGGTCGCCATGCCGGCACGGCCCTTGCCGCCCCGCGCTTGCGCACGAAACGTATCGAGCGCGGTGCGTTTGATATAGCCGCCATGAGTGACCGTCACGACCATATCCTCACGCTCGATCAGGTCTTCATCCTCAAGACCGTCCCAGGCAGGGGCGATCTCGGAAACGCGCGGAGTGGCGTAGGTTGCGCGGACCTCTTCCAATTCCTCGCGCATAACCGCGTAAAGCTTTACCCGATCAGCAAGTATCGAGAGCAATTCCTCGATTTGAGCGGCGAGTTCTTTGAGCTCATCGCCGATTTCGTCCCGGCCAAGCGCGGTGAGACGGTGGAGGCGCAGCTCAAGGATTGCCTTTACCTGGCGCTCGGAAAGACGGTACGTGCCGCCCGATTCATCCGCGGTCGGCTCAATCGCTTCGACCAGCTTGATGTATTGAGCGATTTCACCAATCGGCCATTCTTTTGCGAGCAGCTTGGCCCGCGCTTCAGCGGGGTTTGCCGCGCTGCGGATCATGGCCACCACTTCGTCCAGATTCGAAACCGCAATGACCAGCCCGAGCAATCGGTGCGCACTCTCGCGGGCTTTGTTCAATTCGAACTTGGTCCGGCGCGTGATGACCTCTTCGCGAAAGCCGATGAAACTCTTGATAATTTCACGCAGCGTAAGCGTTTCGGGCCGCCCGCCGCGGATCGCGAGCATATTAGCCGGGAAGCTCGACTGGGCGGGCGTGTAGCGCCAAATCTGGTTGAGCACCACATCGCTCGAGGCGTCGCGCTTTAAGTCAATGACAACCCGAACACCCCGGCGGTTGGTTTCATCGCGAATGTCCGCAATGCCTTCAATCCGTTTGTCCTTTGCCGCTTCCGCAAGCTTTTCGACCAGTCCCGATTTGCCAACCTGATAGGGTATGGAAGTCAGCACGATCGATTGGCGGTCGCCGCGCTTGGTCTCAATCTCATGGCGCGCTCGCATCAGAATGGAACCTCGTCCGGTCGTGTAAGCGGCGCGGCTGCCGCTGGCGCCCAGGATTAGGGGAGCGGTCGGAAAGTCAGGTCCGGGGATGAATTCGATAAGCTCTTCAGACGTAATTGCCGGGTTCTCAATAAACGCGAGACAGCCGTCGATCACCTCTCCCAGATTGTGGGGTGGCACATTGGTGGCCATGCCGACAGCAATCCCGCCGGCGCCGTTGACAAGCAGGTTGGGAAAGCGCGCGGGGAGGACCGAAGGCTCTTGCTTGCGGCCATCGTAGTTTTCGACAAAGTCGATCGTGTCTTTGTCGAGATCGTCGAGTAGCGTTTCAGCAACCCGGGCAAGCCGCGCTTCAGTGTAGCGCATCGAGGCGGGTGGATCGGGGTCCATCGAGCCGAAATTGCCTTGCCCGTCGACCAACGGCACTCGCATGGACCAATCCTGCGTCATACGCGCCAACGCGTCATAGATCGCAGCGTCGCCGTGGGGGTGGTAGTCACCCATAACGTCACCCACGATCTTGGCGCTTTTCACATAGGGTCGACCGGCGACGAAATTGCCGAGCTTGCTGGCAAACAAGATCCGGCGATGCACCGGTTTTAAGCCATCGCGCACATCGGGAAGCGCGCGCGCCACGATCACGCTCATGGCGTAATCAAGGTAGCTTGTCTTCATCTCATCGACGATATCAACCCGATCAAAGTTTCCGGGTTCGCCAGGTTTGCCGCCCGGCTCGCCATCGGGGGTATCGGGGTCATCTGGGATGTTTTCGTCGCTCAAGACATGGTGCCAATTCTACTTGTGTTTTGGGCCGCAGGGGCGCGCGTTTCTATTTAGTGGCACTAGGCCCCAAGCGCCACTAAGAGCGCGGAACAAATCGTCAATTCTGCCGCCTTTTTCCACATCTGCTGGCGTTTGATTTGCCGTTGTGCACACAAGGGATCGATTTTCTATTCAAAGCCAGTTCAGCCCGTCTCGGCTAGGAGGAATTGCAAATTGCCGGTAATGGCGTCATGGCGTCAAAGACAAGTTTTTCGCCAGCGCGCGCAATCGCGCGTGCGGCAATCCACCCCAAGGGAGACCCTCCATCATGAACACTCTGACACTGCGAAAGCAGGCTTCGAAGCTTGTTCTGGCAATCGCGTTGGCCACCGGAACGGCCATGGTTGCCGGCCATGTGACACCCGACGCCGCGTATGCACAAAAGAAAAAGAAGAAGAAGAAAGACTCAAAGCCCGATTATTCCAAAGAGTTTATAGCGGCTTACACTCCGATAGACGAAGCGCTTAAGGTTGAAGGTGCAGACGTGGCGGAGCTTCGGCCGCAGATCGATGCGATGATCGCCGCGGCACAGAATCCGGATGAACAGATCGCTGGTGGCGGTCTTGTCTACAACGCCGGAGTGAAAATCTCGGACCGCGCCCTCCAGCTTCGAGGTATGGAATTGATGCTGGCTTCCGGCAAGGTGGCGCTTGATCGGGTGGGGCAATACAATTTCATTGCCTATCAAATCTCGAACGCGTTGAGCGACTTTCCCAAGGCTCGGGGCTATCTGCAGGCGGCCATCGACACCAATTTCACCACCGAAACGATTGGAACAGCCGATTTGCAGATTGCGATGGCTGAAAGCTATTTCTCGGCGGAAGAATACCTCGCTGGGCTCGATTATCTCGAAAGAGCGATCGATGCCCGCAAGGCCCAGGGCATGAAAGTTGAAGAGACGTGGTATCGTCGGGGCATTACGATTGCCTACAACAACGAGATCATCCCCCAAGTGTACGAGTTTTCAATCGCGTGGGTTGCTGACTATCCGTCGCCGGAGAGTTGGCGTGACGCGATCAATCTTGCTCGCAACTTGAACCAGTACGGTCCCCAAGAAATGCTCGATCTGTTTCGGCTTGGTCGACAGGTCGATGCGCTGACCGACAAACAAGACTTCATAATGTACGTTGAGTCGGCCGACGCGCGCCGTCTTCCAAAGGAAGTCAAGGAAGTCATCGAGCAAGCTTACGCCGCTGGCGCTGTGAGCCAGGATGACATCTTCATTGCGGATTCCCTCACAACAGCGAACAACCGGATCGAGACCGACATAGCGGACCTTCCGGAGCTTGAGCAGGCCGCTGCGGCCCCGGATGCCAGTCTGCGTACGGTCGTAGCGGCTGGAAACACCTTCTTGAGTTACAGCGATTTCGCCAAGGCTGAGATGTATTTTGAGAAGGCGCTGGGCATGCCCGGTGTCGAAACCTCTGAAGTCTTGACGCGCCTTGGAATTGCGCAGGTCGGTCTTGGGAAGCATGCTGAAGCGCAGCGGACCTTCGGGCAAATCCAAGGCTCGCGGGCCACAATTGCGGCTTTGTGGTCGGGCTATTCAGAAATGCAGACCAGCGAAGCGGCCGCCGCAGATGAGGGCCCATCGCTTAGCGACCTGATGGGGGCGTAAGCCCTTAAGAGCTTTGCAAGTTCAAGAGGCGCCGGCTTGATCCGGCGCCTCTTTTCTTTCCTACCGCAGACGTTTGAGCCAGACCTCCCCGTTGTCTCTGCGCTCGACAGCAAAATTTGGAATCGCATCGACGAGGTCAAACAAACGGGTGAACCCATAGTTGCGCGTGTCAAAACTGGAGCGATTGCCGGCGCGCTGGCCAACTTCGGAAAGCTGCGCATAGCCGTTCTCATCGCGTTTGCTGGCGTTGTAAGCGTCGACGAGAAGCCGCAAGAGCTCTGTGTCAAATTGTGGGCTGGTGCCGTTGGCGCTGTCGTTCGGTTCCGCTCTTTTGGTGCGCTCAGCGTCAGTTCCCTCGGCCTTGATGAGAGCGTTCACATCAATGAACCGCGTGCACGCCTGACGAAAGGCTTCAGGCGTCTTGCCACTACCAAAGCCATAAACTGGTGACCCATCTTGCCGAATGCGCATCGCTAAAGGCATGAAATCGCTGTCTGAACTCATGATACCAAATCCGTGCACTCGGCCGCTGTACAAAAGGTCGAGCGCATCGATTGTCATCTTCATGTCCGTTGCGTTTTTTCCCTTTGTAAGATCGAATTGCTGCTGGGGTTCGATGCCGTAGCGGTGCATCTTGTCGATCCAGCCCTTCAGGCTTGTCTTTCTCCAGTTGCCATAGGCGCGGCGGATGTTCACCTGGCCCAGTTCCGCAAGAACTGTAAGCACAGGGTCGATCGCCGCGTGGCTTGCGTTGTCGGCGTCGATTAAGAGCGCGATATTGGCGGAGGGCGCGTAAGTCATGGGATTCAAATGCGCGAGCGTTCCGCCTGGGGCAAGCGCTTTGTGACGGTTGCGTGTACGGCGATCATCCGTGCTGGATACGGCTTCGTATCTCTAAACTGTTAAGGGCAGTGGCGCGCTTGCGAGGCGCCACTTCGCGGCCTAGATGGGACCTCATGAACGATCTTGCGAACACACCTGCCTCTGCGCTGGAAACCGATCGCGCACCGCGCCAGCGGAAACCCGACTGGATCCGTGTTCGCGCGCCAGTAAGCAAAGGCTATCAGGAAACGCGCAAACTCATGCGCGAACTCAACCTCAACACGGTGTGCGAAGAGGCCGCTTGCCCGAATATTGGAGAGTGTTGGACCAAAAAGCACGCGACGGTGATGATCCTGGGCGATGTTTGCGCCTGGGCCTGTGCGTTTTGCAACGTGAAGCCCGGAATGCCGCGCGCGGTGGCCCCGATGGGGCCCGAGAACACCGCCGTCGCTGCCGCCAAAATGGGTCTTGAACACATCGTTGTGACGAGCGTCGATCGCGATGATTTGCCCGATGGTGGGGCGGGGCAGTTCGTCAAGGTAATCGAGGCCCTGCGCCACAACACGCCAGACACAACGATCGAAATTCTAACTCCTGATTTTCGCGGAAAGATGCGCGCGGCGGTTGAGGCGATCTGTGCAGCCGGACCCGACGTGTACAACCACAATCTGGAGACGGTGCCGCGTCTTTATCCGACGATACGCCCAGGAGCGCGCTATTACGCCTCACTTCGGCTGCTCGAAGAGGTGAAGGCGCACAATCCGCTGATCTTTACCAAGTCGGGGATCATGTTGGGGCTGGGTGAGGAGCGCCTAGAAGTCCATCAGGTGATGGACGACATGCGCAGCGCTGAGGTCGATTTCATTACGATGGGCCAATATCTCCAACCCACACCCAAACACGCAAAGGTGGATGAGTTCGTGACGCCTAAAGCGTTCGACGCATATGGTTCAATTGCACGCGCGAAAGGGTTCCTTCAAGTCGCCTCGAGCCCGCTGACCCGCTCGTCCTACCACGCAGGGGACGATTTCGCCGTTATGCGTGCCGCGCGCGAAGCCAAGCTCGCCAAAGAGCGGCGCAAGCAGGACCGGCTCGAAGTCTAAAGTCTGCTTTTCCAATGCCGTCCGTCCGCGAAGTGAGGCAATTGCCGTATACGCCCGAACAGATGTTCGATCTGGTTGCGGATGTCGGCAGCTATCGGCAATTTCTGCCATGGGTTGTTGCAACCCGAGTCCGTTCGAGCTCTGAAACCGAGATGCTGGCTGACATGGTGGTTGGCTTTCGGAGCCTGCGCGAAAGTTTTACATCGCGCGTGGCGAAGGAGCGTCCACACAAAATCCGTGTCCATTATGTCGATGGTCCGCTGTCGGATTTGGAAAATATCTGGCTGTTTCGGCCCTATGGTCTGGAGAGCTGTGAGATCGAGTTTTACGTCGACTTTACGTTTAAGAACGCCGTGTTTGAGCGCGTTGCTGGACAATATTTTGACCGCGCGTTTCGGATGATGGTGGCCGCTTTCGAGAAGCGAGCCGCAGAACTCTACGACACCGAGAACGCGCTGCGCTAATCGGATTGCGGCAACAGCAGTTCAAGCGCAGCAAGCGTCGCCTGATGGCGGATCACCGCGCGCACTTTGTCTGGATCGCCGCCACCTTCAAAATGCTTGAGCTCGCCCTCTTCTTCGCCCCTCTGATTGCGATAGGCACGCGCGAACACGACGGTGCCTACAGGCTTTAGATCAGTGCCACCGCCAGGACCCGCAACCCCGCTAATAGCAACCGCGACATCCGCGTTGGAGCGTTGCAGCGCGCCTTGTGCCATAGCCCAAACGCAAGCAATCGAGACCGCACCAAAGGTTTCGATAATGTCCGAGGCGACCCCCAGCATCTCCATCTTGGCTGAGTTGGAATAGGTCACAAAACCCCGGTCGAGGACGGCTGACGAGCCTGGTATCTCGGTTAGCGCGCCCGCGACGAGGCCACCGGTGCAACTTTCAGCCGTGGCGATCACGCGATCGGCGGCGCGGTTTTCAGCGATTACGCGCGCCGCCAAAGTGTCAATGTCGCCGGGCAGTAGACCCTCGGTCATTCGCTGAGCGGACCTTCGGGAATCACAGTGACAGTGCCATCGGCGCGGCAGACAGGAGGGTTGTCGAGGTCGACGAGTTCAACGATAAACGCGACCAGACCACTAAGGTTTTCCGCAGGAAGCGGACTCATCAATTCCACGCCTCGATCGATCTTGTTGCATGTGTCGGGCTTGATCTGATCGGCGAGCAGTTGGCCCATGATGCCGTCGACAAAGGGGCGGAGCGATTCTTCGGGCATCGCGGAGATCATTTCGCCGATGCCGTCATCGCCGTCTTCCGCCTGGGCGCTGATGAAAACCTTGAGAAAGCGAAACGTGCCGTCCCAGCGTTCGTCTTGTTGGCCGCGGTAGGGCTCGATAAAATTCTCACCGTCTGCGCTTTGCAAGAAGCTGTCAGCGCTTAGCTCCTTGTCGCATGCCTTGAGCGTCGCATCGTAGGCCATCGGCATTGCGTAAATGACGGCGTCGGCGGCGTCTTCCGGGGCAACGCACGCCTGTTGCGCTTGAGCGGCTTGCGCGCTTGCAAGCGCCGCAACGGCAAGAGTCGGGGAGAGAAGGGTGCGTTTCATAGAGCAGTCTCCAAGGATGAGAGGGATACAAGAGCTTGAGCGGCAATACCTTCACCTCGGCCCGTAAAGCCGAGCCTTTCGGTGGTGGTCGCCTTAACGCTGATAGCGCTCGGGTGGAGGGACGTGAGCTTGGCAAGTTCGCTCCTCATTTTCGGTCGATGCGGACCGATCCGAGGCGCCTCACAGATAATCGTCAGATCAATATTGCCGATTTGATAACCGGCTTGCTTGGCAAGGTTGACGGCGTGCTCAAGAAACTGGCCAGAACGCGCGCCGGCCCATCGCGGATCGCTGGGTGGGAAATGCGTGCCGATATCGCCTTCGCCGACGGCCCCAAGAATGGCGTCGGTGATCGCGTGCAACGCCACATCGGCGTCGGAATGCCCGGCAAGGCCATGAGTGTGATCGAGCTTAACCCCGCACAGCCATAGCTCCTCGCCTTCGACAAGCCGGTGGACGTCGTATCCCTGGCCTACGCGGTAGGGCGCTGCTCTTGGCTGATCCATGAAGTCTTCCGCAAAGGTAATCTTCTTGAGGCGTTCATCACCATCGACAAGCGCAACTGAACCTCCGGTTGCTGACAGCACTTGCGCGTCATCGCCCGCGTCGAGCGCCCCGCTCCATGACCGGTGCGCCTCAAGGATGGCTTTATAGCGAAAAGCTTGCGGGGTCTGGACCCGGCGCAAGGAGTCACGGTCAGCCTTTCCAGCCATAGTTCCCGCATCGCCTGCAACCGCAAGGCTGTCTACCACGGGTAGTGTCGGGATCGCTCCGCAGTGTTCGTCCAGAGCGTTTACGAGACGGGCTATAACAGATTGTGGCAGATCAGGCCGAGCTGCGTCGTGAATAAGGACGCGATCGGGTGACGCGAAGGCCAGCGCTTCCAGACCGCTGCGGACAGAGGCCTGGCGGGTTGCACCTCCGGCTGCCCAAAGAACGTTGTCCAAACCTGCCGTCAGCTGCTTCGCTGCATCCTCGTCAATCTTGCCGTGGACGATGACGATTGGGTCTGCACCGGCCGCTGCGAGCGCATCGAGGGAATGACGGGTAAGTGTTTTACCGCGATACTCCCGCAATTGCTTGGGCGTGTCGCCGCCCACTCGCAGGCCTTTGCCTGCGGCCACGATCACAGCGGAAAAAGGGGGAAGGGGGGAAGCCTCGTTCATTCCGAAAAAGCGCTTAGGGTCTGGACGGCATTTCCGCAATCCACTATGCGCCTGCTCAAATTTTAGGCATTTTCAGCGATGACTTCAAACCCTCAGACGCCCCTCGGCAGGCCGCCGCTCAAGCCGATTCATATCGGCCCGGTGACTATCGATGAGCCGGTTCTCTTGGCGCCTATGACTGGCGTAACGGACAAGCCCTTCCGCGTGCTGGTGCGGCGCTACGGATCCGGTCTCAATGTGACTGAAATGATTGCCAGCGAAGCGGCGATCCGTGAAACGCGCCAGTCGATCCAAAAGGCGGAGTGGGACCCGACGGAAAACCCGGTGTCGATGCAGCTGGTTGGTTGTGATCCAGGTTCGATGGCCGAGGCGGCGAAGCTTCAGGAAGGCAACGGGGCGGCTATCATCGACATCAACTTTGGCTGCCCGGTTCGCAAGGTGGTGGGCCAATACGCCGGCAGCGCTTTGATGCGCGAGGTGCCGCTCGCGACCAAGTTGATGGAAGCGACCGTCAAGGCGGTGAACGTTCCGGTGACAGTAAAAATGCGGATGGGTTGGGATCATCAGAGCCTTAACGCACCCGAAATGGCCCGTATCGCTGAAGATTTGGGCGTAAAGATGATCACCGTCCACGGCCGAACCCGCGATCAGATGTACAAAGGCAGCGCTGACTGGTCTTTTGTGCGCAAGGTTAAAGACGCTGTGTCGATCCCCGTCATCGTGAATGGCGACATTTGCACGATCGATGATGCCGGCAAAGCGCTCGAACAATCGGGTGCGGACGGATTGATGATCGGGCGCGGCGCTTACGGTAAGCCGTGGCTACTTGGGCAGGTGATGCGCTGGCTTCGAACGGGTGAACGGATACCTTCTCCCGACTTCGATGAGCAATACGCGACACTGGTAGAGCATTACGAACGCATGCTTGATCACTATGGCGCTAGCGTTGGCACAAAGATCGCACGCAAGCACCTGGGTTGGTACACAAAAGGCATGCACGGATCGGCCGAGTTCCGGCACTTTGCCAACACGATTGATGATCCCAAACAGGTGCTTGGTGAGGTTGAACGGTTTTACGAACCGTTTTTGCGTCGCCGCGCTGCCGCCTGAGATCGCGCGTAGGAATGGCCACCGAACCCGCTGTGCCGTCTACCGATTCACCGCCGGTCGATACGTCGGCGCCCGATCCGTCAGCGCAGATTTCCGGTCTCGTCTTCTCGCTCATTCTGATCGATCCACAAGGCATCGTTACGCAAGTGAACCATGCGGCCGAGGCTCTATTGGGGACGAGCGCCAAAAGGATCATTGGGCAGCGGCTTGATCGTGTCGTGACCCCGCTTGACGATCGGGTGGCGAATTGGCTCGCATCGGGCGAGGGGGCTTTGGTGGCGCGCGATATTCGTGTGAAGCTGGCCGGGCTTGAAGTACCGGTCAACCTGACCATGTCAGCTCTCGCGTCTCATCCAGGCTGGCGTGTCGTAACGATCTCGCAGCTGGGGCATGAGAAGGCTTCAAGCGAGGAGCAGGGTTCTCCGGCGGTGGGTGCGCCTTCCATCCTTGCGCATGAAATCAAGAATCCCCTTGCCGCCATCCGTGGCGCAGCGCAGCTGATCGCGCGCAAACTTCCGCACGCCGACAAATCGTTGGCTCGCATGATCACCGATGAGGTCGACCGGATAGCGCGCCTCATTGACCGAATGCAGCAATTGGGAAGTCAAGCCTCTGAGCCCGCTCAACCTTGCAACCCGCATGAGGCTATTCGATCGGCGTTAGCCACTGTGCGCGCGGCGGGGCTTGATGGGGTGGAGGTTCTTGAAGAATTCGATCCCTCTCTGCCTCCGATCCTGGCCAATCGCGATGCGCTTGAGCAAGTGCTGATTAACCTTGTCACAAACGCCCGCGATGCGGCGGCGGAAACGGCTGCGCGCTCGGGCAGCGCGGACACGGCGCGAGTCGTTATCCGCACGCGCTATGTCAGCGGACTTGTGTTTAGCGCGACGCGTTTTGGCCGAACTATCCGGCTGCCGATCGAAATCTGCGTGTCAGACAACGGAGCGGGCGTCGACGCAGACCTTCGCGACCGCTTGTTCGAACCCTTTGTCTCGTCGAAGCCGTCCGGTCAGGGCTTAGGCTTAGCCCTGGTTCGCAAGCTTATGCGCGACATGGATGGCAGCATCAGCCACGAACGCGAAGGGCGGGCAGGGCTCACGCATTTCCGACTGCACCTACCGATGGCCCATCGCGACGAAGCCGGGAAGGCGCGGAAATGAACCAGCCAACCGCCCGCAAAGTCTTGTTGGTTGAGGATGACAGCGCGATTGCCACGGTGATCGAGGCGGCGCTGGAGGACGAAGGCTTTGCACTGACCCGGGTAGCGACCTTGGCGGCGCGCGACGCCGCTTTAGCCAAGGCACCCTTTGATGTGATGCTCACCGACGTTATGCTCGAAGATGGCGATGGCCTTCTGAGCCTTGATAACGTCCGGCGCGAGGCACCGATCATGCCAGTGATTGTGCTTTCCGCTCAAAACACATTGGATACGGCGGTGCGCGCAAGCGACAGCGACGCCTTCGAGTACTTTCCCAAGCCCTTTGATCTCGATGAACTTGTGCAAGCGGTCTGTCAGGCTGCGGGCTCGCGCGGGTTAAGCGAAGAGAGCGCACCAGAAACACCGGTGGAGAGTCTGCCTTTGGTCGGCCGAAGCTCAGCCATGCAAGGCGTCTATCGGATGATAACCCGGGTGCTTCGCAATGATCTCACGGTTCTTGTGACGGGCGAAAGCGGCACCGGTAAAGAGCTGGTTGCCGATGCGATCCACCAACTCGGAAGTCGGCGCACGGGGCCGTTTGTAGCGGTCAACGCAGCCGCCATCCCGGCCAACCTGATCGAAAGCGAACTGTTTGGACACGAAAAGGGCGCCTTCACCGGAGCGATCGCGCAGGCAATTGGAAAGTTCGAACAGGCCAATGGCGGCACGCTGTTTCTTGATGAAATCGGCGACATGCCAGCTGAGGCGCAGACGCGGCTTTTGCGCGCGCTTCAATCGGGTCGCATCCGGCGGGTCGGCGGTCGCCAGGAAATCGAAGTGGATGTGCGCATAATTGCCGCGACCAATCGTGACCTTCTTCCCTTGATTGCAAGCGGGGCGTTTCGAGATGATTTGTTCTACCGTCTGAACGTCGTCCCGATCGCCCTTCCGCCTTTGCGCGAAAGGGTGGAGGATGTCGAAGTGCTGGCCAACCATTTCCTAACGCTCGCAGCGGAGGAAGGGCTGCCGCGACGAACCCTGGCGAGCGAAGCGGTCACCAAGCTTGAAGAGCACAGCTGGCCTGGCAATGTGCGAGAGCTACGCAACGTGGTTTATCGCCTGGCGCTCATGGCGCGTGACGAGACAATCGAAGCGGGCCAGTTATCCGACGTGTTTGCCGCAGAAGCGTTGACTGAGCCATCGATCGGCCTGTTTGAGCCGCCCAACTTTGAGACCGCTTTGGCGTATTGGCTGAACGATGAAGAACCGGCTGAAGGAACGCTTTACCATCGCGCTTTGGCGGCTTTTGAAAAGCCCTTGATAGAGCACGCGCTGAGCGAGACTCGTGGCAATCAGCTGCGCGCGGCGCGACTTCTGGGCATAAACCGCAACACTCTTCGCAAACGGATCGGTGAATTGGGGGTAGAGCCTGATCGCTTTGCAAGAACGGCCTGACGCATAAATCACGAGACAGACCACCATCTTACTTGCAAAGCGGCAACACCATCGTTGTAATCAAGCCACGATGAACGGGTCGGATGGATCAACGCTGCCGCGCGAGAATGGCTTGGGAGCCACTTCAAGCGCCAGGAAGGTGGCCTCGGCGAAGGTGCCGCGTCAAACGCCGCGCTGGTGGCGTCAATTCGTCGTTGTATCTCGGCGGGCAAACCTATTTTCTTGGCTTGAAATCCTTGCGGCTGTTTCACTTATCTTGGCCGTAATTGCGACTTATCTGGCCTATTCTCAAGAGCCGGAGCAAGACGCCTTGCTGCCGACGATGCAGGTCTCGTTGCTGCTTATGGCAACGCTGGTTCCTGCGATGGCTATTCTTGTTCTTGCTGGACGCCGAATGGCTCTCAGACGCGCCGCCGGCAGCACGGCGCGACTTCACGTCCGGCTTGTGTTCTTTTTCTCGATAGTGGCCGCCGTGCCGACGCTCTTGGTCGCAGGGTTTGCGGCCTTCCTTTTCCAGACCGGGGTGGACTTCTGGTTTTCCGACGAATCGCGCGGTCTGATGGAGAACGCCAATGAGTTGGCGCAAAGCTATTACGACGGCAATCAGCGCGACGTACAGGATGAGACTATCGCTATGGCAAGCGACCTGCGCTTTTACCTGGAGCGGGGCGGGACACTGTCCGACGAAGGGTTTCCAGATTTCTACATCTACCAGGCTCAGCCAAGGAGGATATCAGAGAGCCTCATTCTTCAGCGTCTCGCCGATGGTAGCCTTCGCACTGCGGCCGTTTTCAATTTGATGGAAGGCAACGAGCCGATTGCCTTCAGCCAGAAGGCCCTTGAGCAGCTCGACGGTGGGGAGTTTGTCGTTGTCGAAGGAAGCCCGGATCGCATCGCAGCGCTAGCGCCCATTGACAAGCAAGCCGGCATCTATCTCTACAATGCGCGCACGACCGAAGAGACCATGTTTGATTCCTGGGCAAGCGCCCAGGCGATCTCCACCGCCTACGACACGCTAACAAGCGAGGCGCGAACGCTTCAATTGCGCTTCAACATCGCCCTTGTCGTCGTAAGCCTCCTCTTGGTGGGACTAGCGGTGTGGTTCGCGTTGCGCTTTGCGGATCGACAGGTTGAGCCGCTTACCGATCTCGTGGGCGCAGCGCGCGAGGTGGGCCAGGGCAACTTTGCGCTAAGGGTCGAAGGGCGTACGGGTGCTGATGAGATTGGTTTGCTCAACCGCGCCTTTAACCGCATGACAGCGCAGCTTGAAAAGCAGACGCAGGCTTTGGTGAGCGCCAACCGCCAGATTGATGACCGGCGTGCCTTTATGGCGGCGGTCCTGGAATCGGTCAGCGCTGGGGTGATCTCCGTGGACGCTGAGAGCCGCGTCCTGCTGATGAACTCATCAGCGCAAGACCTGCTCGAGAACGCGGAAACCTCCGAGCCGCAAACCGACCTGGAAGGCGCCTCGCTCGCCGATTTGTCGCCAGAGATTTGCCAAATGGTCCGCGAAGGCGCTGAGCGCGGTATTGTGAACCACGCCAAGGGTAAGGAGCTGCGCACGCTGGCGGTCAAGGTCGCTCCGGGCAGCAGCGGGCATGTCATCACCTTTGAGGACATCACGCGCCAGTTGCTGGATCAACGTCAGGCCGCTTGGTCAGATGTTGCGCGCCGTATCGCTCATGAGATCAAGAACCCTCTTACTCCCATCCAGCTTGCGACCGAACGCCTCAAGCGTCGTTATCGTAAACAAGTGGACGAAGGCGAAGATGTTGAATTGTTTGACGAATTGACGAGCACTATCGTTCGCCAGGTCGGGGACCTGCGCAAAATGGTCGACGAATTTTCGTCCTTCGCACGCTTGCCCAAACCCGTCTTTCGGGCCGAGGATGCGGTAGATCTGGTGCGCCAAGCCGTCTTTCTTCAGGAGGTGGCGCATAACGGCATTGACTTCAGAGTTGATGCGACCGGTGTCGAAAGCCGGGAAATTCGCTGTGATCGCCACCAACTGGGCCAGGCAATGACCAACGTGCTCAAGAACGCTGTCGAGGCCATCGAAGCGCGAGCAGCCGAAGCGCGCGGCGCCTATGCGGGGGCTATCGGCGTGAAATTGCAGAGCCAGGCTGAACATCTAAGCATCACAGTCGAAGATAACGGAGTGGGTCTTCCCGCTGATCGCGACCGCTTGACCGAGCCCTATGTAACAACTCGTGAAAAAGGCACCGGGCTTGGTCTCGCGATAGTCAACAAGATTGTCGATGAGCATGCTGGCGACATGTCGTTTGCGGCCAGCGTTAATGGCGGCACACGCGTTACGCTGCGTTTCGCCCGCGACCCCCAGATCAAAGAGAGCGACCCCACGTGATCCTCTTACCCCTGCATAACTGCAAAATTACTTGAAGGAGCCGCGTAATGGCGCTCGAAATTCTGATTGTCGACGATGAACGCGATATTCGCGAGCTGGTCTCAGGCGTGCTTGACGATGAAGGCTATGCGTGTCGCACAGCGGCGGACTCGACGGCCGCCTTGGCGGCCATCGATGAGAGGCGCCCCAGCCTGGTTCTTCTGGATGTCTGGCTGCATGGCAGCGAAATGGATGGGCTTGAGCTGCTTGATGAAATCAAAGTGCGCGAACCCGACTTGCCTGTCATCATTTTCTCCGGGCACGGCAATATCGACACCGCAGTGAGCGCAGTTGGGCGCGGTGCGATGGACTTTATCGAAAAACCGTTCGAGGCTGAGAGACTGCTGTTGCTGGTCGAACGGGCGACTGAAACGGAACGCTTACGGCGTGAGAACACGCGCTTGCGAGAAGGGGCAGATGAGGCGGGCGAGTTCACCGGTAATTCGAGCATTATCAACGCGGTCCGTGCGACTCTGAAGCGAGTTGCGAACACTGGAAGCCGCGTTTTGATCGCGGGCCCCGCCGGCGCGGGAAAGGAAGTGGCCGCAAGGTTGTTGCACGCTTGGAGCACGCGCTCTGAGAACGCCTTTGTGATCGTCAATTCGGCGCGCATCACACCGGATCGCTTCGAACAGGAACTGTTCGGCGAGGAGGCCGATGGTAAGCAGGTACGACCGGGCTTGCTCGAGATGGCGGATGGCGGCACGCTTTATCTTGATGAAGTGGCTGACATGCCTCTTTCAACTCAAGCTCGCATTCTTCGGGTTCTCACCGAGCAGAGCTTTGTGCGAGTGGGAGGTACACGACAAATTGGCGTCGATGTTCGGGTGGTCTCTTCAACGTCGCGCGATCTGGCGTTGGAAATGGAAGAGAAGCGGTTTCGCGAAGACCTATTTTATCGCCTGAATGTAGTGCCGGTCACCATCCCCAGCCTGGCCGATCGCCGCGATGATATTCCTGCTCTGGCTGAGCATTTCTTCACGCGTTACTCAAACGATCAGGGTATTACGCCTCCCGCTATCTCAGAAGAAGCGATGGCTGCGTTGCAGGCGTATGATTGGCCGGGCAATGTTCGCCAACTGCGCAACGTCGTTGAGCGAACGATTATCATGACGCCGCGTGAACGCCTCACCGCGGTGGAAACCGACATGCTGCCTTCAGAGATAACCGGGGGTCGTATGGCGGCTTCGGGGCAGGGATTGTCTTCGATGATGGGTGTACCATTGCGCGAAGCGCGCGAGACATTTGAGCGCGAGTATCTGACGATCCAGATACGTCGTTTCTCCGGCAACATCTCAAAAACAGCAACATTTATTGGAATGGAACGCTCGGCCTTGCACCGTAAGCTCAAATTGCTTGGTATGGCGGAACGGCGCGAGGGCGCGCGTAAGGAGTAAACTCCGCGTCCCGTGCCATTGCGTTAAGATCTTGACAATAATTCAATCATTGCCCGAATTCGCGGCAACAGGCATGATAGGGCCATCGTCGGTTTCGTCCGTTAGCAAACGCCGGCGCTTATCCTGCGGACCGTAAAGACGGCCGCCAAAAACAGGAGCCCTTACAATGTCCAGTGGACGTACTCTCTCTCCACGTCCTGTCCCAAAGTCTGCGTCCGAACCGCCCAAAGGCGGCGGAAACGGGCGCGGTAAGGGAGGTTCGTCGGGCAACCTTCAGGACGCGTTTCTGAACCTGCTTAGGCGCAACAAAACGCCGGTTACGATGTTTCTTGTAAAAGGCGTGAAACTGCAGGGGATTGTCACCTGGTTTGACAACTTCTCGATTCTTCTGCGCCGCGATGGTCAATCCCAATTGGTCTATAAGCATGCGATCTCAACGATCATGCCTGGAACGAGCGTCGACGCCGATCAATTCAGTGGCGGCAACGACACCAAGAGCAAACGGCTCTTGCAGGATATTTTTCTCAGTCGGGTCAGCGAAGCAGGCGTTCAAGTGACGATGTTTCTTGTCAATGGTGTGATGCTTCAGGGCCGAATTGCGGCTTACGACCTGTTCTGTATGCTTCTGGAGCGTGACGGCGCGGTGCAACTTGCGTACAAGCACGCGGTTTCGACCATTCAGCCAGCGAGCCCGGTGGACTTGCATGACGGCCCCGATGATGGCGACGAGTACGACGAAGAAGACGACGACTGAGTTTCGATGATGATTTGATGGATGAAGTGACCCGCGGAGCGCGGGCGCTTGTGTTGTGCCCGGATGTCCGGGCGATGGCCTACGATCTCGACGCGGCGGATCGACTGGACGAGGCTCGTGGTCTGGCACTTGCGATCGGTGTGGTGCTTGCGCACAGTGAAATTCTCTCAGTGCGCCAAATGCAGCCCAACACTTTCTTTGGCTCCGGCCAGGTTGAAAACATCAAGATTGCCTGCGAGCAACATGAAGCCGAGTTGGTGATTGTTGATGGAGCGTTGACGCCCATTCAACAGCGCAATTTGGAAGAAAAGTTCAAACGCAAGGTGATCGATCGTACGGGCCTCATTCTCGAAATTTTCGGCGAGAGAGCCGTGACAGCTGAGGGACGCTTGCAGGTCGAGCTTGCTCATCTCGATTACCAGCAAAGCCGGCTTGTGCGCAGTTGGACGCACTTGGAACGCCAGCGCGGTGGCTTCGGGTTTCTCGGAGGCCCCGGTGAAACGCAGATCGAGTCGGACCGTCGCATGATCCGCCAACGCATGGGCCGTTTGCGGCGTGAACTCGAGCAAGTTCGAAAAACCCGGGGGCTGCATCGCGAGCGTCGGGGTAGGGCGCCTTGGCCTGTTGTCGCGCTTGTAGGCTACACCAACGCGGGCAAATCGACACTGTTCAATCGTCTGACTGGCGCCCAGGTGATGGCCGAAGACCTGCTGTTCGCCACTCTTGACCCGACAATGCGGTCTATCAGTCTGCCTGGCGTCGAGAAGGTCATCTTGTCTGACACAGTGGGCTTCATATCAGACCTTCCTACCCAGCTTGTCGCGGCGTTTCGCGCGACGCTCGAAGAGGTAAGCGCTGCGGATCTCATCTGCCACGTGCGCGATATGGCAAACCCATCCCATATTGCGCAAAAGAAGCAGGTTATCGATGTGTTGGCCGATCTTGACGTGGTCGACCGGGAGACCGGAGCGTCGGATATCCCAATCCTAGAAGTCTGGAACAAAGCGGATCTGCTTGATGAGGATCGCCGCGGCGAATTGTCTGACGCCTCACAAGCTCAGGATTCGGTTTTGATTTCGGCCGCTTCGGGAGAGGGGTTGGAAGCGCTTTTCGAGCGTATAGCCTCGGTCCTGACAGCAGAGGCGCGCGAAGTGACGGTTACAGTGCCGCTCAGCGATGGGCGGCGGATCGCATGGCTCCATGCGCATGGCGATGTCGTAGAGGAAAGAGACGCGGGGGAAGGGGAAGAGGGCCCGGAACGGCGATTCACGGTACGGCTCAACCCCAAAGAGCTCGGCCAGTACGCCTCGCTATGATAGCCCTATTCTAAAGGGTTTTCTGCCGCCTTTACGCGTTGCCAATACTCTTCTTGTTGCTCGAGCGGCAGAGTGTCGAACGCGCAGCCATCGCGCTCGGCCAAGGCTTCCATGGCGCGAAAGCGGCGTTCAAACTTTGCGTTGGAGGCTCTGAGGGCTTGCTCGGCATCGACATTGTAGCGACGAACGATGTTCACCGCGACGAAGAGAACGTCGCCGGCCTCCATGAGGCGATCTTTCTCGCTTGCGGTCTCGAGTTCCTCAAGTTCCTCGTCAAGCTTTTCGCGCGGACCGCTTGCATCATGCCATTCGAAGCCAACTCGCGCGGCGCGCTTCTGCAGCTTTTCCGACCGCAGCAGCGCTGGTAGGGCCTGCGCAACACCGTCGATAGCGCTTTGGGAGCCATTGTCTCGACGTTCGGCAGCATTCAGATTCTCCCAACGAGCGTCGTCCATTGTTCCGCTTTCCGCACCAAAGATGTGCGGATGGCGACGGACCATTTTGTTGCAGATGGATTTTGCCACATCTTCAAAAGTGAAAAATCCGGCTTCCTCCGCCATTTGCGCGTGGAACACGACTTGAAGCAACAGGTCACCGAGTTCGTCTTGAAGGCCCGTCATGTCTTTGCGCTCTATAGCGTCGGCAACTTCGTAGGCTTCTTCAATGGTATATGGTGCGATGCTGGCAAAATCTTGCGCGAGATCCCATTCGCATCCGGCTTTTGGGTCGCGCAATCGGGCCATGATAGAAAGGAGGCGCGCAAGTTGGGCATCTGCTGGAGAGTGCGGATCTGGGCGGACGTCGTTCATCCTTGGGCGCCTGACATATGAGATGGATAATATATATTATGTTAAATAAAGATCGTGGGATGGTGGTCTCTGAATGTTTGTCACACTCAAAGCTCCAAACCCAACAGGCGGACTAAGAGAAACAGACCGACAAAGATCGCAACCCAAACCAAACCCAATTGCGCGGTCTTTCCCCAGCTCAAACGATACGACGCAAAAGCGGACCCGGCCAAAAGAAGCCAACCAAACATCATGATGAGCGACAAAACGGCTGCTTCGTTCATGCAATCAACTCCAAACCATCAAAACCAACCGTCACATGATCCGGCACTTCCTCGCATAATGTCCGGTAATCCATGCTTTTGTCGAGGTGGCTCAAAACCAAACGCTTAGCAGAGCTGCGCTGCGCAAGCTCTAGAGCAAGGTCAAGATGCGCGTGTGACGGATGAGGCTCCCTTCGCAAACAGTCACAAACTAGAATATCCCCCTCCCAGCACAGCTCAACCATCGCTTCCGAAATGGCGTTGAAGTCCGTTGTGTAAGCAATTGATTTACCGTCAGCTTCGAATCGATAGCCCGTCGTTTCACCCG
>ERZ1740065.135-NODE-135-length-33297-cov-11.323476_pt1 | contig 33297 bp, 33 predicted proteins | sample MGYA00581738_ERZ1740065 | MGnify/ENA primary metagenome ERZ1740065 (study PRJEB43018, sample SAMN04849749) | marine metagenome | isolation source: floating plastic debris | place: Pacific Ocean | collected 2008-09-01 | study: EMG produced TPA metagenomics...
TCCCTATCCCTCTCTCCATACGTCTCTCCATACACCTCACTCTTCCTATCCCTCTCTCCCTAACCCTCTCTCCATATGCCTCTCTCCCTATCACTCTCTCCCTATCGCTCTCTCCCTATCCCTCTCTCCCTGACCCTCTCTATCTCTCCTGATATACACGTACGGCAGTGAGATAATTCAAACGGATTGTACCCTTTACTCATACAGTTGCCGATGAGAAGAAAGAGAAGCAGGAATGAACGGCCGAGAATTTTTGTTTTCAATCTACCTACACGGTCTTACATTACCTGCACATGGTGTCTACTTGCTGTTGTTAGATCGTACCTACCGCTGTCTGTCATGCAATCAGTGTGACAGTTCAAGCACTTAAACCGTTGTTGTTAACCTGTACAGTCCTATTCATTTGTGTCCTGAAATAAAACCCTTCAACCGTTGTTCATGCTGTCAGTTTTCATGTGTTTAGGCGTAGTAGGCCAAGCGGTTGATGCAAATGATATTCAATATATTTTATAACTAGTAGAAAGTAAAAAAACACGAAATGTTTAGTTTTCTTTGGGCAATGAAGAGTGACGTAACTAGGCACTGATTGACAACTCTATTTAGCCAACAGCCTGTATGAGTTATGCCTTCATCTTATAGCCTGGTTAATGGCTTCTATGTGAGTTGATTCCTCATCTTGAAGCGTGGTCCATGGCTTTTAGGCTAGATGATTCCTCATCTTAAAGCTTTGTCCATGGCTTTTAGGTGAGTTAATTCCTCAAGTTATAGTCTGGTCCATGGCTTTTAGGCGAGTTAGTTCCTCATCTTATGGTCTGGTCCATGGCTTTTAGGTGAGTTAATTCTCCATCTTCTAATTCAGTATTTATGCAGCCCCACTATCACAGTTGCTCTACAAATAGATAGATCCAGGTCATGTGACTTGTACATTGGCTGCAGCATCAGTTATTAGTTATACGTAGGATATAACTAGGGAGGTAATGAGCAGCTTATAGATACGGTCTGTGACCTTCTGTAAAGGAGAATCAGTTCAATGCAGGTACTGAATCATGTTGGCCGATTGTTTTATGAGAGGATTGTAGCATGCTTACTTCATGCATTTTGAACTGCCAAAGTTCCATCTCGTCCCGCCACTGATCGTACTCGCTGCACCAATCCGTGTACTGTTTGTTATAGATACACTCCTCCGTCTTGCATTCTGGTAATTAATCGTAAATCATTCGTTTCCATTCCATTTTTGCAAGTGACTACAAGTTCACACCCTCTTACCAGATAGCTTGGCTTGATATTTAACAACGCAGGAGTTGTCATCTCCATCTCTTAGTTCCCACACGCCTGAGTCTTCGTGACGGGCATTCATCACCAGCAATGAGTTGTTGCGGGTAAGTACAAACCTATCATATCTCTCCTTCACTTTAGTTCCGTTATGATACCTGATGTGAATCCATTGTTTGTTACTAACCGGCATGTATTATAGGACTGTACATAGTTGTGGAATTGATTTCAGAATTCTAGCAATTCCATTTTTTACCATGCTACGGCCACGCCCACCCCATTTCTGTTGGTACTCGTACTGAGATTACACCATAGCCATCTGAACTACTTACCAGTGGAACTGGTCAATATCTGCACCATGTGGTAAGTCTAGTGTGGTGTCCAGCAGCATTGAAGCTCCAGGATCAAATACTCTCTGCTTTCGTAGGCAGGCTGCAACGCAACGAAACTCATCTTCATGATTTACTTCACCAAAGTTCATTACATCATTTCACGCCAAACTAACTGTTAATGCTGTAAAAATTGATTGTCATAACTTGGAATAATGATGATGGCAGTGATAATAATAATGATAATAGTGATAATAATAATATTAATAATAATAGTCGGTACAATGTATATCTATCAATGTTATGTCATGTAATCATTACAATAGCGATGAATGCCACTCGCTGTGATTGGGAGTTATCTCACCTGTGCAGTTAGCCGGCGATCTGATGCTCTGCAGCAGCCTGTAGGCACGGATACAGTTATTGTTATATAACATCACTGAATCCAGTGGGCGGAGCTTATGAAAAGGAAGTTATGTAAACCTACCCTTGCTTATATGTAGTGCAGTGTCTACCTCTGCTATCCCAGCCGCAATGGGGGTCCCTGGCGCATGTCCCGCAATGCTGATACTTGTCGCACTGGACCACTGGCAACATCATCACCTCCGTGTCTGTACCAATAATCAGCTGACTCTCCTACAATAACAAACTCCATAATCCAGAGCCAAACAATCGGTGATAGCACGCCTCCTCTCTCATATTAATGTGTATTAACAGGTGTAAACCATCAGTTGACACGCTTCAATACACATTAATCATTTTTAACATATCAATACTTACTGCAAACCCAAATATTTTAGTGACCTCACAATAATGGCCACTCGAAAAAAAAACACTTTTGAAGTTGAGCGCTATATTTTTTATAGCTCTATATGTTATATACAAGCTGGAAGGAAATCGCTAAAAGTTCTAGGTGTTATTATTAAAATTACTGCTGATTAGTGCAAAACACTATAATATTTTGTCCCGTATAATATTTGGGTTTACAGTATGTTTTAACATATTAATTCATGTTAACTAATATACTGTAAGCGCAGTATTGATTGCGGACTAAAGTATAACGGCTACTGTAAGCGCAGTATTGATTGCGGACTAAAGTATAACGGCTACTGTAAGCGCAGGATTGATTGCAGTCTAAAGTATAACGACTTTAAGTGAGGGGAAATGATACCGGGTCGTAACAATAACGGATTCTGATGAGTGACATATCGGCTTACTAAGCTCCGTATAACTAAAACGAAGGTTCTGATAACGTTGATGAGCGACTCGTCATAAATGCTATAAATAAAGCCTCATTACAGTTACCACGGTTACAGTAAGATGTGTTTACATGAATATGAGGGAGAAAGTGTACCACTACCAAACCATTTGACAGACTCCCTGCTTACTGATAGTTTTATATCCCAGATTTTTGTAGCTGATTTGAAAGGTTTGATTATGCTGAGGACGCTGTGTCCGTTCGCAGCCGTGCAATCCCACTCGGACTCGAAGATTCTGTCCTCCGCTCCGGACGCCTGGCTCTCTTGAGTCAAGTCAAAGTAGTTCACTCCCCAGCTACAGGTAGTAGCACACAATCTCAGGTAAGTCATCGCCAAGTCAATAACGAATGGGGTAATCAGCTCAACAGCTAGCCACCTGTTGTTCTTTAGATTTGTCTCCTCTTGCCACCATTTTTCCAGTCTTTTCACGTCAGGTTTCCAACAATTCTTTGATTTCTTCCAGGCAGAGATTTTATGGATTTCACCATCAGCTTTGCAGACAAAGACAGATGACTTAAATCTACTGAAGTAACTGCACTGGGAAGTTCGGCTGCAGTTGACACTTACTCGTCGTGACGAAAAGGACCTTGACACCGTTCACCTGAAGGGCGACGACCTTTTCATACTGGCTCTGATCGCTTGTAAGTATCGGCTCGGCTTCCACAGAATTCCACATTGTCCTTGACCCTGGCATCATGTAATTCCTTGTCACTCTAGTTCAGTCAATGGTCCTATGTTCTATTCAGGTATCAAAGCTTGACACGAAGGTAGGAGTTGTCTTCTCCCTTACATGGCACACCCATTATGTCTAAGAAATTTATGTACAGTTCCTTTTCTTTGACCTTTGCATCCTTGAGAAGGACCAGTGAGGAAGAGCACAACTCTGACCTTATTACAAACCTTAGCTATCGTTGTGAAGAGGAGAGTATTTACTTCAGTGATCCAAATCAAGATTTCACAGGGGTAGAAAACTTACCCTCTACATCTTTTTCAAAGAAATTCAGTCGCTTTGATTTGCCGCGCATGTCAAAGTTCTTCAGTTCATCTTCCAATGGTAGAGTCTCGTCCGTGAACTCAATGTCCATATTTTTCATCGTAATGGCCTCCTCTCTCACAGGATCTGGCTGACACTGTCAGCACGAGTCAAACGTTATACCTGCAGTCACTATTACAGGACTATAGGACACTCGACAGAGGCTCACACTGTACGGGCTGGGAGTGATGCTGTTATCTGGTGAGAGGGGCCTCCAAGCGTTATTGACTCTCTTCTTGAACGGGCCGTTGAATGATTGTCTTACGGCGGCCATCGTCAGCCTGCAGACGGCTGTGGAAGCTGGGACGGCAAAACCTTGGCGTTTGCTCTCACTGGAAAAGGTAAAACTATGGCGTCGATTTGTGAACTTTGAGCAGCTAGTATCCTGGGGATGACTGCTAACCCACCTCTGTGGACTGCCAAATACTCCGAACATATCATCACCTAGTTTATATACGTCTCCTAAAATATGTGAAAGATATCATTAGCCTCGGTTCCTACATCTGTGGTGTTAGAGCTGATGGCGGGAGCAGAAGCTATTATATACTCACTGAGTTCAGTGTACTCGTACGACACCGCGGTGTACGTGGCAAAGTCTTTCATATACGCCCAGTGAAACTGCGTCCAGCCGTTGACAGTGGTCTGGAATTGGCCTTTCTTGTTGAGGTAATTTAGATTTCTGGACGTGTAATCCAGGAATGCTCTAAACGATACGTCCAAGCCAAACTTGTTTCTGGAGCAGAATACCCCTTCGTTCCGATCTGTCAAAGATGGAATGTCTTTATGAGAATGGAAGTGACTACTCTACTACTTTTCATCGTCTTTACTCAGAATCGTATACCAGGCACCTACATGTAGTACAGCATTTCCTCGACTATAAGACGCGTGTCTAAGGAGGTGAGGACATCTTAAGTTTGTCTGTATTTCTTTATTTCATAATTGATTTAAAAGCTTTGTTTAGTTGTTCTAAAATGATTCGCTACTACGAAATTAAGACCACTCCGTTACAACCGTCCTACTTGGATTCACATTGATGTCTGCGTAGGATTTAGGCGTGTCTTATAGTCGAGGAAACACAGCACTGTTAGTAGGCATATGATATATGACAAGTTTTAAGACCAGAAATACTGGAGATTTGGTATTTCCGGGCGCTTCTGAACTTGGAGAAGCCCTACCCCCTACAGCTAGCATGCAACCATATTTGAGCTTAGCTCAGCCACATCTAACCAATAAGCTACAAGAAGACATTAGGAAACCAATAATAGCAATTCTCATTCCAAATTCTGCCTGTGAAAATACAGGAGACTTATCATGTATGAGCCATATTTGCCGGAATTTCCAATTGATGACTCTCCTAGTTTATCAATCGTCAAGGGGAAATTTTATATTCCCATTTGAGAACAACTAACTAGGGCTTATCGATCCTGAACTGACATCTGCTGTGAGGTGTACACTCTGGAATGTTCATAAGAATTCCTTCATGTAAGTGAGTTCCTGATTCCTTAGGAATTGTCTCATGAAATTCTTGATCGCCAAAATTTCCACACATTCTCATGGAACTAATAAGGGAAAGTCCCAAGTTTCTGTCAGATATTTTTTAAACAAGTAAGCAGTGATATATTTTCCTGTAAATTTCTCAACGAGTAACGCTGTCTGAGAGCTGGTCATTTCTACCGTAGAGGTAAACTATCACAGACTAGGTAAATGGATTGAGGGGAATTAATTCAGTTTATCTTTATAATTATCCATCTGATTCATGCCTGACTATATCACTAGTCGGCAGATACTAGTCTAGCTAGTCGAGTACTAACCGTTCGCAGACGTCTGAGTAGTGTTGATGTAGTCGGCACCACATGAGCCACCCATACATCCATCATTCTCCGTACACGGGTTGAGACCCTGCTTCCAAAATCCCCAGTACTTCTCGTAGAAGAAACTAAATCTATCCTGCCGTAGCCTCCAGCTCCTCGGAACGGCCTTGACCTTCACTGTACATGTAATCTTTGACTTCAGGAACGTCTGGAAGGCTGACAGTGACATTTTGTTGTCAAGGTTGAATAGGCTGGCGTCTTGGACTCCCATGGGTAGACCAGCATCATTCTATGGACATTAAATTACCGCAATCTTTTAAATGAGATTCCATGAGATTTTAGGAGATTGTGCAGCAAAGAGTGCTGTTTTCAAAATTATCAAATGCCACTTATGAAGCCATGCTGTTTATAGGCAGCAGAGGAGGGTATGGGAATACAGCCTACCTTACACACTCGAGCCACCCTGGAAACCACTCTAGAGTTGTCCCAGGTGTGTTTGAATGCGTCTAGCCTGGGTGCATAGACATGTTCGTTGATGATTTTTTTGAAGCTGGGGCTGTTGTATCTCAATGAGTCGTACGAGGTTTTCATCATATACATTGCTGGGTCACTCCTCTCCAGCTGCCTGATGAGAGGGCTGTAAGAAACCGAGACTCCCATCACTAGTGAGATATTCGGTCTATACCACTCCAGAAAGACCGGAAATAGGTGCGGTTTCAGTTTGGCTTTTTACTTCGATGGGCAGAAATTTTTAGCTAAGCAGCAATTTCGAGCAAATACTCTGGGAATACTCTGGAAGCAAGCCGAGATACAGCCGTATACACAGCAAACTCGTGGTATGCTGTGAGCTGAGGTTTCATGGCCATCTTGGCTAAACCTATTTTTGTCACATAGTAGACTTTGCTAACCTCTCTCTGGCAGCCTCCCACGGATATGATATTGTTCTGTCGTATGATTTCCACAGGAAGTGATGACGGTTGACAGTATATTCAGGCTGCAGCATGCTCTCCCATTCGACTTCGCGGAATAACACGTAAATGTATTCCTCATCTTCAAACAGGCTCACTGCTCTCGGTCGGTGGGGAACTAAGCAACAAAACCAGACGTCACCAATATTGTGGTAAGACGACTCCCAAGCCTCTGTTACATCACTGACCTGTAGCTTGATTCCCAGTTTTGACGAGGCGGCCGAATTTAGTCAGTGGCGATGTGACCCACGTTTCCTTGAATGGATTACTAGCCACTATGTTCTCATGGTCCACATCGCCATCTGTTGATTTGTAACGACATAATGACGTACTTACAATTCTTTTCACAATTCATTTATTTATCAACAACAGTTTTCTTTGCTAAGATGTTCACTTACCTTTTACTTACTTATACTTTTACGTACCTTTTACCATCAGCCTGACGAGTGCTAATGTGGCGCTGGAGGTCAGAGGCATCGGCTCCTCGAATCCCATGAAAGCCTCGTGGTTTACATCCAGCTGCTTCTCCTGACCTATTTCCGCAAGAACATAAATCGCCGCTCCACCATTTACTCCATTTCCTGCCGCTAAAATTCAAGAAATAATATTTATATTCATAGTTCTGCCCACACTCTGTCCATCATCTTCTGGCCGCCAGGATCTCAGCCTAATTATTTGTAGGCTTACACGAGGTCAAGGACTTCGTGACTTGGTCAGGATGATAGCCTGAGAGCAGTGTACTAGCCAGGTTTCCTCCTGAGCAAGATTCTTTGGATGAGGCGGGTAGCGGTCCCTCCCTAGAGTGTGTCATGGACTGCACCTGTAAGTCATTAGACATGCATCACACGAGATCCTGTTTTCTCTGTTGTAGGTATGTTGTGATGTTATAATGTAGTTGATATAATTAGGTGCCTATATAGTACAATGAGTCATTAGAATAGCAACATAATAACCTCCAGTGGTTTTATTCCGGGTTTGAACTCATTCTTTACCGATTATAAGCAATTTGCATTCTGTAGGATGTGCAAGGCTTGTCTAAGGAAAATTTATTTGTCCTATAATCCGTCCCATATCGCCACGAAATCTCTTGGTCACATAGTCACTCCACCAACTTGAAGGGAAACCAAAGTACAGCCAGTTTAATTTCTCCAAACTTTGGGACGCCATAGCTTAGAATATCTACTCCCTACAGCTGAGGTTCCGTCCTGTTGGAACGCAGCCCAACGAGATCCGACAACTAAACCGCCGAGTGAACAATAGGAGGCATTAGCGCTGAACTTCAAAGGTAAAACATTGAATTCTGGGGCGAGTAGTGGGTGACTTGTCATGGACTGATGTATATGTGGAGGTGATAAGTACTTTCATAAATAAAACTTACTAGCGGTGCCATAATTGAGGTTAACCCTACATTCAGTCTTTTATCCCTTCACCCAACATTACAATGGTGGGGGGGGGGAAGCAGGTCAAACCACTTACATCAATCACTGATCTGCTCGGGGCAGGCGTGAAATCGCAGCGGTATCTGGTGGCCATAAAGTTGGGGATTGCGAATTCCCTGTAGCACCAATCTATGAACGACCCAAACTTGATGGCACAGTTCTCGAAGCTGGTAGAGTAGTTACATGAATGACATGTTCGTCCGACGGCTGCAACCTTGGAAAACAGCTCTTGTAACTGGGTCGGTGATCGCGTACCGAGTATCTTCGTTATTTGAGACGGGTCTACAAAAATTACGTTCAATTTAGGTATTACTTATGTATTACTTATGTATTACTTATGTATTACTTATGTATGCCTCAAATACAGGACTACATCTGATTCATCTTGCAACTAAAAATCTTCAAGTTTTCTTGTAATATTGACAGCATCTGCGAGGTCACAAAGACCTCTTTTTCTTTTGCAAACAGCGGAGTAGGAAATTCACAATTCAACGATGGTAATGCTGGGTTTGTAGTTTTTCAGGTTACAGAGAAAAGTTTCTCTCGCTCAATCTGAAAACCCAAAAACCAAAGATCATATTCTCATTTTTTAAGAATAGAACATAGATGCATAGCAAAAAAGTCTCATTCTCAGAATGTCATAAAATATAGCAAAGAATTTCACTCGAGAACATCAATGTCTATGGGTTGAGAGAGCTTACTGTCCAGTGATATTCTTGATGACTCAGCCATCCAAGCCTGAAATCCTTTCTCATAGTCTGTGACTCCAGTAGGAGCTACAGGCATCGTCCCGAATATCCCATTCTTGAGCGCGAAGAGCTTGGTCTGATCTGTACCCAGCCAGGCCAAACCTCTACTATGCCTCGAACAAACCACATCAGGCTGAAAAACATGCCGCAATTGTAATAATCCCTTCCTGTAGATAAAGTATCTGTGACAGACGCAAACAATCATATATTCTATTGTACAACAATAGATATATTACAACTTCGTATCAAATCTGCATCGTTCATTTTTCCTGCTCCTCTCACCCACTTCTTCCCCATTATCCACCTCATTGCTTTCTAACTTCACTCTCCCTCCATCCCATTCACTTTCTGTCTCAACATCAACCCTACCGCGCCCACACGCAATCGAGAAAAAGGTATATAAGATAACAACATAGAACAAGGCAACACGGCAGAGCAGCCCCTCCTCTCCTCTCTCTCTTATCTATCCCTTCCTCTACCTCATATCTTCCCTTCTTCTCTCTTCCCCCTACCCTGTCTCTTTTAGTCCTATCCTCTGCCCTTCCGCTGTCTCTCCCCTGCCTCTCCCCATCTCCTTCCCTTCCTGTTCTCCTCCCTAGCTTTGTCCCACCTATTTGATGAATGCTATTACAGTAGAGTTTGAGCCCTTTACGTTCGCGAGGGAGAGTTGAAGATGATCTCCATAGTAGAGATTGAGCATGCGTATCTGTCGCCTGCATTGACTCTCGAACGTCTCGTTCTTTAGCTTATACACTTCTGATAGCTTCTCTGTGGCCATCAGCTGCACAGGCCTCTGCCTAAAACCAAATAACATGTTTTCTCACTACATCAGAAATAAATTACAACAACTGCAGTACCCACCATAAGCTTTGTACAAAAGCAGAGGATAGGAGGAGAAAAGTACATGGCTCCATCATAAAGCAGTTGTTGTTTTTTGTGAATTTTAATAGCGATATATCTTATTGATGGACCAAACCGTACATCTTCAAGTCTTCATTGATGAGTTTGTATACGGCTGAGTTGGTGTCGTAGTCTATGCCAACCATAGTGTCAGCGCTGCCGAAGTCTGGCCTCCTCTCCCTGTCTGTCTGGAGTGGCGCATTCTTTACTTCTTGCATATCTGACAGCGTTATCTTGTACACATAATTCCTACAGGCATTATGTACAGGTGACACACCCCATAGGTAAGTACTGCGTATGTACTTCATGAGGAAGGTAGTGTCAAGGTATTATACTGTAAAATCGCTTGGACTAATTAGGTACTGTGTAGGTATTGCTCAGGTAATACATGGGTACATCGCAGGTACTACATAGGTACTGCATCGGTACTATGTAGGTATTACTCAAGTATGGCATAGTTACGGCACTAGTACCACATAGGCAATATATAGATATCTTATAGACATTACTCAAGTGTTGCATGGGCACTACACAGATATTGCATGGGTACTAAACAGGTATTGCATAGGTACTAAACAGGTACTGCATAGGTACTACAAAGGTATTGCATAGGTACTACATAGATATTGCATAGGTACCACACAGGTATTGCATAGGTACTAAACAGGTACTGCATAGGTATTACACAAGTAACACATTGTGTGCTATGCAAGAAACATAAAAGTCCCCCAGTTCAGGTTGAAATGTTGGTAATTAAGTACCAGGTAAAAATGCATGTTTTGAGGTGTGAACACACATCACCTGACGCGCTGACAATCTATGGCATACAGCTACTCCACTAATTAGTTTGCTATGACTTTTACTTGAAATATTTGCATAAAATGGAATGTGATTAGCTGCAATCACTTAGTCTGGGTTCTGGCTATGATACTGAAGGATGGTGAAGGATCAGCTCACCTAGCGCCGATATAGGCATTTCTGGACGAACTGTCGATTAGTATACTTCTGTAATAACCTCCATCCGATTCTTTAGATGTGAAATTTACTCCTGAATGTGGTGATATGGTAGACAGTATAAGAATATGATCAAGGACTGTGACACATGCCTCATCTCAATCCTTACAACCTCTAACCACATCCTCCCACTTTCTCACTACAACCTCCCGCTCTCTCACTACATCCCCCTGCTCTCTCATTTCATCCTCCCACTCTCTCCCTACAGCCGCCTCCCCCTCTGTCTGAACATCGACACTTTCTCTTATTACATCCATTCACCTCACTACATCCTCCCACTCTCTTAGTACATCCTGCCCATCTGCCCCGCAGTGTCTAATCGTGTATTCATGTGGCTGCTACACTCCACTCATCCTCATCCTGCCTAAACTTACCTGTCGGGTTCCTGATCACTGGGACAACTACGCCATCAGTGGCAATAATAGAGCTGAGGAGTAGCAACAGACATCTCAATGGTGGCAACATAGTGTCTCTCTGCGTTTACACAGCCTTCTCTCTCAATCTATAGGAGTTCTAAAGTATTTTCCTGTCAGTTGCTAGCATCACTGCATCTGGAACATTAGGCAGGTGGTCAGTAGCGCCTACCAATGGGTAGCGTCTCTAGTATTCGCATACCAGGAACCAAACTAATCGAATAGCTTTACTGATAGCAGTTACCCTTACCATAGAGACGGCATAGGCATGTTATGGAGATCGTGTAGTAGATGGTGAAGGTAGAAAATTCCTAGTAGAGGTACAATCAGGTCTATTTTGCTGGTAAATTATACGGAGAGTGGAGAGACTATCTTGGACGGTGATGATTAGTACAGATGTGAGCTAGTTAGTTAGCCATGTCACGCTTCAGAGCCTACTGAATCAACACAGTCACCTCCTCATGGGCCTAACTATCCATCAACTTGCCAGTGGTTGCCATGACTACCGCTGTATATGATTGATGGCCATCTGCTGAGGTCGGTAAGATATGATACTTGTGTTCATAGCTGGATACTGGAAGCAGTTGATGAGAATTCCTTCACATGTATTTACAGCAATGTCTGCTTCATTGATTGATGAGGATAAAAATAACGAATGGAATAGCCAATGAGAGGCGGAGTTTATGTTATATGCAGATAGATCGTCCAATTGCCAAATAGCTACAGCTTAGTGGGTTTAGATTCTGTCAAAAATGACCTGAATCAGCTTGTATCATTATGTCATGATGAATGGTCTGCTGTTTGCTGCCAGTCTGCTGCCATTAGGCGCGGTCAATCTACCGGCAGTTTTGTCCAGTGAACCTTCAGCATGCAGAGTGGCCATTCTCTTTTTCGTCTTTTCTAGTTCACTCCACCTCTTCTCCTCGATTTTACTCTGGGGAATAGATGACTGGGACTAGAATATTTAATCCATTGAATCTAGCATAAATTATCATTCCCTTCATGAGGTTCTAATGATTGGTATGCCTTTAGACTTGATAAAACACAAGCGTATGCAAACTATGTGGAGAAACATGCTTCCATCTATGCTGACACTATGTGGGCTCACTATCGAATATTTCGTTACAGAGATTTCACCACTATTCACTGATATTATGCACATACCTTCTCCCCTGAAATGAATGAGTTGGACTTTTTACTTGTCCTTGACCTCTCCTTCTGCTGCAATGCCAGCCTCTCAGCTTTCTTCTGCTCCAGCTTCTCCTGCAGGGACATCAGATTCTGGTCGTTTTGTAGAAGCTTGTTCTTGGAGTCGTCCTTCCCTACTTTTTCTGTCACCCTCCTGCAAGTGACAAATTGGTTGAAAAAACTTTGTCTTTTAACGCAATGTTGATTGCTCCAGAGGTGACTGACTGGGTAGCTTTAGCCCGAGTATCCTCTGCTCGGTGTTTGGAGATTACGTTGAGGGTGTCCATGAGCATTCGATCTTTAGCTTGTTTATTTGCAAGGATATTAGTCCGCCGATGCTCCTCCTCCTCAGCTTTCTTCTCTTTCAATAAGGACAGCCTCTCCTTGAGCTATAATTCCATGTTGAAAAATTTAGTTGATCTGCATGGAATATTAAGTCCGCAATAGAGATGTGAGCGGTAGGAACCTCAGCTATGCACATCTCATTCAGGAATCTGTAGCCTGCGGTCTCAGTGAAGTCAACTAGTTTGTTGCGGCTTATTGGGGCCGCCTCCATCGCCCGTATCTGGTGGATCAACTCCACCTTCCTCTTCATTTCCTCTTCAGCCTAAAATGAAATGATTAGTCTATAGGTGGTGACTGGGTTTTCATGACATAAGGAATATGTGTTGATTTTTCTATTCTATTTGGTTTTCACTCCAACATCTGGAAGAACTACTCACTTCCTCCAAAGCCTGTCTCATCAGCTCCTTGCTCTCTTCATTCACTTCCTGTACTATCTTGGATTTCAGCTGCACCAGCTTCTTCTTGGCGTCCTTTGCATTCTCTCTACCGTTCATCACTGTGTCAACCAGTGATCTCATCAGTTGCTGCTCGTCCTCCTTCTCCTCCAGGTATCTGTAAAAGTCTCCGGCTCATAATCTCCTTCTATTACTGTTCAGTATCGACTATTAGAGATTCTTATGATGTTTATACCGTTGCATCAGCTCTCTAGTCTCCTGCTTCATCTCATCCACTCTCCTCTGATTGGTGCTGATCAACTTCTGTCTGGCAAGAATTGCCTCCTCGTGGCTCAACTTTCCCTCAATTCGTCTTCTCTCTATTGCCGCAAGCTCCGCCTCCAGATCCTTTTGTCGCATCTCGTTTTGCCATTTCAGGAATTTAGACGGGTCATGTGCACCTGCCTCCAGCAGTTCCAGTCTACATATACAGGAACAGTATTACATCATATTCAATACCAACTCAGATACAGAGGAATCCGGTTACGTGTATGTCTTACTTTTTGATCACTTCTTTTTCCCTATCTTTAAAGAGTTTTCCCTCCCTCATGATTGTGGCAGCATTTAGTTTTATGGGTACATCTGTTCCCTGTGGTAGAATCATGGTATGGTGAGATGGTGTCCAGCAGGTAATATGTATCACACTTTCTCCTACTGACACACAACTTAAGGACTAGACATGTTCGAATCGGTTGCTGGAGAAGGGGCACATCGGGATTCAATCAAAATATTACAGAAATTTAATTACTGTCGGCTAGAATTTCGCCACTTACCATTCTCTTCCGCCATTGCACCTGTTTTTATCAGATTGAGGTGATTGTCTATAAGTGATAGTTATGTAGCATGAACCAATCAGAGCATAAACTAACGCCTACCATGACTTCCTTAGACAATGGCTTCGCTCTGTAGCTGTCAAATTGCAGCTTCCCGTCTTCCAGCTGTCTGATCTTGTCAAGCTTTTCAACTGTCTTCTGCGACTTGGATGGGTCGGCGCAAGAGAACTGTTTCTTTGATGACTCCATCAATCTTCTCTCTGCTTCCCTCCTGTTCATCACTTTCTTTTCGAGCAGCACGTCTTGTTCCCTTGGTTGGTCGTAGACAGCTCTAGGGACAGGCTTGTGTTTTTGCAACTTTGGAATCTAAATTTTGTTTACTTAGACGGTTATAATACAGCAGTTATCGGTGTGATATGTAATTTTGAAAACACTGACTGGCTGTGGAAGGGGCACGCTTCTAGCCTTTGGTTTTGTTAGATTGAATTCTTGCACTTTAGTCAGAGGGATTTCTTTTCTAGGCGGGTTGTTTTTGCCATCAACTTTATTTCTCAGCTCGTCCACCAGCTCCAAGATCTCTGGAAGCCATCTAAAATTGATACATGACTGTAGTAAGTAGAGCAGGTTATACATGCTATCAACAAGCCTAGTGCAGAAGTTACCTTAGAAATGGGGATAAGAGTGTAGTTTGAACAAAAGTTGTGTCGTACAGCTTACTCCACTCGTCTCTCATCCAGCTCTTCAAACTAGACTCTTTTGCGAAGAACTTCAGGTACTGAAAAATTTGTCATTTATTACTGAGAGATGAGTGATGAAACTTTCATCACTGTCTATTTACATTCCACTTACCCTGTACATGACGTTGAAATCTTGAGATCGAATGAACCTCTTGTAGTGAGGCATCCCTATTTCATCGAGCCTGAACAGACCAATGTAGGTCATCACTAGAAAGAAGCCATTTATTTGAGTCTACTTACATCATCCTTTAGTGTTAAGTACTGCAATCCAGCATATTAAAGGATATTTACCATCCAGCAATATCTTATTGGACTTTGACACAGATTTTCCAGCCGTCTGCAGGAACGGCTCTGATACAACAGTTGATACATCTTTGTATCTCAGTAATCCAGAATATACTTCCGATACGAAGGTGGCATCGACGTCATTCAGTCCCTGACAAATAGTATATCAGACTTGAAAATGACTTACTGCCTTACAGATAACCATCCATTCTTGATATCAGTGTACTAGGGCTGATTGCAGAGCTCAGACGATAACAAAAATTTACCAACGATAGAAATTCTTACATTGGTGTCTAGAAAGTCCTTAAGATGATCTTCAGGGGATAGGAAGGATTCCCTTTGTGTATCGAAGACGGCTACACACAATTCTACCAACTCTCCGTGATTCATCTGTGCAGCACCCTAACTATCTTTATACACTCTAAGAAATATTTTCTGACTCGGGTTGATTGAGGCTGGTACTCTTCTGTAGCCTTTTCTCTTCTAGAGATCGCTATAACTTGACATGTGTCGATAACTTGCACTGTAGCCAGTTACGAATAACTAAGCACTAATGCAGCTTTTCGTCCATATTTGTTTACGATGACAACGAGTTCAGTAAGCAGCCAATCAGCTTGAGGATTTCTCGGTGGGAATAATAGATTTTGCGTATGATCTCAAAACGAGACTTTAATGATTTCCGGATCCGGATTGAGTTCATCACAGCAGCTGCTGTGTTTTTGTTGGACAACTTCTACGTTTTGATAAACTGAGATGATACATTTTCTTATTCGTAGCTGAAAGATATCGATTCATAGCAATGAGTGATTGAAAATGCGCTGAAATCCTTTATTGATCAGTCTTCTGTTAGCTTTAAAGTGAGGTAAGTTTCCCTGACCTTCTGTTTGATTCACTCGCCGTAGTAATTAAACGGCAACTTAGAAGTGTGCTAACGTTGTTGGTTATTGTAATATGGTTCTCAACGATGACATCTTGGTCTGAAATATCATATTTTGAGTTATTGAGCTTTGTTAATACCTGGTACTATCTTGAGAGCCGCCCAAAAATCAATATTATGTTTTGCATACTGATTAAAGTAGGCTTAGTCCGTTTGTTTTCTTATCATCGCAGTTGTTACTGATCCAACCTTCACTCGAATGGTTTGGCGATGCTATTTTTAGAGGTCACCATAACGGGATCATTTTAAGATTAGTGATGGCTAACAACTCGAGTACAGTTCAAGCTCCTCCTACCAGCTCAGCTGTGACCACCACAGCTGCCGCCGCCACCACCACCATCGGTATCATAAACACTACCACGGTTGCCCCTGAACTAAGTAAAATATTCCTTCAAACTCCGGCCGCCCAGGGCATCACTGGAGCCTGTACATTCATAGCTCTCATTATCACATGTCATCAGGTGAGAGCAAGTGGCTGTCACTTTCATCTCCTCGCTTGTGACAACGTGTATTGATTTTTGCTCTCTGATGAACCAGACGTTCTCACTGGTCTGTATTAACCTCAGATTTACAGTCATCTACGATTCTACTCGTGCTCACACGAACAAAGATGGATTGTCAGGATACTATTCATCGTTCCCATATACTCGTTCGACTCGTGGTTGAGCCTCATGTTTTTCAACAACGATCAGTACTACGTCTACTTTGACTCGGTCAGAGACTGCTATGAAGGTTTGTTGTTTAGTCAACTTTATTTTCCTCTAACCAGCAAGCCTCTAGTAGTGTAAGAATAATAGCGATTACTTCACACAATTGTATTGCTGCGCTGATTTGCTAGACACTGGTTTGCCATAGAGGGCGGTAGTTGTATTGCCTGTTATCAGTACTAGGCTGGCTGTAACAAACAGGGCCCAGTATGTGTGAGTGGCTGTTATATGACTCATTATCAGCACACAGCCTGTCATGATGGTAGGCTGACTGCAATAATGCTGAATCCCATGAGTGCATTGCCCCTTATATTGATCTGCATTTTTACAATTAGCCTGTGTTTTTCTGTGTCAGCTGTAGTGGTGTATAGCTTTCTGGCTCTCTGCTATGAGTACATTGGCGGAGAGTCAGAAATCATGAACTGTCTGAAAAATAAACTCATCAAGTAAGTGCCTCCGTGTGTAGATGGGTTTCTCTCAGTCCAGAAGTGTATTTACGTTGTTGGCAAACGCACCCAGGCTTTCTATGTAGTGGACTACTGATTTACATATTTACGTCACTTTCTGTCTTCACCACCGCACGCGAAACATTGCGATTAGCGTTGGGCTGTTGATATTACTTTATATCTCTGCCACCACTCACCTGTTTTGTCACGCTGCTATCTGTTGTCTCCTCACGTTGGTGTTTCCTGTTGTGTTGTAGCATTTGTAATATACAGCTTTCTTTCACTGTGCTATGAGTATCTCGGCGGAGAGGGTGCCATTATGAATGAACTGAAAGGCAAAACCATCAGGTAATGGTCATTGCCACCCACTCCCACCCTCCCCTCCCTCCTCTTTCCCCAGCACATTAATTTATTCTGTGTATACACACACGCACCTGTTTATGTACAGTTGCACGCGTTGTTGCTGTTGTTATACTCACATTGTTGCTGTTGTTATACTCACATTGTTGCTGTTGTTATACTCACGCGCTGTCTGTCTCGCCAGCCCTGCGTGTTGTTACACATACCGGTCTGTTCATTCAGGTCGAGCTACTTCTACTGCACGTGCTGTTTCGCTGGCCGAGAGTACACCATCACATTCCTCAGGTTCTGTAAGCAGGTAAGCCGTCACTCTCTCTCACCAATTCGACTACTCTCAGCCAATCAATTATCTCCGACGCACTCTGAGCTCTGCTGGATCGCCCGCCACTGTCACTGCTACTCTCGGGACACTGGCTGCGCATTGACATCTCTACTCGCACACTCATCTACTGACAGTATGCTGTTACTCGTTGCAGGCTACGCTGCAGTTCTGTGTGGTGAAGCCGATAATGGCAGTCACGACCATTATCCTACAGGCGTTCGGTCGGTACCAAGACGGCAACTTTGAGTACGTAACTATATCTCCTGAGTCTGTCTGTTTTTCCGAGCTGTTATCGCTGTGACGAGTGATAACCAGGCTCTATGACAGTGATATTCACTGCTGCCAACTTCCTATTCAATGAGCGCAAGGAAGAAGGAATTGTGCTCGCGGTTATATGACTGATAATCATTGGAAACTGTTTGGAGAGTTAGATTATGCTGTTGAGAACACTCCCTTAATCCACGTATCCACTGACCAGAAGTTTACTATATAATTCTGAGCCACGAGCACATGCGATGACAAATATTGGATAGGGAAAGGTTATGCTATCATGCCGTATATTAAATTATATATTATTGCATATTATTATAGTGCTGTCACGTTTTATGCACTAATGTATTGTTTTATTTCCACCAGCCCCGGCCAGGGTTATCTGTACATTACCATCATCTACAACATCTCGATCACTCTGGCGCTGTACGCTCTCTTCCTCTTCTACTTCGCCACCAAACACATCCTGAAGCCTTACGATCCGGTGCTTAAATTCCTCACCATCAAGAGTGTCATTTTCCTCTCGTTCTGGCAAGGTAGGCGATAACAGATTGCCTAGTGGCAGTATATTGCCTGTAATTGTTTGTTCTCGTTGCTATGGCGTTGTGATGGAAACTGGTTTCCTTCCTCATGATTGGCTGGACTGAGCATTGCTGTCTGCTATAGGCGTGGCGCTCGCCATCATGGAGTCGCTGGGAATGATCTCAAGTGCATATTCTCTGAACGGGCGCGAGGCCCTCGGCACAGGAACCGTGGCTGCTGGCTGGCAGAACTTCCTGATCTGTGTGGAGATGTTAGCCGCCGCTATCGCTCTCCGGTATGTCGCTGATCTGCAGCCACATTCTCCCCTTCTATTCCCTCGGCTATATGGCCACGCCCATAGATAATGGCCTCGCCCATAGATAATGGCTCCGCCCTATATCTACACATTTCGCCTTCCAATTATACAATGGCAGAGCAACTCTCCAGCTGTTCTCAGATTCTGTAGCTACACTTCCTCATCTACCTCCTAACCTCCATCGTGTGTTCTCTCTCTCCTGTTGTGACTTTGTCCCCCAGCTGTGTGACTCTATCCTTCCTATGTTTATATATAGGATAGTTTGTGGGGACGTTACGCCAACTCTCGGCATTTCATTTTTAAAACTAGAAACATAAATATTCCATGACTTACGTACCGTCTGACTCCGCCCTCACTCTGGGGGTGTGTCTGACTCCGCCCTCACTCTGGGGGTGTGTCTGACTCCGCCCATCACCGATGGGGGAGTGTCTACACCAGACTATGGTCTACTACCTCAGTACAGTGTTGTGCTGCTGCTGCATCATATCTATCTTTTCTCTCTATGGGCAACGCAGACCAACAGCGGTTGGATCTGGTTGAGATGGGTTGCTTATGTGATCATTGTAAGCTAACGCAACGTCATGGATTCCCTTTCCTCTTCCATATTTTGGTCAGACTGTACTTCTCATTGTAACAAACAACTGTTTTCAAAGCACTGACTCTAGCACTGACACTTGCGTGTGTTTGATGCCATCATAGAGTCATGATAACAAGTACCAGTGGAATGTGCCACGATCACCATTGTCCTTGTAACTCAGATATGATCAGTCTGTTTGTCTGTCAAGCGCCTGGTTGGATGATATTCCCGGATTCGGTTTCTGTGACAGACTCCTACTAATGTAGTTGTTGTTATTATTGTGTCATAGATGTTATCTCTATTATAGGTTTGCGTTTAAGAATACGCTGTACTATGAAAAGTACAAGCAGAGCCGGAACAAGACAGTGTCACTGCAGAGCATCTCAAGTAACCTGAAGGAGACAATGAACCCGACGGATATCATGACTGACGCTGTCCATAACTTCCACCCTACCTACCAGCAGTACACTCAGCAGGGTAAGTGATAGCCCTTCATCCATCCACCGGGTGGCGCTAGTGGTCACGGCATTGTAGTGGTGTTCTTGTTTACTCGACCAGGAGCGGGAATGAGCAGAGAGGATGAGATTATAGAGCGTGAGCGCGAGGAGAAATATCTCGAACAAATCCGCAAGGATCAGGAGCGGTACCAGGCAGCCGCCAATGAAACAGAGGGACCGGAGCCTGTACAGAAATCTCACAACGGCATCATGCCACGGCGCAAGCGCAAGGGAGAGAAGACCACGCTGCTCGACAATGACCAGCTGCAATGATGCCGTACAACTGTTTGTGCCTGTGAAGGACTGAAATGATAGTCTACACTCTCAGTGAAATGTCCCGCAGTGCGGTGCTTCCAGACTAAGCGACCCGACTCCATGTAAATTCAAGTACGCTTGTGTCAATGTCAGCGTATCCATTATTTTTGTATGTTATATTTATACTGACTGAGGCCTATAGTACTTCATCTGTCGACTTATTCAGTTAATCACGAGTCATTCGATGTTTTCATGTGCTTTTGAATGATCTTAATAAACCAATGAATTACCTGTCCTATTCCATTGTTTGGTATTTTATGTCTAGAAGCTGCTATAATTCCCAGTATGAACCAGATGGAGGACAGTTACCGGTGAGACATTGCTTACTGGTAGCTAGGCAACTAAGCATTAATTATTTTAATTGGACAACTGTCTGACAACGTGAGGTTTCAATTTCAACACTATGAGTTATGTAATAGCTAGCTAGTAGCTGTTTTAGTAGCTATTCCCTTGGTTTTATGCTGCTTTAGTCAGGAGATCATTTGAATAGAGTTTATAATTCAGTAGCTCCTCAGACTGGTAACTGAAGTATAAACCAGAAACCATTTAGGCAGCTTTTATGTGGACCTAAGGCTATGTAGTCTTGGGTTCACAACCTCCATACTGACCTAAGGCTATGTTATAGCCTTAGGTCCACATGGAGGTTGCAGATCTGATACCCGAAGCTGGCTTTGCTTATGTAGCTAAACAAAGCTGGCTTTGTAGCCAATAGCCAAACCCCTTGCTGCAAGCTAGAAGCTAGAGGGCTTCAGCAGGCTTATGCCGGAGCTTTATGGTGTTTATTTATCCTGGTCTCACAGTCATAGAAAAGCGAGCAATGTCTTTGACAAGCTTAATCTCAGCACCAGATTCTCAGACTCCCATAGTGAACTCCATAAACTGGAAACAATATGTCAGTCCCATCTGTATATAGCTTTGGGTCCTCATGAAAGCTAGAGCACTTCCAGCTACATGTATATTACCTATATGAAACTATCTGTAGCTCTAGTTGGCCTGTGCTAAAGCTTCATCATCTTTCTTTTCTCTCACACAAAAACAAGCTATTATATATGACTCTGAAACTTATCTAGTGATTATCTGCATTGTGAAGTTAAGAGCTGTCTCCCCTACTTATATATGGAGGTCTGGTATGGTGAGAGTAACATTGGTGAGCAAACGGGAGTCCTTTGATTTTTATGTGCAGTCGAAATATCTTAATAAAACAATGTTATGTTGGATAGCTCAGCATTTATATATAGAAATTGCTATCGTTCCAGCAAGCCGAGTGAGAGGCAGTCACAGAGACATTTTCTGGTAACTAGGCAACTAAACATGAATTATTTCTATTGGATAACTTTCTGATAAACCAGAGGTGACGTGAGGCTTCCATTTCAAGTCCGTGTCTCTGATTTGGAGTGGCATCCTGTAGGAGCCAGAGTATCCTTGACCTTGAACTGATGTCACTGAGGATGATTGTCTAGCGACGTAGTCTGATTTCTGGTCCCGTATAGAATCAGTATTTCTATCTGAGTGAGATGAGTGGTAGATGCAATTGTGTACTGTCAGTTGATTGGTGGATGAAGTTCTAGTCAAGACATCTCTGTATCTATGAAGCCATCCGGCAGCGCTGTACTGCTGATCTGTGCTCGGGTTCCTTGACCCCGCTGATATAACAGACTCAATCTCTTCCTGCATCTCGTAAATCCGCGGTTGGCTGTTGATCTCGTCATCTAACTTCTCGTAGGAGGGATAACTCCCGCGACTGAGGCACCGCAAGGAGTGAACGTCTGCTTCGACTGTCGCTGATGTCTGCCAGAAAATATCAAACCTCATTCAGTACATTCATAGATACGTAGATACATAGATATGTAGATTCATAGATACGTAGATACGTAGATACGTAGATTCATAGATACGTAGATACGTAGATACATAGATTCATAGATACGTAGATACGTAGATACATAGATTTATAGATTCATAGATACGGATAAATGGTTTTCTCATAAGGCAATGAAATAAGAACTCCAATTCTGGATTTCTCACTCTTGACAGTGCAGCTGTATGTTTAGACTGTGAGCTATGTGATAGGAAACCCTAGTAGCTACCTCACTGCTACTAGCTATTTCCATGGCGTTATCAGAGATCATTGATGCAGATGATCTCTGGCTTTACTGTAGAACTGGATTTGTTAGCGAAAATAGTGACGAAAAATTATCCCTATTGTTGAAATTCACTATAGAAATTACGCCCATTATACCTTATATAGGAGTTGTCTTCCCATTTATGGAATCGCTATAATTTTTATTTCTTGTCGCTATTAAATCCTGTTCTACAATATGTTCCATCTGACATATTACTGCAATCAGGAGACCACCTGAACCAAGCTTATATTTAGCAGCAGATTCTAAAGTTCTCAGAACCCCAGACTGAACTGAACTGAAATAAACTGCATAAACCTAAAGCAATACATCAACTCTCCTCCCCTTCTGTATGCATAGCCTTGGATGCAGGCGGAAGCTACAATACTTTCAGTTATATCATATATACAAGACTCTTACAAACAACTAAGGGGTTCCAGCTAACTCATCTGCTAGCTTCATCACTTTTTCTTTCCTCTCACACAAAAGAAATCAATGCCTTATATGGCTTTGACAGTTATCTAGTGTATGCACTCAGTACCTGCAGTACATTGTTAAGAGTTGTCTCCACCACAGGTTTTTGGGTGTGTGGTATTGTGACACTATCATTGGTTAACGAATTTCGATCATCTGCCACCGCCAGCTCCGGTTCCCTGACATCTATAGCTGAGTCGATGCTGTGTTGGGAAGCTTTCTCCATCTGCTCTCCCATAGCGCCATCTGCAATCAGTCAACTGCTGATGTCAAGGTCGAACCAACTTCAGGGCAGTTATAGCCCGAGATTTCCTCACCTTCCACTCCGCAGGTGTGTTTTATAGGTTTGCTCGCATTCCGCTGCTTTGTAAGCCTTTCTCTCAGGCTGCACCGAAACCAGCATACGAGAAACCCGATAAAAACCCCCACTGTTATTGCTGTGGGCAGTAAAATCCCGAGGTAGAGCAAGGCATTAATGTCTGCCATTAGAGCTAGGGTTCAGTGGGAAGACAACTTCCCATCGGAGAAATATCAATCTTGGAAGAGTCGACACATCAGCAAAGCATCGCTGCCGGACATATAGTCTGCGAACAAAGCAAACAGTTGAATGTAGATACAGAAATCGAGCTGTAGGATATTACAGGTGTAGGTAAAGGTATAGGTACAGGTAAAGTACAGGTATAATACGTAAAGATAGAGAGGTAAATATATAGGTAAAGGTACAGGTGTAGGCACAAGCGTAGGTATAGGTGTAGGGATAGGTAAATAGGTATGGGTGTAGTATAGGCTCTATTAGCCCTCAATTACTCTCACCCAGTCCCTCACCGTGATATATACACAAAGTGAACTACATTGGCTGTGGTTAGTGTGGAAAGTCATCAGGAGAGCCGAATTATTAGCAGCAAGAACTAGGGAACATAAGAGCGAGTTCACAGAAATATAAAACTACACTCTGGTAGTATAGCAGATCAAGCTAGCACTCGCTTAAAAACATATGATAGGTAGTCTACATGCACTATTCAACATTGGAGCATTAGCGCTATTAATTCATACAATGGGCAAAATTGCCCAACTTTCTACAAGCCAAGGGTCTCATAAGCTGTCAATTGCAAGTCAAGCAGATATTGCTGATAGATATTTCCACTAGTTACTGCAGTAACAGACCGCGTTGTAGTTATCTCCCTCTACTATTGGCCTGGGGATGGTAATCTGGTCAAATATTGCCCTCCACTAGTGGGGGGGATCATGATAGTAAGATGTTACTTACCAGACTGATGTGATGAGTAATGGTCAGTGGTAGGGGAGAGAGAGATGGCGAAACTGTGTCAGTGTGTATGAGTAAACTGGGCAGCACACTGTAGTCTCACAACAAACGCTCTTTGTTTATGGCTACACTAGCAGGTACAATGTACATATATACCCTGGATCAGACACACGTTGAGACAATCTAGAGAAACAATTCACCTTTTATATCTGTTTATCGATTGCGGCATCATTTCTAAGAAAGAAAACGGATCATGAAGAAACAAAGAGTGTATATGGCGTATAATTACAGCCCGCGTGTCACCCACAACAATGAGACAAGATACAATACAGTTCGATACTTTCCACAGATACGAGCGACCAGACGCTGTGAATCATAGCCACTACACGCCCAGCAGAACGCACATAGTCACCGGTCCCAAACCTCCCTCCCTCCTTCTCCCCTACACCTCCCCCCCCCCCCTTTTTTCCAAACCCCCCCACCCCCCCCCCCCACCCCCCAATTTCCCCGCCCCAACCCCCCCCCCCCCCCCCCCCCCTGCTGTTCATTCATCAGGACAATGAATCCAGACATGAGTGTCGATTATTGTTGTGAAGACAATTCGAAACTGAGGTGACAAATTACATTACATATCAGCTGTAATATTATTTTTAATTAATTTTAAGACTCAGAGGCTCTTTCCATACCGACGTACAGACTGATCATTGCTGTCAGTAACAGTAGGCCCATTGTATACTGACAATATAACCAGCACGCTGCAGCTTTGGCTCAGCAGGAAAATATCACTGAAAGCAGATCCTTGCATAGAGCCAGAACTCAGTCCTTCAAGAAAATTAAAACTCGAACAGGGGACTTTATTGATGTACAAAGACTCAGCTCTACTTCTGTTCAGCTCCTATTTCTACTACCGCCACAAACTCAAGTGCACTAATTCATTTGGATCCAAAGATTTGAGATATGCGTGTCTCTCGTACTCAAGTACAAAATCAGACATATTACCCTTACCTCCTATCCTCGGGCAGACTCAGACTCGCCTGCATTATTATATATAAACCTACTAGAGACTCTAAACTAACTACTGTATACGTAAAAATAGTTGCCATCGAGCATTAAATGCGATTTTCAAAAAACCCATTTTTCGCATTTATTGTACATCGTATTTACTTTTCAGAATGTGCGCAGCTCATCGCAGAAGTTGCAGAATCGCAATTTTTACTCCTTGCATTTCTAAACAGGCCTTTTTGGATTTGTTTGTCTTGCATTTATTTTTACTTATACAGTAAACTGTTTGATTTCCTGTCATTGTGCGCAATAAAGATGATATGTGGAGTTGTCTTCCCTATTAGTTTTACATCTCATCACGCAGCAGCTGGTGGCTTTTATGACACATGAAATACACATGGCAGACATCGAGGAGCTCCGTGACAACTTCTGGTAGAGATCATAGGATCGAATGTCATGTTACAGTGATTGCATGTGACCAAATTGATTCTCTCAAGCTCTCGGTTGTTCCTACCAGAACCTTGGGAGGTTGAGAAACCCGTGAAAATCTCACCAACAGAGTGAACTCCAGAATTTTAAGAATACCGAAGCCCAAGCTACATGAAAGTTCACCAGAATTCAATTTTAGCCACAACTCAAACTAAAAACTTTAATTTCAATCAAATAAAGTTTTCAACCCATGGGATAGGCTCGTTTTGCACATCGAGGCTCTTCCGCCAACTTATGTTACAAGGGAGCACAACTCCAACAGGATTGAGAATTTTCCTCAATTCCAAATAGTATGAGGAGTTGTCTCCTCCTGAATATAGAGGTCGAATGATCAATCACCGCTCTCTACAGAGCTTATAAAGCCCAACTGACACTGCAGAATTCATTAGCATGAACCTATTCCACTGCATGGAGTGAAAAACTGATGCGTCATTAGATGAGCCAACGGCATTCATGGTGGCTGATCTCATAACTTCCTCTCGGTCTCAATCAACTTACAAGGTAAACTTCACACGGATGTTTTACCCATAAAGCTTACAGCTAGCTGCATCTTGACTCTCGAAACATCAGTGAGGATATAAAGGGAGACAAGACATGAAAACATAGCCTCCTAAAACATCAAATCTCTTTTACCTCATCCATTTATTCATTCATCCATTCATTCATAGGGACAGACTGACTACCCATAATAGCATGTTGAAGACGGGTCTAAGAATTTCAGTACGTTGTGGAGGTTGTTGGTCGGCTGGTACGCTAACGGCATTGCGTGTGGTATCATCTATTCACTGGCCCATTGTCACAACTCCATGTAAAGCTAACAAACACGCTAACATCCAGCAACCTATCACTGGACCATTGTTTTCTCTCGCATGCAAAGATAACACAGGCCCTAATTTTTGAGGCACATGAAACAAAACGGCATTTTTGATACGGAGTTACGCCTGCAGGCATTGTAGCAGGTCTGACAGATGCATGCGGGTGCAACCTGCTGAGGAGGAGCCCAGGGAACAAGTTTCCGCCGTCCATTAGAACCCGAAAGAAATGTCCGTGTACGTGAATTATCTCTCACCTGACTTAGCGACGTGACTCAGTGCTATGTTGTTGCAAGTCTGGTGCCTTTTGTGATGCGTTTGTCGTGACACGCTCCAGCCAATCAGATTCCAAGCAGCCTTTGATAGACCGTTGATTAGTTAATCAGCCCACTTGTAATCACCTAGGCGGTTATTCATAGTGCGGGACATTCAATTGGTCATTGTGTAGCTTAATCCCATAGCTGAGAGATTATAAGGAACACGGTGATCTGGTAGCCGACAGTTGTGTATCAGGTGCCTTCGGTGAAAGTCATCAAAAACTGCAATCCGTTGTTCAGCACAGCAGGACTGTTGCGAGTGATACGTGCACTTGTGGTTATACATACAAAGGTACGTGCATGTGGAGAGGTTGGTTGTGATGCTGGTACTGAGAGTGAAACCAGTATATAACTTATAACTGACTTTGAGAAGTAGTTTAATAGATAATATGTGTGAAACCGGAGCGTGTGACGCTTGTTTATTTGTAGAGAAGTTAGTCATTGCTAATGTGACACTCTGTTTGTGACACTGTTTCCTGTAATGTCACGGATTAGTGATATGTCTATTGCAGATGATCTGTGGGCGATGATCTGATTACCATGATTATGATGAGACGATTAGTAATACTACTCCTGCTATTGCCAGTGGTGGCCGGTTCCAGTCTATCAGCACTCTCCGCCAAGCTACTCGGCGACCGGACCAGACATCACCGAAGCAGCCGCACAAGAAAGTCAGATTGGTCCAACTTCTACCAGGACATACCCCTCAAACCGTCGTCGTCGGCCATGATCCCACTCGATATACAAGAAAGTCCTAATAAAGACCTTGACCCCGACATAGACTCACTGGATGAGTACAAACTGCTGACTATACTAGGCGAGGACTACGACCGTCAGTTCATGGCACTGAGAGAACCGCTGGAGATGAAGCTCTACCCCGACGGCAGACTGCACTACCAGCTTGACGGTAAAAATACTCCCGAAGACAGCGAACTGCCCGCCCAACTACAGGCGCTGTCGAGGAGAGAGATAAAAATGCTGGACGACTCTCCTCCCCTGCGAGTGCGATTCAGCAAACGCATAAGGCGCAAGCTGCAGAAGTTTCTGTGGACATACAGCTACTGCCCAGTTAGATACAAGTGGAAAGAGCTATCAGTGCGCTTCTGGCCGCGCTGGATTCGAACTGGGTCATGTGACAGCGGCAGGTCGTGCAGCATCCCCGAAGGCATGACGTGTCAACCCGCACAGATGCGTAACATTAAAATACTACGATATTACTGCCCTATAGTCGGCTCAAAGAAGAATTGTCACTGGATCAAGTTCCAGTACCCTATCCTAGACAAATGTTCATGTGCATGTCAGAATAAAAATGACAACAGTATAACCTTCTCTGGGTCATAGACATGTAAATGTCTTTAAATCCATTGAAGGATCATTATCAGTGCTGCTCACCAAAGATTTTTGTCTATTCCATGGACCGTTTTTATACATTTCTAAAATAAACACCGTCAAACAAAATAAGCGTGATAGTACCGTGATTCTGTCCATGCCATCCCATCCGCACCATGCACGCAATGGAGAACCAATACTTGCTATAAAGTGTGCACCAATATGATTGTCAAAGGGGTACAGTGCGTGTGTCAACGAATTCATATCAGGGCAAGGCATGCAGATGGAACATTTCAAATCAACGTCTGTTGTTCCGCTAGTCTGAGTGATCACAAAGTCTTCTGCAGTAACACAAAGACGGCCAATTAAAGAGCTTGAAATCTCTCTGGGGCATAGCTGGGAGATAATCTCCTGCAATCATAATATTTGTCAATTGGACAGGAGTAACCGTGTCGTCTTTCTAGATGGCTGCTCAAAAGTCAGTGCTGAAGTATTTCAGAAATCCGATATTCCCACACTGGTATGCCGATTTCATGGCCGTAATACCTCCCCTGCGAAGATTGATGACAATATGAATGGGCGAGCGTATTGTGCAGCGGTGGGACCTCCCTATGACGCCGAATCAATAACTCCATTATGTGTATATTAACACAGATTAGAGGATTGTCGGCTCGGCCATCAATAAACAAATCTGCTCACTGGAAATCATCCGAACAGCGCAAGGACAATCGAGAACGAGGACCCCCCAAATCTACACGCTAACGACGATACCGATACCGCTGACAAATCGACTGCTGGCGCGTGACGTCAACTGTTTGGTATGGCCTGCATTCGGGTGGTCTGCTCATCTGGAATGACAAGTGCCACACAGGTTTCCTTACAAGAGGCGTTGGTGCTGACACTTGAAAGCACATGTTTTAGTCTGCCATCGACACGGTGCCAAAATGTTGACACCTAGGAGCCAGTGGTATGAAGCAGCTTATACCTTCCAGTGAAATTAATAATCTCCTCCAAGCAAAGGTGACTGTGTTCTTTACTAAACTTGCACGCAAACGGTGGGGGTAATAGAGGGGCCTCGTCGATTCAATATTTGGCAAAGATTTCAGACTAGAGATTATAATTCGAGGCGAATAGAAAACGTGTAAAAAATATTAGTATAGATACTCTCACCATTGACCTAAAACTTTAAACACATGGATAATCCTAAGAGCCAATTTAGAGAGGTCTATGCATTGGTCTATGCATTGGTTATTGGCGCCAATGAAGGGAGGAATAGTGTTTGACAGGACAGCTGAGCCGCGTATTTTAAAGATCAATTGGAGATCATGGCTGCACGCAGACGTCACTTATCGATAATATCGCTATAAGCAGAGAGGAGAGAGGAAAGGAGAGGAGGCTAGCTGTGTGATGTTTGTAGGTCAGGGCTGATCGCTGCCGCTGCTGCAGCGCTGCACTGACCAGGTGACGAAGGCTACAATAGAATATTGTTCAAAGGAACGTCTATAATCCCGCGCTATCGATCCACAACTGGGCAAATATTATACCAACTCCCCCACATGCTCATTAGCGTCGGAGCAACAATAGAGAGTAACATTGGCCCATCTAGACGAATGCAGAGATCAAACAGTCAGCCAGCTAAACCTGATACAAACTAACTCCTTGGAGGCAAATATATTTGTTAGTAAATAAGAAATGATGACATTATGTTTTTCGTTTAGCACTGGTCATAGGAAGAGATGGGTGAGTCCCTTTCGAGCGTTCGGTTACAATTATAGTGGCTACTTATCTGTTTACATACGGAGTGATGAGAAGCTCTGAGAATTCCCAGAGGTTTTCGGCGCCGCGAACCTCATGGTCAAGCAGCGGACACTTCACCAGGTGGAAATCGTCATACAGGTCCTCCATCTACAGTGAAAACGTACCTCTAACGTATAACTTGAGTACGTACAGCATACATACATACAGCTGGCATGCATCAGAGATCAGCGCTGCTGTTGCTAGTTTTCTCACTGAATTACTGCTAGACTGCTAAACAAGACTAAACTTGAACTGCTAGGACACTTTGCAATAGAGACAGGAAGTTGCTATCCTATTAGTGAGATAGCTGCATATCGCAATCACCATGACATCACCAACCTATCAGCCACAATAACAAGCTAATATTGCATCAGTCAAAGCTTCAAAAGAATGTAATCATTTAACTAAGCCATAATAAAATGTTCCGCAATAACCATTGTTCTCATAGTGGTCAGCTCGACAAGGAGAAACACAGGAAACGACGGTGCCAGTCGGCTACGTTACGCTACGTTACGTTACCTGCTCCAGGTACTTCGACTGAATCTTATTGCGTGCCACACACATCTTGCAGGGACTCTTATCTCCGGGAGGTAGAAAGAGGAGTTGATTAACGACTATGTTGTGAGTGTTGATGTTGAGGGAAAACAACTCCTGTACAAGCCTCTCAGTCTCAAACATTGATAGGAACTCAGCAATAGCCACGCAGACAAAAGTCGTCTTCTCCTGTACAAAAATAAGCTTATACATCAAGCACCGACACCACGCGCGTCTTGGTATGAGAGAGGGGACAACTCCTACCTTATCTTTAAACTGAGCGGTGACGCGTTTTATAATCGGCAATATCTCGTCAATCTTGTTCGTCATTTGATCTACATTGGTACTTGGCATACCAAGCATCTGTCCAAGCTGTGAAAGGAAACCGTGAGCCATGGAGAGCGGTGCATGCAGAATATGTTACCTGTGTTGACAAAATTGAACCAAATGTGGGTTTTTCAGATTGGAGCACTTTCTCTTATCCCATGGTTTCAGCTGTATTATTGACCCAGTTATGACTGTTTAAGTGTAGGCCGGTCAGTTCAGACCTAGACACCATAGGAATGCCGGAAGCTTTATTTGGCTTTGACTTGGTTAGGTTAGCACACTCAAGTATATCAATAAATGTGTTGGAGAAATAGAGTCAGTCGCATCTGACAACACCAAGTTCTTCTTGGAAGGAGAGGAAATAAAACGAACTGCCAGAGAGGCGCGAGGCAACTGTGATGTTGGTCAAGTTTTAGCATCAACAGTCACATCAGATCAGAGAGTTGGCTACTAAAACTATGTTTGTCAATTCGTTGGAGAAAAACAATGAGCTTCAAGAAGTCATAGTTTTAAACCTGTACCTCCTACAGCAAAGATTCTCCTATAGATGAGCTCAGTTCAGCAAAACCTTACTGATAAACCACAGGAAAACATTAGCATATCAACACTGTGTTCCCTATATAGCCTTCATCGTAATGTTGAGTTCTATTGTCGCGAGGTGTAGATGGAGGTTTATCCGGGTTATGCGTTATAATGGGCCTTAGGGATTCCTTATCTCGGACCTGACCTTACCTATCTGGACACGAGAATAATATATGGAGATTTGACCCTTGGCAGTTAAATACTATACGGTTCCAGAAATATGGAGAGACACGACACGCCTGACGATAACGTCACATCCCATTACCTGTGATAAAAGTGGATTGAACTGATTTTTCAATGACAACAGTTTTCCGAGAGCGCCTTCCACTATCTCAGGAAAGTGTAGCAGACGTAGCGTGTGTCCCGTAGGGGCCGTGTCGAACACAACGACAGAGAAATTCATATTATCGACTAGCCTGCAATATAAATGACGTTGGTATTAGGCTATGAGACTTATGCCGAGGTAGACAGTACGAGGTAGACAGTACGAGGTAGTCTTGTGCTTACTTCATAACTTCGGCATAACTCATGGCCTCGTCTATACCTGGCAGAGCCCCGACCAGCTGCTGTACCATCGACTTACCGATGGCTGCGTTGTCTCCAAGGATCTCATCTGGTAGTTCAGCGTACCCAACACTCGGGTCAATTTCCTGGTACAATGTGATCATGTGGCCGTTAAAGTAGGACGGGGGAGGGGTTTGTTGATGCTATTGCAGCTTACCATGACAAATAAATTGTCGAATCCATCCACTTTAGTCGGTACCTTTGAGAACTTCTGATTAAATGCGTCAGAGACGTTGTGGGCAGGATCTGTAGAGATGATGAGTACATTTTCTCTACTTTTGGTCAGCTGTATGGCCAACGAACAGCTGAAAAAAAACCGTATGTCTAATTGTGAACTTCCTAGCTACAACACATTATTGATTGGCTATAGAATGTGCATGCAAGTTACGGGAACAGTAATCCACAAAAGTACTAACATTTCCGACTTTCTAATTGAGAACACAACACACAGCTTACCTGGTCGTAGTTTTCCCGACACCACCTTTCCCACCCACAAAAATCCACTTCAAACTCTTCTGGTCGATCAGGTTTCTTAAACTTGGGTCGGGTATATCGTCATCTACCCCCGCCATAGTAACAATCTTTCACACTCTATATTCACAACGGCATGGCATACGTGAAACAACAACAAACAACGGTGGTAATGGAACAAGTTTCAAATACACTCTCCCTCTAACATTTTATCCGACTTCCGAAGCGCAGAGCTTTATCAATGAACACAGTTCTCAAAAATACAACGTTTCCTGAACAAAATCAGTTCAAGAGGGAAGGTAGAGAAGCTGTTGCTTCACGTAGAGTAGTAAATACTACGTTTTTAGCTTCACGTCATATTATGCTCATGAATTTACACGAAAATCGGAATAACCTACTACATCTGTCATGACAATTTTTTACCTGCGTCCACTCTATACCGCGCTATTATTAGAGGCGCTTTAACAGTGTTTATAAAAAAAAAGAAGACAAAGTCAAACCAGTTTGTAATTCAGTAAAAAATGTATATTTATACCAACTTATCTCGTGAAATAGAATTACCTCATATTTGTTGATTAAAAAGATGATTGCTAAGCTTACGATTTATCTTCGTAGGTCTACTATCGCTCTCGAGTTTGGAGTTGTTGTCTCCTTTTAGACTGTCCCAACGTCTGGTGGTGGTGGTGGTTGTTGTGGTGGTTGTGGCGGTTATGGTTGTTGTGGTGATATTTTCTATGCTAAATATGCTAAATATGTAATGTTAGGAATTCATACACGTTTTTGTGTTAGCTGTGACGAGTAACAATAATTGCTGACTGGTGATGATTATGGCGGATATGGCAACTCAGATAAAATTAAGAACACGACGAGAGTAAAGCAATGCACTGCAACTGTGTGGCAATAGCTTGATTTCATGATAGTCAAATATGGTGGGTAACAGTGGTATGTGGTGGGTGACAGTGGTATGTGGTGGGTGACAGTGGTATGCGGTGGTATA